>Ga0102946_1000115_pt1 | contig 26396 bp, 27 predicted proteins | sample SalPon2A_A_D1_MG_FD_78209 | JGI IMG/M metagenome (GOLD analysis project Ga0102946, IMG submission 78209) | Soil microbial communities from South San Francisco under conditions of wetland restoration - Salt Pond MetaG R2A_A_D1_MG | ecosystem: Environmental > Terrestrial > Soil > Wetlands | place... | reverse complement strand
GCAAGCTCGCGATGTCTGCAGCAGCGGGCTGCAGGTCATCGATCTGCATCGGCAGATCAACGTCAACCTTGATCGTTGCCAGTTGCCTGGAAAGCTTTAGCGTTTCGATGTTCTCGCGCAGGCTCTCGCCGACCTTGCCGCCGATTTCATCAGCGTTCTCCACGATGCCGTCGGCAGAGTCATACAGGTTGAGCCACTTGGCGGCAGTCTAGGCGTCGACTTTTGGAACGCCGGGAATGTTGTCGGAGCTGTCGCCAACCAGGGCGAGATAGTCGATGATCTGCTCTGGAAATACGTCGAACTTTTTCTTGACTGCGTCGCGGTCCATGACGGTGTCGCTCATCGTGTTGACGAGCGTCACACGGTCATTAACGAGTTGCGCCATGTCCTTGTCACCGGTTGAGACGAGGACATTCAGGCCGGCCGCTGCTGCCTGCTTGCACAGGGTGCCAATAACATCGTCGGCTTCGACGCCCTCGACCTGCAGAAGTGGCAACCCCATCGCCTTGATCACCTCGAGGATTGGCTCTACCTGCGAGCGCAGATCGTCAGGCATGGGCGGCCGGGTCGCTTTGTACTCTGCGAATATTTCATCCCTGAAGGTCTTGCCAGGCGCATCGAAAACCACAGCAACATGCTTTGCTGCTTCTTCGCGAACCAGTTTGTTGATCATGTTCAGTACGCCGTGCAGCGCACCGGTCGCATCGCCCCCGGAATTCGTCAGGTTGGGTAGTGCGTGGTAAGCCCGGTACAGGTAGGACGAGCCGTCGATCAATACAAGGTCAGCGCTCGCCATCTGCAGCGACTATTCGGCAACGGCAGATTCGCCGTCCTGCTCGTCTTCTTCCTCGTTGTCGGCCTGGCTCGTCGGTACTGCCACGGAGCTCGGGTTGCCGGACACATAAAGCGGACCGCTCTGGCCGCAGCCAAACAGGAACATCGACAGCAGCAAGGCTGCCGGGAAACGGAATTGATTTTTCATGAGAATCGACCCTTGGAGGTTTTCGCAATTATAGAGGTTTGGCCGCAATTTACACGAACAGCTGCCGCGTTTGCTGGTGCAGAATCGGTGCTTCGATACTTTGCGAGAGTGAGTATGGATGCCCAAGAAAACGGATTTTTCTTGTCAAGTAACACTGAATATGGGAACAAAGACCCATAAATGGAGCGATACCATGAAGTATGCAGCATTAGCCGCCATGTTCTGTATTGGCCTGTTTGCCTGGTACAACTACCCGGACCCATCACCACCGGCCGCAACAACGGCGCCCGCAGAGCAACAGCAGCCCGATCTCACAAGGTCCGAACCGCAACGCTTCGCTGCCGGCCAACAGCCATGCGCGGAGTTTCAGGCCACCGTGGAATGGCAGCAGCTCAAAGCTATCTATCAAGGCATGAGCGACGCAGCGCTTTGCGATTTCGTGCTGGCGCCGGACCTTGCCAAGCTCGATGGCATAAACGTCAATCCTCAGGAAGTGGACAAGCTGCTCAACCGGCTGCTTGACCAGCACGATGACGAAAACTCGCACCTGGCACACGTGCCCGACCTGCGCTACTACCTGGATCCGCAGGCGATCGAATCGATGCGGGGGCTTGCGGAGCGCCAGCTGATCGACAAGGTGAATTCTGAACGCTCGCCGGAAGCGGCGTTCCTGCTGGCGCAGAAGTACCACGAGGATGAACAGACCTACGTGATGCTGATGTTGAGCGCGGCCTCGTATGCGCAAAAACCCGGGCCGCTGCTTAACGCAATCAATGGCTGCTGCAGCTGGACGCCGAACGATATTGAGGGCGAGCGAGCCGCGGCCGTCAAGCGCGAAGCACTGATCCTGATAGCCCGGGAACTGGAGTTGCCGGAAACCGGCGACTGGCCGGAGTTCGAGCTGGATCCGGACATCGAGGCAGACGTGCTGGCGCAGCGCGCTGCGTATGTCGAGGAGCTGAACCAGTACTCGATGGAAGCTTTTGGTGAGGAGTGGATCCAATGAGGGCGCTACGGTTGGCAACCGTCGCCCTGGCGTTGTCGGTATCTGTCTTGCACGTGGCCCCGGCGAATGCACAAATTGTGACCACAGGCACTGGCGTCTGCCATCTGTGTGGTCATGCCAAACTGGATACGCAGCGCTACGTCAATTCATTCCTGAATCAACTGTTCTTTCCCAACTCTGCGCCTCGCAGAGCTTCGGTTGCCGCCAGCCTGTATCTCTTTACGGCGACCTATACGATGTACGGCAAATTGTCACCGGACCCGCAGTACAACAGCGTCACCATTGCCATCACCGCCGAAATCAAGAACGCGATACCGACGGGCAAGTACAAGGTCACCGTAACCACGCCGGACGGCACCACCACAACGAAGACGTACGCAATCGGTGCGGAGCGTTTCAGCGTGCGCCACGACTATGCGCCAGGCGCGATTGGGGAACCAGGCACGCGAAATTCCCGGCCGGGCGCCAAAGCGGGCGGCGGTGCGGGAACGGGTGACCGGTCCGGACCTCCATCGGGCGGTGGCCCGCGTTACGCGCCGGGTCCTGGCGGTCGGCCGGCCAAGTGCAGCCGCGCGCGTCTGCAAGCCCGCGGCAATGAGACCGTCCTGTGGTGTTCGCGGGACTGAGGAGAGCTAGCGGGTGAAGCGAGCCGCAATGCGGCGATAGGCCTCGCGAAACGGCAAGCCTTCGTCAACGACCAGCTTGTTCGCTTCCTCGGCGGCATGGATTCCTGGGTCGAGAACGATGTTCTCTGCCTGGAATTCAATGCCGTCGAGGACGTGAGCCATGATGTCCACGCTCTCGATGCTGAGATCGATACCGCGAAACAGTGGTGCCTTCAGACGTTGCAGATCGCGCTGGTAGCCGGATGGCAGTTTACTGGTGATTTGCAGAGCTTCGTCCATGCAGGCTTGCACGGTCGCCGACGTGGCACGCAGCAATTCGAGCACATCCGGATTGCGTTTTTGCGGCATGATCGACGAGCCGGTGGTGGTGTCCGTCGCGAGCGAGATGTAGGCAAATTCCTGCGTATAGAACAGCAACAGATCGGACGCCATGCGCCCGAGGTCCTGTGTCAAAAGAGTCAGCTCGAATAAAACTGTTGCCTCTGCTTTGCCCCGCGACAATTGCGCAGCGGTCACCGGCTCCTGCACCTCGTCGAATTCGAGTTTTGACGTGGTTAACTCGCGGTCCAATGGCAACCCCGGTGTGCCGTAGCCAGCGGCGCTTCCAAGCGGATTTTTGTTGATCCGACGCTGCGCGGCGCGCAATCCCGCCGCGGCATCGTCAAACGCCTCTGCAAAACCGCCGCACCACAAAGCGACCGACGAGGGCATGGCGTGCTGCATATGCGTATAACCCGGCAACGGCAGGCCGCCATGGCGATCCGCTAGCGCATCGATAGACTGGCGCAGATTTCCAATGCGGTTTCCCAGGTCCTGCGTTACTTCACGCAGGTATAGCCGCAACGCGGTCAGGACCTGGTCGTTGCGTGATCGGCCGAGATGCAGCCGACCGCCCGTCTCGCCGATTGCGGCAACCAGGCGTGTCTCGAGAGCGGTATGGACATCTTCATCATCCAGGCTGATTTGCCACTCGCCTGCGTCGAAGGAGGCGCGAAGCTCTGCAAGCCCGGTACAGATTTTTGAGCAGTCGTCCTCGCTGAGCAGGCCTGTCGCTGCCAGCATCTCGGCGTGCGCAATGGATGCCCGAACGTCATAGTCGACCAGCCGTGCATCCAGCTGATGATCCTCGCCGGCGGTATAGCGCAATATTCTCTCGTCCAGCGGCAGTCCCTTGTCCCACAACCTGCTCATTGCGAGGCCTTTTGCTCGGCTGTGGTCAGAGCGCCGATGTCATCGACAACCAGGGTGCCGGTGCCTTCATTCGTAAACACTTCGAGCAGCAGGCTGTCAGGAAACTTGTACGAGATAATGTGCACGCGACTCACGCCATTTTCCAGCGCAGCGTCGATTGCTGCAGCCTTTGGCAACATGCCATCGGCGATCTTGCCGTCATCCTGGAGCTTCTTCAGGGCAGCACGATCGATGTAACTGATCAGCGATAAAGGGTCGTCGACGTCTTCGAGAATCCCGGGTGCGCCAGTCGCCAGGATGAGCTTTTCAGCCTGGAGCGCTGCGGCAATCGCTGCGGCGACCGTGTCTGCATTGATGTTCAGAACCGTCCCGGACGCGTCACAGGACAAAGGACTGACAACGGGCATCAGGCCGTTATCCAGTTGTTTGCTGAGAATGTCCGTGTTCACGGTTTCGATATCACCAACGAATCCATAATCAATGGGTGCCTCGCCGGATTTGGCCACGGGCGGACGACGATGTGCCTCGATCAGCCCTGCATCCAGTCCGCTGATCCCGACCGCCGGGATCTGCAGGTCGCGACAGGTGGCCAGGATGCGCGTGTTGATTTGCCCATTCAACACCATCGTAGCGACTGCCAAAGAATCGCTGTCCGTGACTCGCCGGCCTTCGATAAACGTGGTCTCAAGGCCCAGGGCAGAGGCCAGCTCCGTGGACTGCGGGCCGCCTCCGTGGATCAGCACTACCCGGATACCGACCTGGTGCAGAATGCCGACCTGCTCCATCAGGGTATTGGTCGCCACTGGATCTGCGAAAACTTCGCCGCCGACCTTGAGCACAAAGACTTTGCCCTTGAACAGGCGAATATAGGGCGCGGCGTGTTTCAGTGCGGAAACGACAATCGCCCGGTCTTTGCTGGTCGTCATGAACCCGAACCCAGCATCTGGTGCAGTACCGCCATTTGCCCAAGCATGCGATTGCGGGCTTCGTGAATGACGACACTGCGCGGTCCGTCGAGTACGGCTTCGCTAACCACGACACCGCGACGGACGGGCAGGCAGTGCATGAATCGGCAATCGCTTGCTGCATTCTCGAACCAGTCATCATCCACGCACCAGGATTCCAGTCCCTTGCGTAGTTCCCGGTCACCGTTCTTGTCGCCGTAGGCGGTCGTCGACGACCAGGATTTTGCATAGATGATTTGTGCATCTTCCATCGCTTCTGCACGATCTTCGGACTCGCGTATTGAGCCGCCGCTGGCCGCAGCGGCTGCGCCTGCCTTTTCCATGATTGAGTCGGGCAGGGCGAAACCTTCGGGTCGCAGTACGGTGACATCCATACCCCGTTTGGCAGCCATATAGAGTGTTGACGACGGTACCGCAAGCGGCAGTGCGTTCGGATGATAGGCCCAGCTTAGTACGAACTTGCCGCCGTTCGCGGGGATACCAAGATCATCCAGCGTCTTCCAGTCCGCCAGGTTCTGGCAAGGATGGTTCATGGCAGACTCCATATTGATGTATGGCGTCTCGATCAGGTCAGTCAGTGAATTGAATTCCGTTTCTGCGAGATCAGTGGCGAGATTCTTTCGTTCTGCAAACGCTCGAATGCCGATGGCATCGCCGTAAGACGCGATGACCGGTACCGCCTCGCGAATATGCTCGGCAGCCGTGCCATCCATCACGATACCGGGTCGCGTCTCAAGTCCATGAATCGACATGTCGGGAGAGATGACGAAAGATCCGCCACCGAGTCGCGTCATTGCGGCCTGGAAGGAGGCCAGTGTTCGCAACGACGGATTGAGAAACAACAACGACAAAACCTTGCCGCGTAATGCGGTTGGTTCCGGGCTCACGTCGAGTCGGTTGGCGAGCTCGAGCAGTGCATTGATTTCCTCGTTACTAAAGTCGGCCAGGTCATTGAAAGCTTGCATCAGTTTCTCTCTTTAAGTATTTCGTTGTTAAATGTTGTTCGCTAACCGGTCCCGCCAGGCTAGGTCCAGCCGGGCGCAGCCGCCGTCAGGCCGCTGGTTTCGGGAATTTGCCAAAGCCGGTTCATCCATTGCACCGCACCGCCCGCCGCGCCCTTAACCAGGTTATCCAGCGCGCTGGTCACGACCACAGTGTCGCCCTCGAGTGCGATGCCGATATGACAATGGTTGCTCGCGACGACGTTCTTGAGCCGCGGCATGCCGGGAACGACGTGGACAAACGGCGCATCTTTGTAAAAGCTGGTGAACGTGTCGTGCAGCTCCTGCAGAGTCGAGTTACGACAGGTCTTCGCCTGCACGGTCGCATAAATGCCACGTGCAAACGCGCCGGAGTGCGGGACAAAATTGATGCTGGCTGGACTACCACCGGCCACCCGGCACATCCGGGCAATTTCCGGCGCGTGCCGATGTGCCAACGGCTTGTACGCATACTGGTTGCTGTGGCGTTCCGGATGGTGCGTGCCGGGTTGCGGGCTTCGTCCTGAACCGGTACTGCCGGTCGTGGCCGAGACAAACAGCTCCGGCTCGACGATACCGGCTCGCACCAAAGGCACCGCCGCCAGTGATATTGCCGTCGCGAAACAGCCCGGATGTCCGACGTGCCTGGATTCAACGGTGCTCGAGAATTCAGGAAGTGTGCAGGAGAATTGCTGCAGTAACTCCGGCGCACCATGCGGTGCAGGGTAGATTGCCTCAAACTCCGACTGCTCCGCATAGCGAAAATCGGCCGAGGAGTCGACAATGCGTACCTGCAGTTTTTTTGCGGCAGCTTGTTCGAGCACATTCGCGATTGACGATGCGGAAGCCCCGTGAGGCGCCGCTGAAAACAGCGCGACGTTGCTGCCTTCGTCAATGTCGGCAGCCCAGTCGTCAAACCCGCAAAAATTAATTCCCGGATATGTGCCGGTCAGGTGTGGAAAGGTGGTTTCGATTGGCTGGCCCGCACTGCTTCCGGAAACAGCCGCTGCAAGGCGAAACTCCGGGTGCGCGGCGATCAGACGCAACAATTCACCGCCCACATAGCCGGTTGCACCGAGGATAACTGCATGCGTTGGCTGCTTCATGCGACTTTTCTCTTATCGAGCAGGCTTGCAATGAGATCGCCAAGGGCCACGCCATTCGATAATGCGTTGACGGCTTGCAGGGACATCTTCTCGACAATCTGATTGACACCCACCGTGTTGTCAGTGGCCGGCCCGGTCACCACGGCCGGCTCGATACCGTACTGATCGCGCAGTATACGAGCACCGCCCCAGGCAGATACCGGATCGTTGGCACAGAGAACGACCACGGTCAAAGCTTCACGAATGGCGGCGTCACTGAGAATTGCCTCAACGCCGTAGGCGCCCAAAAGGCCGTCGCCAAGTTCCAGCACAATGACATCGGGCTTATTGTTCGCCAGTGAACTGAGCAATGCGCGGGTTAACGCCGGGCCGTTCTCGGCCGTCGTGGTCACGATCCCCAAGTCAGAGAAAATCATGGTTTCGCTCGCGCCTGCGTCCTCCATGGCCAGGATATCCCGGCGCAGTGATACACCGGTGGCCTTGCAGCCCGCGACCCGTAAACCAAGATGCCGAAGGCGGCCAACGATGGCACACGATGCGGCGGTCTTACCCGAATCCATGCAGGTCCCGGCAAGAGCGACGACCGGCACGCCCTGGGTGTTCAACTCGCAGTTATGGTCCAGCGGTTTGGCACCGGCACGCGCCGGCACGCCGATGCGCTCACCGAGATACGGAAAGTGCAGCACGGTGCCAAGGACTTCGCAATCAAACGGCGGGCCGACATCGGGATTGGCTGAGTCACAGATACCGAGAACGCCGCCGATATTCAGCAATTGGACGGTGTCTCCCGGTCCGAGGGTGCGGGGGAGGTAGCCGGAGTACCCGCGCAAGGCCTTGCGGTGCCCGAGCGCGCCAACGACCACGTCGCCCTGGTTAACAGTTGCCATCCTGCCGGACGTCAGTTCAAGCCGGTTGTAGCGCGTCTTGTTGTTGAGTACCCGCACCGCAACCAGTACGCCTTCTTCACACGGAATATCGGCAGACAGACGTAACTCGTGGCCGAGCTCACTGTGTTGTGCGACGGACGCAATCTTGTCGACAACGACGCTTCTCATGCTTGTCCTGCCCTGGTTTGCAGTGAACCGGGCAGCGACAGAATACGCGAGTAACCCAAAGCATCAGCGGCAGTCCATTCCCCGGCCGCTTCGCCGTAGACGCCCTTGCTTGCTGCCAGCAGCGAATAGTCCGACTCCACGCCCTCGATAAACAGGTTGCCCGGCCGCAGGCAGAACCGGACCGAGCCGGTGACTCGCTGCTGCGACGACGCCAGGAACGCTTCAATATCGGCACAGGCCAGGTCGAGCTGTTTGCCCTCGTGTATCAGGTCTCCATAGACAGCTGCCAGTGAGTCCTTGATGCGCGCCTGTTGCGCGCTAAGAACGAGTTTCTCCAATTCCCGGTGCGCTGTAATCAAGGTGATCGCCGCCGGCGCCTCGAACGCGACACGGCCTTTCGTGCCGAGCACGGTATCGCCCACGTGGATACCTCGGCCGATCCCGTAAGCGCCAGCCAGCAATTCGAGTTTTTCAATTAATTCAACCGGCGACAGTCGCTCCTCATCCAGTGCTACCGGAACGCCGCCTTCAAACGCCAGCGTGTGGTGCACTTCGGGTAGCGGTTTGGCGAACGCATCCGTTGACAGCACCCACGCACTCTCGGGAATGGTGTTGCTGGAAGTCAATGTTTCCTGGCCGCCAATGGTGATGCCCCAGAGACCGCGGTTGATCGAGTAAGCCGAGCCCTGTGCCGGCAGCGGCAAGCCACGTTTTTCGAGGAATGCGAGTTGTTCCTCGCGCACCCAGTTGTTGTCGCGTACCGGCGCCAGGACCTCGAGGCCCGGACTCAGCGTGCGCAACGCGACCTCGAAGCGCACCTGGTCATTGCCCGCCGCGGTGCAGCCATGTGCAACGGTCGTTGCATTCCGCTCGATAGCAAGCTGCGCGAGCCTGGCGGCCTGCACACCGCGTTCGGCCCCGACGCAAAGCGGATATGCCTGTCCACGCAGTACGTTGCCAGCAATGAGATAGCGAATGACAGAGTCAAAGAATTCCTGCTTGCCATCGATGATGATGTGTTCCATCGCACCGAGTGCCAGTGCACGATCCTGCAGAGCTTGTGCGGCGGTCGCGTCGATCCCGCCGGTATCGATCGTTGCCGTGATGACGTCGCGGTCATAGGTCTCTTTCAACCAGGGCACACAGAAAGATGTATCCAGGCCACCGGAGAACGCGAGAATAATGGGAGATTGCTGATCGGTCATTGTCTTTCCGGATTGCGGTGCTTCAGGCGCGGGCGCGTTCGATCCTCGAAATAAGGATTTTTTGCGCCGCGGCGGATGGAGTGGCAACGAAAACAGTATCGTCGCCGCCAATGTTGCCAGCGACCTCTGGCCAGTCACTGCGGTCGAGCGCGAGCGCCACTCGCTGTGCAGCGCCGATTGCGGTCTTGATAACGGTCAGATTCGCGCCGGCTGGCCTGACGTCGCGGAGAAATTCGGCAACGGCAGAAATTTCGTCGCCATGTTCGTCGCCGTCCGGCAACTCGTAGCCGTGGCCGGTCTTGATCGCGCCCAACTCGCGCAGGTCCCGGCTAACGCTGGACTGCGTCGCCTGCACGCCCTGGGCTTCCAGGGCATCGACCAGCATCTTTTGCGTGCGTGCAGGACCATGCAACAACAACTCGCGCAGCATGGTGCGGCGTTGTGTCTGTTCCTGGGCAGAGTAGGGCATAAGTTCTGAGTGCTATCGCATAAATATGCGCATATAAATAACAAAATGCGCATATATGGTCAAGCACCCTTTTGCGTTACACTGCGCCGCTGCGAACTGATGGACGAACGACGCAATGCCCCTGACAGAGGCTGTTGAAATTGAAACCGGGGTCGGCGAACCGCGCGGCAGCGTGGTCTGGCTGCACGGCCTGGGAGCGGATGGTCACGATTTCGAGCCGATCGTGCCGGAATTGCGCCTGCCCGCTGATTTGAGCTTGCGGTTCGTGTTTCCGCATGCGCCAGTCCGGCCCGTGACCCTGAACGGCGGCATGGCGATGCGTGCCTGGTATGACATCCTGACGCTGGAGAGAGACGGTCCGGTAGACGAACATGGCATTCTCGCAAGCGCCGCATTGTTGAATGATTTCGTCGCGCGCGAGCAGGAGCGCGGAATCGCGGCGAACAATATCGTGGTTGCCGGTTTCTCGCAGGGCGGCGCAATCGCCTTGCACGCCGGTCTGCGTGCAGTGCCGCCCCTGGCTGGAATCATGGGCCTGTCGACTTACCTGCCGTTGCGCAGTTCGTTTGAAAGCGAGGTCGCGGTAAGCGACCTGCCAATATTCATGGCTCATGGCACGCTTGACCCGGTCTTGCCGATGGCTCTTGGTCGAGAGTCGGCTGATTTCCTGCTGGCAAGCGGCTGCAATCTCGAGTGGCACGATTATCCGATGGCGCATTCGGTGTGCGTTGAGGAAATCGCCGACATTCGGACCTGGCTACTCTCAATCTACAACAGAGAATGAGTAGCGAGAATCGCCGTTGGGTTCACCGCTGGCCGAAAAGCGACGTTCCAGCAGCGACCATTTGCCGGCGGTATTCGCCAGGACTACCGTCGAACAACGGGTGCCGTATTCGGGCAAGACAATAAACGGAGCGGTGATCGCATGCGCGGTCGCAAACGGCAGTCGATCCGACTGCACCTCGTCAACCGGGCCTTTCTTGCGGTCGCTGAGCAGCCGCAGCAATGATGTCTCGTTCACCGTATTGTTGGCGACCAGGGTTTGGAGTTGACTCTTGCCGCGCTCAACCTTTTCCCACGGCGTATCCAGTGTGGCGTTACCCAGGCCGTAGATACCCGGCGCCAGCTCGCCGCAGTCTCTACTGCGGTTTGACAAATAGGCGAGAGTGGCGCCGTCAGCAACGAGCAGGTTGAATCCGGCATAGTCTTCCCCGCGAATTGAATCGATGTACTCGAGTGGCGATACGTTTGACTGCAGGAAACCGGTAACCAGGTGGCCGCGCGAGCGTTTGCCACGCGCCTTTGTATCGGCATCGCGAAAGTTCGTAACTGCAGCAAATCGGCCATGTCGGTGCACGGCCAGCCAGGTGCCGCCTGCCTGCAGGTCCCGGCCGCCGAGCACGTTTTTATTATCAGACCACCAGTCTGCTTTTTGCGCAGGGCGTGCGTGAAACTCGTCGCGGTTTGCCGCGATGATCAAGGGAAGGTCATCATCGACCTTGAATGCAACCAGGATCAGGCACATCCTACTGCTCCTTCTCTGCCAGCCAATGGTCGACCAGGCGCCGTGCAATTGAGATCCTGGCCGGTAGCTTTGGAAATCCGGATCGCAATTCCTTGCGCGAAAACCATTGCGCGTCTTCGAGCTCACCGTCGTTCATTTCGATATCTGAAGTCGTTGCACGCGCCATGAAACCCAGCATTAGCGATGACGGGAACGGCCAGGGCTGGGAGCTGTGGTAGCTAACCCGGTCAACACGAATATTGGTCTCCTCATAGACTTCGCGCCGCACTGCGTCCTCCAGGCTTTCGCCGGGTTCGACGAATCCCGCAATCGTGGAGTAGAGGCCCTCAGGCCAGCTCGCCTGCCGTCCGAGCAGGCAGCGGTCGACATTCGCTATCAGGACGATGACGGCGGGGTCCACTCGCGGAAAAATTTCCCGCTGACACTCATCATTTACGCATATGCGTGAATTACCGGCAGCCCCCGGACGTGCCGAAGAGCCACAGACTCCGCAAAATACCTGGGATGCATGCCAGAGAACCAACGCACGCGCATGCGCCACCAGGTTGGCTTCGTCCGCGGGCAGTACCGTTCCGAGGTAACGCAGATCGTGAAACTCACCGAGCTCCCGGAAGGGCATTTCCGTTGCAGCATTCATTGAAAATGCAAACGCCGGCCGGTTTCTGAAAAGGCCCAGAAAGATCAGGTCATCGTCGTCCACGATCGACGCGACCAGTTGCCTGGAAAGCAGGACCGCCTGCAACGGGTCGCCGCCTATCAGGCAGCGATCGCCCCAAACAGGCAAGAAACAGCTCTCTTCGCTGCGAACGGCCTCAGCAAGCCATTCCGGGTCTTTGCGGCGCTCACCGAATCGATCGACGAAGGCGCCCGCGAATACGTTGTGATTTTCCATTCGACCTCCCGAGCCACGGGCAGTCTACGCCTCCTGCGTGGCTACGCGCCAGCGTAGAGTCGCGCGCCAGGTCTGCGTTGGCGCTGTGCAACGATTTCACAGCCAGGGCAGGTCTTGTAATCCAGTGCATACGAATCCTGTACATAGCAGCTGTTGCAACTTTTGCATTGCGCAAGATACAGCTCGTCGTTGTACGAGATACTAAACAGCAGGTTCCAGGCCCATTCGAAACTCAGCTCGGGCGAGTCAAACAACATCAGGTAAGTTTCGTACGCCCGACACAGGCGATGGCCGAACTCGACGCCGGGTCGTGGCCAACAGGGAGTCACTTTATAGTCGCTGCCAATGCGCAGCAGCAGGCCACTACAAAACAGCATGACCAATACCGTGGCCTGCAGCTGATTTTCGGCATTTTTGACGAAGCGGCCGACCTGCCGCGGTGATTTGCCACGGCGCCGCCGAATATCGCTGCACCCGCTACCGCGGAAGTAGGTCGCATACAATTTTCGAATCCGATCGTCTGACAGGGCGGTGCATTCACGGATTGTTCGTGTGCGCGCTTCGTGTCCAATCATCCTCAGCGCCAGTTCGAATTGGCTGCGCTCGGCAGCATAGCGGTCATCAGTTAATCGCATTTCCAACCTTTTATGATAGAAAAAGACCATATATAGTTACTTAGAATCATATAATATCCATAAATGGTCGATATCGACAACATGCAGTATTTGCTGAATCCCGCTAAAAATACCGAGAAAAGCGAGGCAACATGGATTATTCCGGACCCGAGTGCAGCGATCTGAACGATGTGCAGACAATCAACCTGGCGTTTCTGACATTCCTGGGCAGAACAGATGGCGAGCGCTTGCGCAGCTTGTTGCCGCATCAATTGCAGCCCGCAGTGTCGGCTCTGAGCAGGCGGCAGTTGGAACGGCTGGCCGCTGCCCCCTTTCTGCTCCTGAGTCTGAACGAAGCTAATGATGACTACTGGCGCAGCGCACCTCGCGGCCATCCCATACGGGACCTGTTTGCGCCAGCGCACAACGTCGCTGATCCGTTATGCCGGATTGCAACTGCCGCCGTCAGCTTCCTCTGGCAACTGGCGCGACGAAACCCGTACGCGGCTCGCATCACCTGTGGCGCCTCAATCGCCTGGTGCGAACAACTCGCGGCGCAGACGCTGCTGCAGGTGCTGGAGGTCGCGGCAGATGACTGTCACATGCTGCTGCCACGTCGTGCCGACGACAAGATCTTCTGGCACCGGCTCCTGGGCGCCGGCGTGAGCAGCGAAGCCTCGATCCGGCGGGCAGCGCATATGAGCGCTTTGCAAACTGTGTTGCTGCCCGTCGCTGCCGCACCTGCAAGACGGGTTCGGAGCGCCGCTTGCTACTCGTCAGTTCCATCAGTGCAGCGGAGTGCAAATTCCAGGCATGGTGAGGAGCCAGAGTGAAACGGAGTGTGACGGCAAGCGAGCGGCGCAGGTACAATACGCCGCCTCATGCATGCGCTATCCATCAAAGATCTGCAAAAGACCTATTCGAACGGCAATGTCGCACTTAAAGGCATCAATTTCTCCGTAGAGCCCGGTGACTTCTATGCGCTGCTCGGTCCGAACGGCGCTGGCAAGACGACAGCCATCGGTATCATCAGTTCGTTGGTGAATAAAACGGGCGGCAGCGTCGAGATATTCGGCCATAACATCGACACCGATTTTGCAGCAGCCAAAGCCTGCCTGGGACTGGTTCCCCAGGAGATCAACCTGAATTTGTGGGAAAGCGTGCACAATATCGTCCTCAACCAGGCCGGTTACTACGGGCTGCACAAGCAGCAAGCACGCGAGCGCAGCGAGAAATACCTGCGTGAACTCAGGCTGTGGGATCGGCGCAAGGACCAGGCGCGCAGTTTGTCCGGCGGCATGAAGCGCCGGTTAATGATTGCCAGGGCGTTGGTGCATGAGCCGCGTCTGCTGATCCTGGACGAACCGACAGCGGGCGTGGACATCGAAATACGACGCTCCATGTGGGATTTCCTGCAGGGCATCAATGCCGCCGGCACGACGATTATCCTGACCACGCATTACCTGGAAGAGGCTGAGTCACTGTGCCGCCATGTCGCGATTATCGATGAAGGCAGCATCATCGAAGATGCGCCGATGAACGCAGTATTGCGTAAATTACAACGCGAAGTTTTCGTGCTCAGCCTCGCCGAGCCGATCGCAGCAGCGCCCGATCTCGATGGCTTTGACACGCGGCTTCGCAACGACACGGAGCTGGAAGTGGACAGGGGGCCCGGTCAGAACCTCAATGAACTATTTGCACAGCTGAACAAGAATGGTATCCAGGTCGACAGTCTGCGTAACAAGGCGAACCGTCTTGAGGAGTTGTTCATGCGCCTGGTCGAGCAAAAAGACGCGGGCCGCGATGAGGTTATCGAAAAATGAACGTTGGACTGAACCTGGTCGCATTACAGACGATCCTGCGCAAGGAGGTTATGCGGGTATTGCGCATCTGGGTCCAGACGATTGTGCCCCCGGCCATTACGATGACCTTGTATTTTATCATTTTTGGCAATCTCATCGGCAGCCGAATAGGACCGATGGACGGCTTCGACTATATGCAGTACATCGCGCCGGGCTTGATCATGATGTCCGTCATTACTAATTCCTACGGCAATGTCGTGTCGTCGTTCTTTGGCGCGAAGTTTGCCCGGCACCTTGAGGAAATGCTGGTGTCGCCGATGTCGAATGCAACCATCGTCATCGGCCACGTCGGGGGCGGTGTTTTGCGTGGCGTCCTGGTTGGCTCACTGGTAACTGTCATCGCACTGTTCTTCACGGATCTTGATGTGCAGTACCCGTTAGTGACAATTTCGATCGTACTGCTTTCATCGATCGTATTCTCGCTCGCCGGATTTATTAACGCAGTGTTTGCGAGAAAGTTTGACGATATTTCGATCGTGCCCACGTTTGTCCTGACGCCATTGACCTACCTGGGTGGTGTGTTCTATTCGATCTCCCTGTTACCGGAGCCCTGGAAAACCTTGTCACTTGCCAATCCGATTCTGTACATGGTGAATGCGTTTCGCTATGGCATTCTCGGCACCTCCGATATCGAACTTGGCACCGCCTATGCAATATTGGTGTTCTTTTGTGTCTTGCTGTTCATAGTCTGCATGCAGCTGATGCGCCGCGGCGTCGGCATCCGGGAATAGCGATGTGTGGTCGTTTCGCGTTCTACTCACCGACCGAGGCAACCGCCGCATTGTTTGGCGCCGACGCGCCAACACCGGTGGAAGCGCGTTATAACATCGCGCCCAGCCAGTACATTGCCGGAATCCGGCAGGTGGACGACAAGTCTCGTGAGCTGACAATGTTCAAATGGGGCCTGGTTCCTTTTTGGGCGAAAGATCCCGCCATTGGGAATCGCATGATAAATGCGCGCGCCGAAACGGTTGCGGAAAAGCCGTCATTCCGTGCCGCGTACCGTCATCGCCGTTGCCTGGTACTGGCGGATGGCTTCTACGAGTGGCACAGGGGCGGCGACACAAAGGTTCCGTATTTCATTTCGCTCGCCAGTGGTGAGCCTTTTGCCTTTGCCGGTCTTTGGGAAACCTGGACGGCCAGGGATTCAGCGACGAGCATTGAGAGTGCGGCGCTGATTACCACGGCGGCCAACGATTTCATGGGCAAGTTGCATCATCGCATGCCCGTCGTATTGCAAAGCGAGACTGCGAATCGCTGGCTGGCGGGCGACGACAATTTGCTCGAAGATGTCACGGCAAACAGCCCGGAACTGCAGGCGTGGCCGGTAGACCGGCGTGTTAATAATGCGCGCAACGAGGGCGCGGACCTGATTAATCGCCTGGGTCAGACGGATTGAGGTAAGGCTGCGTCGACACTACCAACGTGCCCGGCCCGCCGTGCACGCCAAGCGCTGTGCCCAGTTCGGCTTCGCTAAAGCGCTGCACCTGCGGCAAACTGATTTGCAATGATTCCCGGATGACCTCGAGATCGTCCGGTCGCATGGCATGCCCGATGGCGACAACTATCGGCTTGTCCCTGGCCGTTCGCTTCGCCACGTAGCGCGCAAAGCGACCGGGAATATTGCGGCGACCGACTAAACAGCCCGCCATCTTGATTTCGCCGGCCGGGGTGCTGCGTATGATCGGCGTGATACGCAGGCTGGTTGCCAGCAGCCGCACCCAGTTCGGAATTCGCCCACCACGCACGGCGTAGTCGAGGTTGCCCAAAACAGCATAGGTGCAGGTCTCGGGAATCAATTGCCTGACCGCTGCGATGGTCGCGTCGGCTGACTTGCCGGCCGCCGCACATTCTGCGGCAAATATCGCCAGCAAACCTTCGCCGAGAGACGCATTCAGGGTGTCAATGACGTGCACCGTGCCTGCGGCGTCGGTGCGCTTTGCAGCCGATTGAGCGGCCTCATAGGTGCCGCTGACCGCGCTGGTCAGATTCACCGATATCACGTCCCGATAATGACTGGCGAGATACTGGTACTGGCGCCGGAAATCACCGGGCGCCGGTTGGGATGTTGTTGGATGATTCGGATCGGCCTGCAGACGCGCGTAAAACTCATCAGGACTGATGCTGACCTTGTCCAGGAAGCCGCGGTCACCAAATTGAATACGGCATGGGACCATGTGAATATCAAAGCGGTCCATGTCGCTATCGGCGATGTCGGCAGCGGAATCCGTAATGACTGCAAAATTGCTTTGTGCGCCATGGCTGCTGCTTTGTTGACGCTGCAAATCATCGGCTTTCTCGCCGGCGATATCGCCAAATTCCCGACAGGCATCAAATACTGCCTGCGGCTCATTGACGTGGATATGTATTTTCGCCTTGCGTTTTGACCCGGCAAGTACCAGCGAGTCGCCGAGGTCAGTCAGTGATTCGCGCAACTTGCGCCGATCGATATCGCGACCAACGACGATACACTCCGTGCAATACCGGTACTCGTACTCTTCGCCAGACAGCGCGGGCATAATGAATTCCTCGTCGTCATCGAGGTTGGCGATATCCGGCATCGGCAGAACTTCACCGTGTTGAATAAATGCGGCGAAGCCTTTCATGAAATCGACAAAGCCTTTGGCGCCCGCGTCGACGACGCCGGCTTTGCGCAGAGCCTCCAGTTGACCCGTCGTGCGCGCCAGCGCTTCTTCGAGCGCCGGCATGGACCTGGTGAACAATTCCTTGAAGTCGCCCGGGCCGGCGCCTTTGCTACGGTGATCGAGGTTGCTGGCAAATACGGCGATGACCGATAGGATCGTGCCTTCCTGGGGGTTGGACAGGGCATCGTGTGCGTAATCGCTGCCCTTCTGAACAGCCTTGCTGAAGGTCGCTGTGGTGAAGCGTGTCAACTCGCCGGCAGAGTCGCTCAAGCCCTGGAAGAACTGGGCCATGATGGCGCCGGAGTTTCCTCGTGCTCCATCCAGGAGCGCGTCCGCTGTTGCCGCCAGCAACCTGCCGAGATGTTTTTCGCCCGGCGCCTGCAGAACGCCAAGCGCTGCGGCCAGGGAGAGGCTGAGGTTGGTTCCGGTATCGCCATCGGCGACCGGGTAGACGTTGATCTTGTTCAGAAACGACTGGTCGGCAATGACGCTATGAATGCCAGAGCGCAGGGCCTGGCTTAGCATGTCGCCATCAAGATGCGAGATCGACAAGTGTGAAACGCCGCTATTCGCGAGGCAGCAGGAAAACCCTGCCCTGGTAGTCCAGAACAACGCCGTCCTTGCGAATTTCCCTGACGACCGGTCCTTCCGGCGTTTGTGACCCCTCGCGGTGCTTGGTCATGTTGATGAAAACAAAGCGTTCTGCAGGAGCCTCGCTATACACATGTATATCGAGATGCAATTGTGCAATCTGTAATGTGCCCTCCATCAGCAACTCATCAATCGTCGGGATTTCAGCAACAGAAACGCGGCTGCTGCCTGCCGTCTGACGCGGCGCCGGGTTTGGTGGGCTGACCGTCTGCTGCCCAGCTGTTTGTGGTGCAGGCGCGGCTGACTGCGGCGGGCGATTTTCGATCGCAACGGCGACCTGATCCTCGAAATCACTAGCGGTTGCGGCCGGCCGCGAAGAAGTTGAGCCAATACTGACTGCGTCTTCGGTTGCGGTCGGCTTGAACAGGATGCCGATCAAAACGGCAAAATTCACGAGTAGCAATATGCCGAGCAGCCAAAGCCAGCGAGCAGGGTTTGGGTTACCGGAGCTGGTCGGCACGCTGGAAAACTCGGCCGAGCTTTGCTGTTGACGTTCTGTTTCCGATTTTTTCAAAGCATCGAGGATAAATGACATTGCTTACTCCTGCGCCAGCTGCGGAATAGTTAGGCGCGGCGTGTTGTCGGACTCAATCAGTGAATTAATGATGATTTGCGTCTGCTTGCCAGCGACGCCATCAACGTCAAGACGTTGATCGCGCTGAAAGGCCCGCACCCGGGTTGCGAGTTGCTGGTCATACATTTCTGAATCGATAGGCTCGGCACGATACTGCGGGTCAATTGCCGCGAGGTTCTCGCGAAGCCAGACGACGTTGCGATCCTGCACGCCAGGATATAACACTGTAGTGGCACCATTCGGCGGCTGCCAGAGTAATTGGTAATCACCAAACCACATGTCAGCGATGGTGCTCGCGGGATGACTGACGTTGACGCCGCCAATGGACAACTCAGCGTTGTCGCCGTTGATGGAGCGCAATACCACGAAGTGCGCATCGCCCGACTGGTCGACCAGCTCGAGCACAGCAGGCCGGTTCAGGCGCCGCAATCCGCTCCAGGAGGCACGGTCGCTTAAACAGCTGTATCCCAGCGAAGCCGCATAATCGCAGGCAGGCATCGACGTTGCGCCAAGATCGATATTCCAGATCTCAAATAGCGTCGCCAGTGCCGCATCGGCACTGGTGATCTCACGGGCGACTCCCAGTTGTTCCTCGAGCGAAGCGACGGGTTCGGCCACGGGCGCAGCAGCAGGCTCCGGCTCCGGCAACGCTGCAGCCGGCTCGGCCGACGCTGCAGCAACCGACGGTTCGGGGTCTTCGACCAACAGGGTTTCCCGGTTGGCGTTAAACCAGGCGAGTGCCGCGATAACCAGCAGTGCCGTAACTGCAATGCCGGTTGCCGGCAGTACCCAGCGCCAACCCTGGTCCAGCTCCGGTTCGCCGGTAATTTCCCGCGTCGCGCGGTGCACCAGCCGACGATTAACAGTTCTGCTGCCCTGACTGTAGGCCCCTAACAAGGCGCGATCACAAATCACGTTGATCAGTCGCGGTACACCCTGGGACAATTTGTAGATCGCGCGCTTCGCACCGTCGTCAAAGACATCGCCGAGGGCGCCGGCAACCTGCAGCCGATGTTCGATGTATTTTTCGGTTTCTTCCCGACTTAACGGTTCGAGGTGATAGCGGCCGGTTATCCGTTGCGCCAACTGGCGCAGGTCGTTGCGAGCCAGCAGCTCGCGCAGTTCCGGTTGGCCGATCAGAATGATCTGCAACAGTTTTTGCTTGGACGTTTCGAGGTTGGTGAGCAGTCGAACCTCTTCAAGGACTTCCGGCGCGAGGTTCTGCGCCTCGTCCACGATCAGGATGGTACGCCGTCCTTCCGCGTGTGCAGCCAGCAAATGCGTGTTGAGCGCATTTATCAGAGCCTTGATACTGCCGCCCGACGACGGCAGCTCGATATTCAACTCCTCGCAAATCGCCTCCAGGAATTCCGGTGCTGACAGCTGCGGATTGAGCACGACAGCAACGTCGGCGTTGTTGGGCATGCGATTCAACAACAGGCTGCGGCAAAGCGTGGTTTTGCCGGTTCCGACTTCCCCGGTCAACTGCATAAAGCCGCCGCTCTCGGTAACGCCATACACGAGGTGGGCCAGCGCTTCGCCGTGACGCTCACTCATGAACAGGTAGCGCGGATCAGGCGTTATCGAGAACGGCTTTTCGTTAAGTCCAAAGAAGCTGGTGTACATATCCGGATTCTAACCCAATCAGGGTCGATTCAAGGTGCGCGCCCGGCCTACGGCGGCAGTGCCGAAGCGATCCTGGATTCTGTCCAATGCCTGGTCGACCTCATTCTCGGCAGAATCGCCAGCTTCAGCAAACAGATCGCGCTGCTCGGCGGGCGACAGATTGCTGCTGCCGACGCCGAGCAGCCGGATTCGAGCATCAGAATGGGCTTCCAGCCAGGCAGTCAGCAATTCTCGGGCGATGCCGAAAATCTGATCGGTATTGTTCGTTGGCGGTCGCAGGCTCTTCTGCCGGGTGAAGGTTTGAAAGTCAGAGCGACGAATTTTCACCTGGATGGTTCCGGCCTGCAGGTTGGACTTTCTAAGGCGCCTCGCTGTTGATTCTGCCAACGCGAGTAACTCACGGTCCATTTGCTGGCGGTCGCTCAAGTCAGCAGCAAATGTTTCCTCGGCGCTGATCGATTTCTCCTCACGGTCGGAAACTACCGGGCGATTATCGATGCCTGCGGCACGTTCTCGTGTGCGCCGGGTATAACGTCCAAAGATTGGTTCGAGGTCATGATCACCCGCCAGCCGCAGATCTGCGATCGTTTTGATATTGACTGCGTGCAATCGGGACAGCGTTTGCCGACCGATGCCGGGGATAACCTGTACCGGCAATGGATCCAGTGTTGCCTGCAATTTTTCGTCAGTGACAACGACGAGTCCGTCCGGTTTGTCGAGGTCTGACGCAATTTTCGCAACCAGCTTGTTTGCCGCGACCCCGACCGAAGCGGTCAGGTGGGTTTGCTCATGAATCAGGTTTTTGATTGATTGGGCAATGTGTATGCCAGCGCCGTGGAGAGCGCGGCTGGCGGTTACATCCAGGAATGCCTCGTCGAGCGACAATCCCTCAACCAGCGGAGTAAATCGCCGAAAAACCTCAAAAATCTGTCGCGAGACCTGCTTGTAGTGGGACATGCGTGGCGCCACCCGCACGAGGTCCGGACAGCGTCGGATTGCCTCGGACATAGGCATGGCCGAGCGGACGCCGAACCGACGAACTTCATAGCTCGCAGCGGCTACCACCCCACGGTTGCCGCCGCCCACGACAACCGGTTTGCCGCGGAGCTCCGGGTTATCGCGTTGTTCGACAGAGGCATAGAAAGCATCCATGTCGACATGCAGAATTACTCGTGGTGCAGCCATAAACAGTCTGCCTAGTTACCTCGCTCGACGATGTATCGTGCAAGCCAGCGCAGAGGCGCCGCATTGTCGCCAAAGTCGTCGAGTTTCTCGAGCGCATTCGCCAGCAATTCGTCACAGCGCTGTATTGCCCGGTCCACACCCAGCAGTTCCGGATATGTTGCCTTGCTGAGACGTTGGTCCGCCCCGGCGAGTTTGCCGATCACCTCGGTTTCGCCCGTTACGTCCAAAATATCATCCTTGATCTGGAACGCGATGCCAATGATACGACCGAAGGCGTCAATTGCCGCGGTCTGCTCCATCGTAATGTTATCCGCGATGAGCGCCGGTGCGAGTACCGAAGCATGAATCAGCGCGCCGGTCTTCATTGCGTACATGGTTTCAATCTGGCCGACGTCCAGTTCCTGGCCTTCCGCCTGGAGGTCGAGCGATTGCCCGCCGGTCATGCCCAGCGAGCCACAGGCGTCGGCGATCACCTTCACGAGCCGGGACCGAGCCTGTGCCGTCAGTTCAGACGAGCTGGCAATAACGCTGAACGCCAGTGGCTGCAGCGCATCCGCTGCCAGGATGGCCGTCGCTTCGTCATATTGCCGGTGCACGGTGGGTTTCCCGCGACGCAGGTCGTCGTCATCCATGGCCGGGAGATCATCGTGAACCAGTGAAAACGCATGTATCAGCTCGATCGCCGCCGCCGGTGCATCGAGCGCATTCGCCGGCACCTGCAGGCATTCGCCTGCCGCGTAGACCAGCAACGGCCGGACTCGCTTGCCACCATTAAACACCGCATAACGCATCGCGTCGTGCAGCAAGCGCGGCTCGTCGGTCGCCGCTGGCAGAACCGAGTCCAGCATGGTCGCGACGCGCTCGGTGTAGTGACCCGTGCGATTCTCGAATGTGGCTGGCAATAGTGGCTCCGTTGGTGGCTGCGGGCCGGTTAGCGTACACCGAATCCAGGCACCTTGCGCGCAGACGCTGGGCTATAATTCGCGTCCCGGCAGAACAATCAAAAAGAACCCATGCAGGCGCAAGCCAAAGCCCAGCCAAATATTGCCCTGATCAAATACTGGGGCAAACGTGATATCGCGAGAAACCTGCCGGCGGTAGGGTCGATTTCGATAACACTTGCAGACCTGTATTCGGACATGCAAATCACCGTGGATCCTGCCCTGGCCAATGATGTTCTGCTGGTCAATGGTGATGAGAGCCGCTCCATGCTGGCACGTGTTTCTGCCTGCCTGGACCAGGTAGCCGGGCGTGACCGGCCGTCGGCGCGCGTTACCAGCAGTAGTAATTTTCCAATCGCGGCGGGGCTGGCATCGTCGGCTTCGGCTTTTGCCGCACTCGTGTTGGCGGCCAACACGGCTTTTGGTTGCAACAAGTCGGAAGCCGAGCTCGTCAACCTGGCCGGCCGCGCCTCGGGTTCGGCGGCACGATCCTTGCTTGGCGGATTCGTCGAACTCGAAAACTGCGACGATGCTGTTGCCGTTAAATCGCTGCTCGAACCGGAGCAATGGCCGTTACAGGTGATCGTGGCAATTACTGCACCCGGACAGAAGGCAGTCAGTTCCGGTGACGCTATGGAAATCAGCCGCAAGACCTCGCCATTTTATGATCGTTGGGTCGAACAACAGTCCGAAGACCTCGGTGAAGCGCGTGCGGCTATTCGCGATCGTGATCTGCAGCGACTGGGAGTGATCGCGGAACACAATTGCCTGAAAATGCACTCCGTCATGTGGGCGGCGCGTCCGCCGCTGACCTACTGGAACAGTGCAACAGTGGCCTGCATGCAGACCGTCCGCGAGTTGCAGGCGCAGGGGGTTGACGTTTTCTTCACAATTGATGCCGGCCCGCAATTGAAAGCCGTTTGCGCGCCGGACTATGCGGGTACGGTTCGTGACGCACTGTGCGCAACTCACGGTGTGGTCGATGTCATGGTCAGCGGGATCGGCAAAGGCGCGGAATTGGTAACGGCATGACGCACGTGATGACAAGTGCGCCGGGCAAGGTAATGGTGGTCGGCGAATACGCAGTGCTGGATGGTGCTCCGGCGATTTGTATGGCGGTTAACCGGCGTGCCCGGGTGTCCATCAAAACCCGGGCGGGCGACCGGCATCGTGTGTCTGCTCCCGGATTTCGCAAAGAGGCGCTTGAGTTTGACTCGATCAACGAGATTGAGCATGCGCTGCCCTTACTGGCAGCAGCCTGGCGAATCTTGCCGACAACTCGAGACGGCGCGCTGAGCATCGAAATTGACACCAGTGGCTTCGCAATCGGCAGCCGCAAGCTCGGCGTAGGCTCGAGCGCCGCGGCAACGGTGGCCCTGGTCGCAGGCCTGGCAGCTACCTTCCAGACAAGCAATACTGTGTTGCAGAAGGCGCAATTGGTGCACCGCGATCTGCAAGCAGGTCGTGGCAGCGGCGCTGACATCGCCTGCAGTTTTACCGGCGGCGTCATTGAATACCGCAGGGACGACAGCGAGGTTAGAAATCTCGCGTGGCCCGCCGAATTGCACTACGCGCTGCTCTGGAGCGGCCAGCCGGCGAGCACCCGTCGGCAACTTGAAAAGTTGGCCGGGATCGGACAGGCGGTATCTGCGCTTGAGTTGCGGCGCGTAGCGGAGCATGTCCTTGACGTCTGGCACAACGGTACGGCCGGAAACATACTTGGTGCCATACAGGAATACGCGACGGCGCTACGCCGTTTTGATGATGATAACCGGCTGGGAATCTATGCAGCGGGTCACGCCGAAGTCGCCCGGCAGGCAGAATCGACGGATGTTGTTTACAAGCCCTGTGGTGCTGGTGGCGGTGATCTCGGCATCGCAATTGCCTGCGATGATGAGTCCCTGGCTGGCTTTGTTGCCAGCTGCAGGAAACTGAAGTTTGAGCCTGTGGAACTCAAAATTGAACCGGTTGGCCTGGCCGTCGAGAGGGCCGAGGCGTGAGTGACTCACGCATCAGTGGTTTGCACCGGCTCGATATTGCAGCGCGCCTGGACCGACTTGCTGAACACGGCTGGCTGTCACAGTCTGAGGCCGAACAGTTGAAGCACGGCCAGCAGGTATTGCGTCCGTCGGCGGCGAACAAGATGGTCGAAAACGTAATCGGTGTATTCGGACTGCCGCTGGCGATCGCGCCAAATTTCGTCGTCAACGGACGCGACTACATTGTGCCTATGGTTGTCGAAGAGCCATCGGTGGTTGCGGCACTCAGCAATGCCGCGCGCCGTGCCAGGCCGGCGGGTTTTTTCGCACAAAGTGGCGAGTGGCTGCTCCCGGGTCAGGTACACGTTACTGCGGTTGCCGATATTCCCCGGGCACTGGCAGACCTGCAGGCGCGCAAGACGGCGTTGCTCGTGTCTGCCAATGCCGTGCATCCCCGGCTGGCGGATTATGGTGGCGGTGTCCGTGACCTGGAGTTCAAAATTCTGGACCTCGGCGGCGAAACAGCAATAGCCGTGCATCTCCTGGTGGACACCGGCAATGCGATGGGCGCCAATATTGTGAACACGATTTGTGAGGCAATCGCTCCAGCTATCGGGGAGATCTGCAATGGGCAGGTCGCACTGCGGATACTGTCGAATCTCGCTGACCGATCCCTGGTCACGGCTCGGGTCAACTACGCGCCAGAGGTGCTGGCGACCGGGGGTTTCTCCGGCGAGGAGGTGCGTGACCGCATCGTGCAGGCCAGCGACATTGCGCTGGCCGATCCGTACCGCGCGGCAACGCATAACAAGGGCATCATGAATGGCGTCGACGCCGTTGCCATTGCCACCGGCAATGACTGGCGCGCAATCGAAGCCGGCGCGCATGCCTATGCTGCGGCAAGCGGCCGCTATCAGCCGCTTGCTGTCTGGAGTGTCGCGAGTAATGGCGGACTGCAGGGTGAACTGGTAATGCCGCTCCGGGTAGCTACTGTCGGCGGGACGTTACGCAACAATCCCGCTACTGCGCTCGCACTACAGATTATTTCGGCCGACACATCGCATGACCTGGCTGAACTAATGGCTGCGGTCGGCCTGGCACAGAATTTTGCGGCGGTCAGGGCACTGGTGACCGACGGCATTCAGGAAGGCCACATGCGGATGCATGCGCGGAGTGCGGCTCGCCACAGCGAACCTGCTGCACAACTGCATGAGAAAGCGGACGGCAGTGCGGCAGGAAAAGTAATTCTGCTCGGTGAGCACGCCGCCGTGTTCGGGAAACATGCGTTGGCGCTCCCAATCGCTGCATCTGTGACCGCCAAAATCATCGAAAATGGAAGCAGCGAATCAGCGTACGTTGACAAGCTGCTGGAATTTATCAAACAACAACTGGGAATAGACGGCCAGTCTTTTGCTATCGAAGTCAGGTCTGCACTGCCGCCAGGCATGGGCCTCGGTGTCTCGGCGGCGATGGCCGTCGCCATGATTCGGGCGATCAACCTGACGCGCAACCTGGGGATGGATGACGATGCGATCAATCAGCTTGCTTACCTGTGCGAAAAGATTGCCCATGGCAGCCCGTCCGGTGTCGACAACACGGTCGCTACATACGCAGCTCCCATGTTATTCAACAACACGAACGGGCTTGAGGTGACGCATCTCGATCTGTCGGACCAACCGCCACTGCTGGTCGCATTCAGCTCGCAACGCGGGTCGACCCTGGAACAGGTCGATGCGGTGCGCGCACGCCATGCGTCGCAGTCGGAACACTATGACGCGTTGTTCGACGCAATCGATCAGTTGAGCCTGGCGGGTGCCGAGGCTTTGCAAGCGGCAGACTACGAGCGCCTTGGCGCCCTGATGAACATTGGCCACGGATTACTGAATGCGATTGGCGTGTCGACGCCCGAACTCGAGGACATGGTGGCCATTGCCCGGTCGGCAGGCGCGACCGGTGCCAAACTTACCGGTAGCGGAGGCGGCGGTGCTATCGTCGCACTGTGTCCGGGTAAGATTTCGCAGGTAGCGGCGGCTTTGGCCGGTGCCGGGTATGGAACATTGTCGCTGGCTGCAAGCGAGGAGAAGTAATTGACGAACGCGCACCAGGTTGTCTCATCAGAGGCCGAGCAGCTGATACTGGTTGACGGCGATGATGTCGAGCAGGGGTTTCTTTCCAAGGCGGAGTGTCATGACGGCGCTGGTCAGTTACACCGGGCGTTTTCTTTATTCCTGTTCAACGATTCCGGCGAGCTGTTGTTGCAGAAGCGCAGCCAGGAAAAGCGCCTCTGGCCCGGTTACTGGTCGAATACCTGCTGTAG
>Ga0102946_1000114_pt1 | contig 26613 bp, 26 predicted proteins | sample SalPon2A_A_D1_MG_FD_78209 | JGI IMG/M metagenome (GOLD analysis project Ga0102946, IMG submission 78209) | Soil microbial communities from South San Francisco under conditions of wetland restoration - Salt Pond MetaG R2A_A_D1_MG | ecosystem: Environmental > Terrestrial > Soil > Wetlands | place... | reverse complement strand
CTTGATGACCTTGTCCACGCCGGGGTTTTGCAGGCCGATCGCATTCAGCATGCCCATTGGCGTTTCGTAAACGCGATGCGGCGGATTGCCGAGGCGCGGCTCGAGCGTGGTTCCCTTGAGCACCACAGCGCCGACGTCTGCATTGGAAAAACCCTCAACGCGCGTGTACTCCTCACCGAAGCCAACACAGCCGGATAGCAGAACGATCGGCGAGTTCAGCGTCAGGCCGCAAAAGTTGACCCGCAGAGAATTGGATTGAGGGCTTGGCATCGCTGCGGCATTCTACGTCAATGTTCAACCTGATTCTCTATGAACCCGAGATCCCGCCCAACACCGGCAACATAATTCGGTTGTGCGCAAATACCGGTGTGGCGTTGCACCTGATCGAACCCCTGGGCTTCGATCTCGAGGAGAAGAAACTGCGCCGGGCGGGGCTCGACTATCGCGAGTTCGCGGACGTCGCTACACACCCGACACTGGCAACCTGCCTGAAGGCACTCAGCGAGCCACGAGTTTTTGCGCTAAGTACCCGTGGCCGGACGCGCTACGACGCTCCCGACTTCGAACCGGGAGATGCATTCCTGCTTGGACCGGAGACCCGCGGGCTGCCGGACGACATCCTGACCGCTTTGCCCGTCGAACAGCGGCTGCGGCTACCGATGCGGACTGGCAGCCGCAGCCTGAATCTTTCAAATACGGCAGCAGTGATCGTCTACGAGGCCTGGCGCCAACTCAACTTCACCTAGAAAAACGGGGACAGGCAACCATTTCACCTTTTCTTGCCACAAGAGACAGTGCCCTTTCTGCAGAAAAGGTGAAATGGTTGCCTGTCCCCGTTTTTCGGGTTTTCTATTAGGCCGGTGCGACGTTACTGTTGAGCCGGAACTGGTTGGTCGGATCGTACTGGCCCTTGATCTCGCTCAGACGCGTATACGCCGGGCCGTAATTGCCGGTAGCCTGGTCGCCGTCGAAGTCGATGTTGTCGTAGTATCCGCCCATGTGCGGTTCGAGTTGGTAGTACCATTCGCGTGACTGCGCGATACCCTCCTCGTCGAAATCCGCTTCCATCCAGCCGCCGCCGACACCAATCATGGTTTCGGCATTGCGGTGCGGGAAGGCCGTATCGAGTACCCCGACGCGCTTGCAGGCGCCGCCCAGGGTGTGCGTGAAACAGAACATGCGCGGGTCGGCCAGGAACGAGTCGAGCATTGAATCGACCAGGCCCTGGGTAATTTCGCTGACCATGCCACTCTTGACGTAGGAGCGAACGCCATGGCCGAAGGTCGCATCTTCCTGGGTCTGCATGACCATGTAGTCCTGCATCTTGATTCCCGGATCGATTGGCGTACCGACCTTCATCATCGGCTCGATTTCTTTTTCGCCAACCACTGGGTCCCCGTTATAGACGACCTCCATGATGATGACGCTGTCACCCTCCGGTAAGGTTGCCATCATCGGCCCGACGTACAGCTCGTCCGACAATCCGCCATACCACTCACCGTAGAATTCGAGCACGTCGCGCGCCTGCGCGATTGGCCAAACCACCATGCCGGACAGGACATTTCGCTCAAATGGATGCAATTCGAATTCAAACTCAGTGACGGCACCGAAATTGCCGCCGCCACCGCGGATTGCCCAGAACAGATCGGCGTCCTGGTCCGCATTGACACGTCGAACCTGGCCGTCCGCGGTAACAATTTCTGCGCTGCGCAGGTTGTCAACGGCGAGGCCGTATTTGCGGTTCAGGCGACCCATGCCACCACCCAGGGTGAAGCCACCGACGCCCGTATGCGAAACCACACCGCCAGTCGTCACGAGACCGTGCTCAAGGGTTGCGGTATCCAGTGCGTTTAGCAAAGCGCCGCCGCGGGCTCGGGCGCGTTTGGCGCCGGCATCGACCGCGACCGTGTTCATCAGCGACAGGTCAATCACGATGCCGTCGTCGCAGACAGACTTGCCCGGCCAGCTGTGCCCGCCACCGCGCACGGCTGTTAGCAGCCCGCGCTCGCGCGCAAAAGTTACGGCGTTACTGACATCTGCAGAATCCATGCAGCGCGCGATCAACGCCGGATGCTTGTCATGCATACCGTTCCAGACCATGCGTGCGGCGTCGTATTCGGGATGTCCTGACAGCAGCACCGGTCCGGTCAGTCTGTCCCCTAATTCCTTGATAGCTGCTTTTTCCAGCTCCAGCTCCGCCCCATCGAGGGAGACGGCACGAATGCTGGTGTCGGCCTCGGTCGCGACCGGTGCTTTCTTTTCGCAGCCCGGTAAAAATGGAATGGCTGCAGCCACACTTGCCGCTAGCGCGGTCCGACAAAATTGACGTCTGTGCATCATGCTTCCCCTTTTAATTGTTCATTTGTCAAAGCTTAGAAGATCACCGGCCTTTTGCAATTCGTCAACGCTATTGCTCCGAGGTCAGCTGCCGGCTCATCAGGGCGCCCACCGCTTCCTGCGGTTTGGCTCCTTCGTAAAGAATTCGATAAATCTGCTGGCAGATCGGCATCTCGATGCCCAGTTCCTCGGCCACCTCCTTGACAGCCTCGGCGGCCATGACGCCCTCCACCACTTGCTGAATCTCTGCCTGGGCTTCCTGGACGGTCTTACCGCTCGCCAGGGCGAGGCCCATGCGCCGATTTCGCGAAAGGTCGTCCGTGCAGGTCAGCACCAGGTCACCCATGCCGGCAAGCCCCATAAAGGTCTCGCGTTTGGCCCCCAGGGCAACGCCCAGCCGGGTCATCTCGACCAGGCCGCGAGTAATCATGGCGATACGGGAATTCGCACCGAAGCCGAGTCCATCGCTCATGCCGGCACCGATGGCCAGTACGTTCTTGACCGCACCGCCAACTTCGACACCAATCATGTCGTTGGACGTGTACGCCCGAAAGTTCTCGCCAGACAGTGACTTCGCGAGGTCTGCAGCGAACTCATCATCGTTCGCCGCCACGGTCATTGCGGTTGGCAATTGCTCGCCAACTTCTTTGGCAAATGTTGGCCCCGACAAAACAGCGACGGACCGTTCAGCTCCCAGTTCCTCGGCAACAACCTGGTGCGGCAGTTTGCCGGTATGTAATTCGAAGCCCTTCGTCGCCCAGCACACCCGGGAGTTATCATCCAGGTATGGGCGAATCGCGATCAGCGTGTCGCGCAGGCCATGGCTGGGCACCGCAACCAGGGTGTCACGCACGCCGTCCAGGCACTCTTCAAGGCTGGTAACCGCACGCAGGTTATCCGGAAAATCGGCGCCGGGCAGGTAGTGCGCATTGCACCCGTCTTTCGCCATTTGGGACAGCTGCTGTTCGTCGCGCCCCCACAAACGTACTTCCCGGCCACTGCGCGCAAACTGCAACGCCAGCGCCGTTCCCCAGGAACCGGCGCCGACGACAGCCTGTGCGCGCAGCGCACCTATTAGTGCGTCTCCGCGCCGGTTGCAGCCTTCTCAGCGGCCTGCTGCTGCGACTGCATATACAACGCGTCAAAGTTGATCGGCTGCAGCACAAACTCGGGAAAACCGCCCTTTTGCACTGTGCTGGCGATGGACTCGCGCGCATACGGAAACAGGATGCTCGGGCAATAACTGCCGAGGATCGCGTTACGTTCGTTATCATCGTAGCCCGACAGCTCAAACAGACCTGCCTGCTGTAATTCCACGAGAAAAACGGTCTTGTCGTCTTCTTTTGCATCGACCGTAATCGTCAACACCACTTCATAGACATTGCCATCCATTGCGGTATGACCACTGCGCAGATTCAGGTTGGTCTGCGGCGCCCATTTCTCAGCCTGAAACACCGCCGGGGTCATCGGCGACTCGAACGAAAAGTCTTTTGCGTAGATCTTGGCCACAGAGATTCGCTTATCTGCGGTCGCATTTTCCTCTGCCATTGTTGATTCCTAATAATTCAAAAAAAGATTATTGCTACGTGTTGCTCTTTTTCTTTTTGCCACCGGCTTTCTTGCCACCGGTCTTCTTGCCCGTTACAACCGGCAATCCTGCCTGGTTCCATGAATTCATGCCGCCTTTGAGGGTGTACGCCGAAACGAAACCAGCTTCACGCAAGGCAGCCACGGCGCGTGTCGACGTCGTGCCCGCATCACAAACAGCGACAACGGGCTTGTTCTTGAACTTTTCGATCTTAGCCTTGCCTGCCTCGAGTTCGTCGTACGGGATATTCTTTGCATTGACGATATGTCCGCGATCGAAGGCTTCCTTGCCGCGCAGGTCGACAACCACACCGTCATTATTGATCAAAGCGACGGCGGCGGTCGGGTCCACGGCAACCATGCCGGTGGCCTTGCGCCGAATTTCGCTGAAGATCAGCACAAAGAAGCTGATCATGAGTAGTACCACCAGCACAGTATTATTGCTGGTGAATTCCAAAAGTTGGTCCATGATTCCTTATCCAGAACGCCTGGCCAGGCGACCGGGTTGTGGCAAAGCGCGCATTATACCAAACTGCCGAACCATGCAGCGGTATCTTCTTTCGATTTTGTTATTCCTTGTCATTCTGCCGATTACGGCCAGCGCTCAAAATGAAGAGCTGACCAAGATCAAGGAGCAGGAGCTGGAGGAGGTGCGTGCCCGCATCAGTGATCTCAAGCAAAGCATGGACAAGAGTGCGGGCCGCCGTGACCGGATTACCGGCGAACTGCAATCGGCCGAGGTCGAAATATCCGAGATTCGCATTCGCCTGAAGGAACTGGAACGTGAGCGGGACTACAGCACACGGCGCAAGCAGGAGCTCGACGAGCAGGTGGCGCAGCGCGAAGCGGAACTGGCCGTCGAAGCCGATGCTCTTGCTGAACAGGTACGCGCTGCCCACATGTCGGGTGGCCAGGAGCGCATCCAGCTGTTACTGAACCAGCGTGACCCGGCAACGCTCGGCCGACTCCTGCAGTACTACCAGTATTTCAATGACTATCGGGCGGACAATATTCAGACGGTGAGCCAGCACATTGACGAACTGTCGGTGCTGCGCAGCGAAGTCGCGGCCGAGGAAGCGCGCCTGTCCGCATTGGCCAAGGAACGATATGCGGAATTGATCGAGCTGAATACAGCGCAGGAGAAGCGCCAGTCGCTACTCGCCTCGCTGCAGGAGCGCATAACTAACGAGGGGCGGGAAATTGAGCAACTGGCAGCACAGGAAAAAGACCTGGCCAGGTTGATTGATGAATTGACCAGCATTCTGTCGGACTACCCTATTCGGTCGGAGAGTCCATTCAGTGAACACAAAGGCAAACTGACCTGGCCGGTGGCGGGCACCCTTTTGCATGACTTCGGGCAACCGCGCGTCAGTGACCAGGTGACATGGAATGGTGTGGTACTCGCCGCGCCGCGCGGCCGCGAAGTGCGCGCGATCTACCATGGCCGGGTCGTTTTCTCGGACTGGCTGTCGGGCCTGGGTTTGTTGGTCATCGTGGATCACGGTGAGGGCTACATGACCCTCTACGGTTACAATGAAACGACGTTGAAAACCGCCGGTGACTGGGTAGCGCCCGGCGATGTCATTGCCACCGTTGGCGACAGTGGCGGGCAGGCACGAGCCTCTTTGTACTTCGAATTACGCCGCGGTACGCAGCCACTGAACCCGCGGCAATGGGTCACGCGGCGCCCCGGAGGTTAGGAACAAAACGTGACCCGGCTTAGCGGCAGAAAGCGGGCCCCTATGCTATCGTCAGAAGACCTGCGAGACTGAGAGGGTCCTCGCACGGGTATCAGGAGAAATGCATGTCATTGAAAACCAGAGCAATTCTGGTCTTGGTCGTCGGCACAATAATGGGCCTCAGCCTGTCATTGGGCGGCGAATACCTTGCGACACAGCAGCCGCCTGATACAGCTAACGAAGCGCTGGATGAAGCGCGACTGCTCGCCGAGGTCATGCGGCGCGTAAAAAGTGATTATGTTGAACCCATCGAGGACCGCGAGCTGCTGGAAAGCGCCATCCGCGGCATGGTCAGCGATCTTGATCCGCACTCCCAGTACCTCGATGCGGATGAGTACCGCGATATCCGCATCAGCACGACCGGCAGCTATACCGGCATTGGTATCGAGGTGACCGAAGTGGATGGCGAGATTCACGTCATTACGCCGATTACCGGGTCTCCGGCAGCGCGCTCAGGTATTCGTAGTGGCGACCAGATTATCGCGGTGGACGGCATCATGGTCGACGCCGATCACCTGCAAAACACGATTGGCCAGATGCGCGGCCGCCGTGGTTCGAAGATCACGGTGACGGTACTGCGCGAAGACGAGGCGATCGACCATGTCATGCGCCGCGAAGTCATTCGGGTCGCCAGCGTGCACTATGAAAGCCTGGAGCCGTCATACGGGTACGTGCGCTTGAGCCAGTTTAGCGAGTCCACGGCCCGCGACCTGAGTCGTGCGATTACCGAAATGCAGGAAGCGCAGGGCGGCATGCTGGACGGTCTCGTACTCGATCTGCGCAATAATCCAGGTGGTGTTCTCGATGCTGCCATCGAAGTATCCGACCTGTTTCTCGATTCGGGGGTTATCGTGACTGCTGACGGGCGTACTTCAGAGTCACGCTTTGAACGATCGGCACACCGCGGTGACCTGCTCGATGGTGCCGACATTGTTGTACTGGTGAACAAGGGGTCGGCATCCGCGGCGGAGATCGTGGCGGGCGCCTTGCAGGATCACAATCGGGCGGCAGTCCTGGGAACGCCGACATTCGGCAAAGGCCTGGTACAGACCGTGATGCCGCTATCCATGGGTCGTGCCATAAAGCTGACGACATCGCGCTATTACACGCCTTCCGGCGACTCGATTCACGAAGTAGGCATCACTCCCGACATTTTTGTGGATGACACGGCAGGCTTTCCCGACCTGAGCCTGGGCAGCGGTGTTGATCGGGAGAACGATACACAACTGCTGGAGGCGATTGGTCGCCTGCAGAATCGACAGGTGATGCACAGCAGCACCCAATGAGCACCGCCCGGTCGTTCCTGTTCCGTGCAGCATGGCTGCTGATTGTCGCGCCGGTAGCGATGGCGGACAATGCCCCCCGGATCGCAATCATTATCGACGATCTCGGTTACCAGATCGAAGCCGGACTGCGGGCGATCGAACTGCCGGGAGCGGTGAGTTACGCGGTTTTACCTGCAACACCAAATGGCCGGGTACTGGCGTTGCTGGCGCATCAGCGAGGCAAGGACGTGTTGCTGCACCTGCCGTTCGAAGCTGAGGACCGGGAGAACCTCGACGAACCCGGCGCGATCACGCTGGACATGAGCCACCGCGCCTTCCGGGCAGCGTTTGCCAGCGCGCTCGAGTCGGTGCCGAATGCCGTCGGTGTGAGCAATCATCGCGGCAGCCTGCTCACCCGGCACCCGGGTCACATGGGCTGGCTCATGGAGGAAATCGCAGCACGGGATGGCATGTTTTTCCTCGACAGCTACACGACGCATCAAAGCGTAGCCATGCAAATAGCCGCCGAGCGAGGCGTTGCTACCAGCCGGCGACATGTATTCCTCGACAATGATCGCTCTGCCGAGGCGATCAATCGCGAGTTTGCCAGGTTGACCGAGCTTGCGCGGCGCGACGGCCTCGCTATTGCCATCGGTCACCCGTATCCGGAAACGCTGACCTTTCTGGAAGCGAAGTTGGCGAACCTGGAAGCGGACCGGGTCACGTTGATACCCGTTAGCCAGGCGGTACATTTTGTTGAACCGGACGCAAACAGTATTCTCTAAGACAATGATGAAAGTAATTATGCGAACCCTTCCGGCAATTCTCCTGCTTGTTCTCTGCCAGGCTGTCACCGCACAGGACGGCGAAATTGAGGGCGATGAATTTGCCTGCACGATGCAATTCGATCCGGTCTGCGGCGTCGACGGCAATACCTACAGCAACGAGTGTTTTGCGAACGCTGCCGAGGTCGAGGTTGCATATGCGGGTGAGTGCCAGGCAAGCGGTGAAGAATGCAGCGATGAGTACGATCCTGTTTGCGGGCTGGATGGGGTGACGTATAACAACGAATGCCTGGCGATGAGTTCTGGCGCCGGCGTTGCGGGCCTTGGCGCATGCACGGCAAACGGTTGCCCGAGTGTTGAAGATCCGGTGTGTGGCATGAATGGCCGCACTTACATCAACCGCTGCGAGGCGGAGGCCCAGCGCGTGCCGGTGCAGCGCATCGGTCTGTGCGACATGGAAAATTGTCCGAAGGTTTTCGCGCCAGTTTGCAGCGATGGCACGACCTACAACAACGCCTGCGAGGCTGAAAGCCAGGGTGTAACGACATTCACCGAAGGTATTTGTAACGTCCGTCCCTGCCCGTCCATCTTCGTGCCGGTCTGCGGATCGGATGAAATGACATACGGCAATGCCTGCCAGGCAGAACGCCGCGGCGTTCGAATCGAGTACGCGGGCGTTTGCGAGGCGCAGGGGCGCAATTGTCCGCGCACCTACCAGCCGGTTTGCGGCATCGATGGTGTGACCTACGAGAATGAGTGCCAGCTGGAAAACGCCGGCGTGGACAAAGCCTACGCCGGCGCCTGTTTGGGTGATTAGCGACTAGCAGCTACGGGTAGGCATAGCTGGCACCAAATCCTAGCGGTATGCCCAGCATGTAGTACACCACCAGGAAGATTGTCCACACAATGATGAACGTCACCGAATACGGCAACATCATCGCCGTCAATGTGCCGATACCGGTTGACGTGACATAGCGCTGGCAATACACCACCACCAACGGGAAATACGGCATCAATGGTGTGATGATGTTCGTGCTGGAGTCGCCAACCCGGTACGCAGCCTGGGTCAGGTCAGGTGAGATGCCCAGGGTCATCAGCATTGGTACAAAGATCGGTGCCAGCAAGCCCCACTTGCCGCTCGCAGAGCCAACGAACAGGTTGACGAAGCCGGTTAGCAGCACAATGCCGACGATGAGGACCGACGGATACTGGTCGAGTTGTTTCAGCGCCTCTGCGCCCTGCAGTGCGAGAAGCGTACCCAGATTTGAAGCGCCAAAAGCGTAGACGAACTGCGCGATGAAGAACATGATAACCAGGTAGTAAGCCATGCTATGCATCGCCTGGGTCATGCCCTCGATCATGTCTTTAGAGCTTTTGAAGCTGCCCGATGCATAACCGAACACGACGCCCGGCAACAGGAATAGAAAGAAAATCAGGGCGACAATCGACTGCATGATCGGCGCGGAGAAGCTCGCGAGCGCCCCGGTTGCGTCACGCCACGGCAACCAGTCGAAATACAGCGACAATCCAAGCAGAACAATTCCGCCAACCATCGCTGTGAGGGCTGAGCGCAAGCCTTTCCGGTCAGCTTCTGACAGTTCATGCATTTCCGGGAGGTCCTCGGCGGCGCCGTCGATCGCAACGCCGGCAAGCCGGGGTTCGACGACGCGATCGGTTATCCACCAGCCGAGCCCGACGATTACGACTGAAGACGCCGTCGTGAAGAAATAGTTGTTCAGCGTATTGATAGCGATATCGGGGTCGAGCAATTGTGCGCCGCTTTGCGTCAGTCCCTGCAACAGCGGGTCCAGCGAAGATGGCACGAAGTTAGCGGAAAAGCCGCCCGATACGCCGGCGAAAGCGGCCGCGATGCCTGCCAGCGGATGCCTGCCGGCTGCATAGAAAATGACCCCGCCCAGCGGAATAACCAGCACATAGCCGGCATCCACCGCCGTGTGACTGACGATGCCGACCAAAATTACCATCGGCGTTAGAAACCACTTTGCCGTGACGTTCAATAGTGCGCGAATACCGGTCGTGATGAACCCGGAATGCTCCGCTACACCAATGCCCAGCATTGCGACCAGTACTGTGCCAACCGGTCCAAAAGTAACGAAATTGGTCACCAGCCCCGTCAGGAACGCGGTAAAAGAGCTACCCGAAAGCTGGTTGATAACCTGGATAGGCTGTCCGGTGCGCGGGTCTTCAACAGCAAATGTGACGTACGAAAGTAGCCACGACAACACCCAGACAATGACCAGCAGTCCGACAAACAGCATCGCCGGATCGGGCAATTTGTTGCCGACGCGCTCGACGGTCGCGAGCATGCGAGTAGTGAGGCTGTTTGCCTCGGTAACCTCAGACATTGGGATCCCCTTTATTCTTCTTTGAGCAGAGTTTAGCAGAGCAATACGCAAAGGGGTCAGAGCCCGCTTCGAGCGCGCTCTGACCCCTTTATTGTGAGGTAATTACCAGCCGCAGTCGCGGTTGGCGTTCTGCTCTTTGAGATAACCCATCAAAGGCTCGAAGTAATCGATGATCGCGGTGGCATCCGCCGCGCGCGTGCCTGTGAGTTTCTCCAGTGTGTCCTGCCATGGGACGCTGGAGCCGGGCTCGAGCATGGCCTGTAACTTCGCGCCGGCCTCCTTGCTGCCAAAAATCGAGCAGCTTTGCAGGTCGCCTTCATGACCAGCGGCTTCACACAGTGCACGCTGGAACTGGAACTGCAGGATGCGGGCGATGAAATAACGCGTGTAGGACACATTTGCCGGCACGTGAAACTTGGAGCCGGGGTCGAAATTTGCCTCGGAGCGTTCAACCGGCGGTGCGACGCCCTGGTACTGCAGGCGCAGGTCCCACCATGCCTGGTTGTAATTCTCCGGGGTCACTTCGCCGGAGAACACTTTCCAGCGCCACTCGTCGATGAGCTTGCCAAACGGCAGGAACGCAATCTTGTCGAGCGCCTGCTGCATCTGGCGGTTGATAATGGCCTGTTCGGACTGCTCTGCAGACGCGACCAGCCCGACTTCGGCCAGGTACTCCGGCGTCATCGAAAGGGTTATCGCATCGCCGATGGCCTCGTGGAAACCGCCGTTGGCGCCGTCGCGGAACAGCATCGGCTGCTCGTTGTAAGCTCGCTGGTAGTAGTTGTGCCCCAGCTCGTGATAAATCACGCGCAACTCGTCGTAGGTCTGCTTGATGCACATCTTGATACGCAGGTCATCAACACCGTCGAGATTCCACGCACTGGCATGGCAAACGACATCGCGATCCCTGGGTGCAACGAATTGGGAACGCTCCCAGAACGTTTCGGGCAGACGATCAAAGCCCAGCGACACGTAGAAGTCTTCGGCAGAGCGCACCATTTCCTGTGGCGAGTAATTCTTGGTCTTCAGGGTTGAGTCGACGTCGAGGTCGGAAACGCCCGGGTACGGCTCCATGAGCTCATAAATAAAGCCCCATTCCTGCGCCCACATATTGCCGAGCAGATGCGCCGGAATTGGTCCGTCCTGCGGTACCTTGTCGGTGCCATAGTGTTCACCGAGCTTCGCACGGACATGGCAGTGCAACTCATCGTAGAGCGGTTTGACCTCTTCCCACAGCCGCGCAGTATCGGCCTCGAATTCGGTCGCGCTCATATCGTACTTGGAGCGCCACAACGCGCCGAGATCGTCATGGCCGAACTCCTTGGCGCCTTCATTGGACAGTTCGACGAAGCGCTCAAACTTGTCGCGCATCGGCGGTGCGATCTCGCGCCAGCCGGTCCAGTACTCAAGCAGCTCATCGTAGTCTTTGGTCTGATTCATGAGCAGTTCAAGCTCATTACCGCTCAGGCAATCGTCGTCACTGCGACAATACTGGCCCGCGCCGTACATGCCTTTCATCTCGGTCAGGATATTTGCCAGCTCCTTGCGCTTGGCATCGTCATCCGGTGCAACCATTAACGCGCCATTCTTGAGTGCATCGAGTGCGCGCCGGGTGCTCGGGTCGAGCTCCATATCGTCGTACTGCATCGCCTCTTTTACGCGCGCACTGTGCCAGGCGGCATAGCGCTCATTGGCCAGTGAATCGACGACGCCAGAGTCTTCATTGATGTATGTCGCGCGCAACCAGCCGGCTGCGTTGAGCTCACGCCACCAGTCCTTGTACTCGTCATTCACCCGCGCAACAAATTCCTCGGCGGTTTCGGTCGGGGCACTCGCAGCCGTGTCGGCAGCCTCGTCGCCCGGCGAACAGGCGCTGACCAACAACGCCAGCGCAACCAGTGCAAAAAATCTATTCATTACTAATCAACTCCACTCATTAGTTTCTTGATCGGCTTGGTCAGCAGCAGCATGATCAGGCCCGCGCCGCCAGCTGACATCACGATCGACATGTACTGGTCAGGGTAGGCGGCGACATTGTCAGCATCGAACTCACCGGCAATCTGGCCGGCGATCAGGTTGCCAAGCGCGGTGGCGAGAAACCACATGCCCATCATCTGGCCAACAAACCGTTTAGGGGCGAGCTTGGTCGTGACCGATAAACCGACCGGCGACAGAGCCAACTCACCGAAGGTGTGCAAAAGGTAGGTCATGATCAGCCAGGTCGGCATGGCCTTGTCACCATTGGCAACGATCGTTGAAGCGCCCACCATCACGAGGAAGCCACATGCCAGCAGGATCAGCCCGAAGCCGAACTTGGCCGGGGTAGAAGGTTGCAGGTTGCGCTTGGCCAGCGCGACCCAGAGCCAGGCAAATACCGGCGCAAATGTGATGATGAAAATCGAGTTCACTGACTGGAACCAGGTCGATGGAATCGAGAACCAACTAAAATCGAGCTGCGTATATCGATCCGCGAAGAAGTTTAAAGAACTCCCCGACTGCTCAAAACCGGACCAGAACATGGCGCAGCCCATCAGCAGGATAATCAAGGCAAACGTGCGTTTCTTTTCCTCGCTGGTCAGGTGGCCGAACAACAGGACATAAGCGAAAAACGCGACGGCCATGCCGACGATCACAATCGTTGATTGTTCCGATAGGCGAACCGGGTCAAGGTCCAGATTGCCGGTCAGTCCGTAGACGACCAGCGCAACCAGCAATGCAACACCGATAATGACCAGCGTCCAATTACGCTTCCGGCGCTTGTTGTCGATGGCCGCATCGCCGGTTTGTGACGGGTGCAGGCCTGCTGCCCCCAGGTGGCCCTTGGTCAGCCAGAACTGGATGACGCCGAACAACATGCCAAAGCCGGCAGCGGCAAAGCCCCAGTGCCAGCCGAGGCCGCTGCCTTGCGCAAGCCAACCACAGACCAGCGGCCCGAGAAAGGCGCCGGTATTGATACCCATGTAGAAGATACTGAAGCCGGCATCGCGACGCGGATCGCCGACCGGGTACAGCTCGCCAACTACAGCGCTGACATTCGGTTTCAGAAGGCCGGTGCCGGCGACGACCAGGATCAAACCGAGAAAGAAAGCCTGCGTGGACGGAATAGCCAGCACAAAGTGCCCGGACATGATGACAATGCCACCATAAAACACCGCTTTCTGTGCCCCGAGCAGGCGGTCCGCGATCCAGCCTCCAGGGAGCGCCACGACATAAACCAGCGCCGTATAAATACCGTAAATGGCGGTCGCCGACTGGTCGGTCAGCGCCATACCACCGTTCATGATCTGGTCAGTCATGAACAAAACGAGTAAAGCTCGCATCCCGTAGTAGCTGAAGCGCTCCCACATTTCCGTAAAGAACAGGGTCATCAGACCCCGAGGATGGCCGAATACTTGCGCCTGACTTGCGTCAGCAGTGGTCTCAGTCATAGAAGCCGTACTCTTGGTGGTAGGTTCGGTGGTGAGCGACGTTACACCATTTCAAGCGCAACTTTCTACTTGACCGGCGATTAAGCGCTTGGTTCGGCGTCTTTTTCGTCTTTTTTGGCGAACAGGCGCGACAAAATAATGCCCGCCTCATATAAGAGATAGACCGGTACAGCCAGCAGCGTCTGACTGATGACGTCCGGCGGCGTCAGCAGCATGCCGACCACGAATGCGCCGAGGAACACATAGGGTCGTGCCTTGCCCAGGGTTTCCGGAGTCGTCAGCCCCGCCCAGACCAGCAGCAGGGTGGCAATTGGCACTTCGAAGGCGATACCGAAAGCCAGCACGATGGAGGTGATGAAGTCGAGGTATGAGGCAATGTCCGGAACCCACGGTGCACCGTCGATTTCGATCGAGCCGAAGAAGCCGAAGATCAGCGGAAACACCACGAAGTAGGCGAACGCAATGCCGGCATAGAAGAGCACGATGCTTGAGGCCAGCAGTGGAAATGCGAAATGTTTTTCCTTTTTATACAGGCCCGGTGCAACGAAGGCCCATACCTGGTACAGCACGATCGGCATGGCCAAAAACAGAGAGACAAGGAAAGTCAGCTTGAAGGGAACGAGCAGCGGCGCGGCCGTGCCGGTGATGATCATTTGCACGCCGGGCGAGGCTGCGAACAGCGGCTCGGATACCATCTCGTAGATGCGTTGATTAAAGGGAATCAATACAGCGAACAGCACCAGCACAGCCGCAAATATTTTTACGAGCCGGTTTCGCAGCTCCACCAGGTGCGACAATAATGTGCCTTCCGCGAGGTCCTCTTCTTCACCCGTGGTTTTCTCGGCAATCTCGCTCACGCTGACTTTTCTTTGTCTTCTTCCGCATGCAGCGGAGAGAAGGTGTCATCGTCTTTGGGAATGTGGTCGGGACGCGGTGCATCGGAGTTTGCCGATTCGTCGTCGCTGTCTACATCATCGGCTGTTTCTGCAACAGCTTCTGCTTCGGCCTCAGCGGCGGCCCGTGCTGCCTCGCTGACTGGCTCCGACTTGGTCTCGAACCGCGGGGATGCAATCTGGTTGAGGTCGTCGACATTCAGCTCTTCTTCGAGTTGACGTTTCATGACGCGCGTCATGCGCCGCGCCTGGCCAATCCAGCTGCCAATCTTGTTCGCAATCTCAGGCAAGCGTTTCGGTCCCAGTACAACCAGTGCCAGAACGACGATTAGCAGAAATTCAGGAGAACTGAACCCGGACATCGGAGGGTTGCGACTCAGGTGTCTTTGCGGGGCTCTTCAGCCGGAGTGTTGTCAAAGTTGGCATCGTCTTTGGATTCTGCCGAAGAATCATCATTCAACTGTTCCTTGGCAGCTTCGGCCTCGCTCATCGAATTGCGAAAACCCTTGACGACAGAACCGAGATCCGTGCCGAGATTGCGGATTTTCTTGGTGCCGAAAATTGCGAGCACAATGACCAGAACGATTAACAATTGTGGCCAGCTTATGCCTGATAACATTTTAAAACTCCCGGGGACGCGCCCCTCAATAAAGCACCCTGATCGTGACGATCAGTCCATCCAATGATAACCCCTCTGTCCCGACAATACCGTGCCGGCGTCACAGCGCAACATACCTCACGTTTCCAGCCAGAAAGTGACCGGGCCGTCGTTGACAAGACTAACCTGCATATTGGCGCCAAATTGCCCGGTTTCAACCGTGTCGAGCCGGCCTGAGCAAATCCGGACAAGCTCGGCAAAATATTCCTGTCCTTTCTCTGGCTCAGCTGCGTGGGTGAAGCTGGCGCGGGTGCCTTTTTTCGTGTCGGCCGCCAGGGTGAACTGCGGCACCAGCAGCAGCTCGTGTTGCTCGTCCACCAAGCTACGGTTCATGCGGTCTGCAGCGTCGGGAAACACCCGGTAGGTCAGGACACGCTCGGCCAGGCGCGCGACATCCTGCTGCCCATCGTCGCGGTGCACAGCAACCAGCACCAGCAAGCCGCGGCCTATGGCCCCGATTTGTTCGCCATCGACGGCCACGCTGGCAGAGAGCACGCGTTGCAACAGGCCAATCATTTTCGGCGGTTTCTCCAGTAATCGTGATTAGTTGGGCGGGATGCTGACTTTATTCACGCATCCCGTAATTACACCACCTCATCGGGCGCGTGGATACTGACATTCTGGCCCGGCTGGCCGCAATGCAAGTGCTGGTGCCAGGGATTGGCAGGCGGTCGGCCCACGGAAGGAATGGGCCTCGATCGTCTGATCGAGGCCTTTTTTACTAGTAGATCTCCACAAATTTTCTATTATTAGTATTTATTTAAACTCTTTTTACACAAAACTCGAATTATACAAAAAGTGGGCAATTATTGACCATTAATTAACCTGAAGCAGCTAAGAGTGGGAAAGCTTGTCCGAACACCCCGGGATCAATACCCGTTGGCATGAACGCCTGCACCCAATAGACTAACCCGCTCAGGGCTTTGATACAGGACCATGGGATGAAGAGACGACATTTTGTAGGCGGCCTGGCCGCGGCCGCCGGCGTTGCTGCGTGCAGTAAGGAAACCGCCGTTGGCGGAGAAGGCACGACCGCATCGAGCGAGCGCTTCGAGTGGTCCTGCGTCACCTCCTGGCCGCCGAAGTTTCCGGGCATGGGTATGGGTGTCGAGCACCTGGCATCCCGCATCGAGGTGGCGTCAGCGGGCCGCCTGAAGATCAAGGTCTATGGCGGTGGTGAGCTGGTGCCGGCATTTGAAGTCTTTGATGCGGTGAGCCGTGGCACGGTCGAGATGGGACACGATGCCTCGTATTACCACAAGGGCAAAGTGGATGCGGCACAGTTTTTTACGTCGATTCCTTTCGGTATGAATATGCTGGAGCTCAACGGCTGGCTATATTACGGCGGCGGTTTAGAGCTATGGCGCGAACTCTACGAGCCGTTCAACCTCGTGCCATTTCCCTGCGGCAACACCGGCGTGCAAATGGGTGGCTGGTTCAACAAGGAAGTCAATTCCCCCGGTGACCTCAAGGGACTGAAGATGCGGATTCCGGGCATGGGCGCCGATGTTCTGCGCCGTGCCGGTGGCACGCCGATCAACATGCCGGGCGCAGAGATTTTCACATCGCTGCAAACCGGTGCAATCGATGCGACCGAATGGGTCGGCGCGTATAACGATGTGTCATTCGGTTTGCACAAGGCGGCAAGATACTATTACTACCCGGGCTGGCAAGAGCCGGGACCCGGCCTGGAAACGATCATCAACAAAGAGGCATGGGACTCATTGCCAGCGGACCTGCAGATGATCGTGGAAACCACCTGCCAGGCGATCACGACCGACATGGTTGCCGAGTACACTCACGGCAATGCCTTCGCACTGCAACAGCTGCGCGAAGACCCGGACGTGGAGTTGCGCCAGTTTCCAAAAGAGGTGCTCGACGTACTCAAGCAAATGACCGGCGAGATCGTTGCTGAATGGGTTGCGAAAGATCCGGCAGCAAAGAAAATCGCCGACTCCTACTATGCGTTTCTCGACAAGTCCGCGTACGGCCAGGTAGTCACCGAACAGGCCTACCTGGAGACGCGGGATCAGCCGCGGTAACAGACAGCGGCAGGCGCTAGAGATACTCCTCCTTGATGAGCGCCTGAATTTCCGCCGCGAATTTGCGCAGCCGTGGTAGCTCTATCTCGGGTCGCGCGTAGGTTGCTTCGGCATAGTCCAAATTCAGGTTTGCCAGGTGTCGATCCGTAATGCGATCAGAATGCCCACGATCACCAGCAGGAACTCACCCGCTGCGTATAGAAAGTATCTGTTTGTCTTCTTATCCGTCAGGATCTCATTCCTAATCTTGCTGAAAAAGCGGAACATGCGCGGATTATACCCCTTAATCACTGAGCACCAATCACGGGTGGCGAGGAGCATAATGATGCGAGAGGTTGCAGGCAGCAACGGCAAACGGCGTGATAGTCTGGGCAGATGACGGACGTATACTTTCGCCGCGCGGTCGCAGCGGATCTGTCGGCCATTGTCGCGCTGCTCGCAGATGACGAACTTGGCCGTCAACGCGAAGATGCGTCAAGTCCCCTGCGGCAAAATTACACGGAAGCGTTCGCTGCAATAGATCGCGATCCCAACCAGCTGTTAGCAGTGGTAGAACAAAAGGGCGATCTCGTTGGCTGTTTGCAGCTTACATTCATACCAGGATTGTCGCGGCTGGGCATGTGGCGAGGCCAGATTGAAAGTGTGCGTATTGCAGGTACTAACAGGCGTACAGGGCTCGGACGGAGAATGATTGAGTGGGCGATCGCCGAATGTCGCGAACGCGGCTGCGGGCTCGTACAACTAACAACAGACAAGTCGCGTAAGGATGCTTACGAATTCTACGCATCGCTGGGGTTTACGGCGACTCACGACGGTATGAAACTATCGTTGTGACTGTCGACCGATCACACCAGGTCTATTCTCATGTATCGGGCTCGAGGGATCATGTCGCTTCTATGGAGATGCACCTGACGTACTCGGGATCATTGACGACGCCACCGTGCAGTGAAGTTGTCACGTGGGTAATACTGCAAAAGCCATCCAGGATGTCGCATGCCCAGTTCAAAGAGTTCCGGGATATTCTGGGCAACAATTTCCGTCCGATTCAGCCGCCCAACGGACGCACGATCAACGGTACCTGAGACTCCTGATCAGTTTTCTTCGAGGCACAACCCCTGCAGCCTGAGATGCAGGGGTTGTTGCGCTTGCCTGATCTGGTTTAGGTAAACTGCCGGGATTTCGAGTCGGGTGGCCAGATCCAACAGCGCCTTTGCATAAGCCGGGTTGAAGCCGGCTATTTTGTCTTCGGGCAGGTTGTAGCAAATCGCCTCGACTTGCGTGCCGTCGATAAGCGTGACAATCACCGGCTCGGGCTCGTAATCCACGACGCTTTCTTCAGCGTATAGCGTGTTCGCCTCGTCCGGCGTGATATCCATCAAAACGCCATAAGCACGGTAGTCCGGGTGGCGAACCAGCGTGGCCCGTTCACCAATCCGCAAACCGAAACCGTCAACGAATGCCGGGCTCACTTCGGCAGGTGATATTCCCTGGCCTTCAAGCAAGCCCTCGTCCATGAACAGACCATAAAAGAAAACTCTCATTGTGGCTCACGCTGGTGCAATTGACTCATCCAGGAAAAGCATCGTGGCGATCTGCAACCAAAGCCGAGTCATACCAGCCAGCACGTTCTGCCCAGAAAATGGTGCGCATGTCCGGGTTGCTGTCAAAAAAGCTGTCCAGCGCCCCTGCCGGCACAACGAGCGCGCCGCTGCTCCTTGAAACATACGGCAAGCCGGCACCACATTCGCTGCAAAATGCCTTGGAAATCATCCGACCGGGTACATCGAATCGCTTGATGAAATTTTCACCACTTAGCCATTGAATGCTGTCGGGGTCGGTGAACAGGTTTGATGCGTGCGCCGACCCGGTCGCTCGCTGGCACTGCTTGCAGTGACAGAAATTAAGGCTTCGAAAGTCATCGTTTAACTCAAAACTGACTGCGCCGCAAAGACAACCACCCGTAATCCTGGACATTCCGTTCCTCCCATTATGCGCCGCTCGACAAACATTGCTGCAGCACCAGACACGCACAAGTTTAACAGGCAAGGGTCAATTTCCTGCTTCAAACGCCGTCATTGCGGCGATTTTCAGTTGCTGCCTGATACTTCAATCGCCGAAGCCGATTTCAACGCCGACCTTGGCCCGGGTGCGGGACTCACCCGATTCGAGTTCCGCGAACCACTTGATGCGAGCAAGATTCTTGGACTGATACCCAACGACCGTACCGAACGCGTGTCCAAAACCGAGAAAATCTTCCGTAAGGATGGCGCGGAGGCCAAACTCCTGCGGCACATAGGCATAGTACGTAAACCACTCCAGCTCGCCGTGCTCGAAAGAGAACGGTGCGAGCACGCTGAGAACACTCTTGGCCGAATTCGAATCGAAGCCATGGACCACCTCCGCGCTCCAGGCCACATCTGACTGGCTGGTCAACCGTATTTCCGCTCGCACATAGTTTTCGTCAAGCATACGTTCACCGCCAAACTCATAGGACACCACATCGTTGACCCGCCCGGAATACTCCACCTCATAGAAATTAAGATCGAAGGGCGAACTCAGAGCATTGCTGGCGCGCAGATCGCTCAGGTCGCCGGCCACAAACTCCAGTCGGTCATCACCGAGCGCCACGACGCCGCGCACCCCCCGAATCCAACCTTCATCAGAAAGCCCGGTCGAGGAAACACGACCCTTGTATGGCGGAATGGCGCCAAACTCCAGCTTGTTGTTGCCCCGCGTCAGGCGGCCGAACAAGCGCCTGACATGCAGCTCATCCCTGCCACCAAACGTGTTGTAGGCCGAAGAGAATGAAACGCCGGTGGCGACAAATGCATGCATGCTCCACTGTTCGTCGAAGACAAACCCCGGCTTGAAGCGAACGCGATATTGCTCCCTGCGCGAACTGTTGCTCGAGTCGTCGAGCCGCAAGGAAATATCGCCGTCATAAAGGAGTTCACCAGCAGCGTTTTTGGCAAGCATGCACGCCGCCAGCAGCAGGATCATGCGCCAGGTAACCACGTAACTGTTCAACTGAATCAATTTATCGGCCGCTTATTGTATCCCATGGCTTGCTGGCGCCGGAACCGGGCAGACGCGATGATCAGACGACCCTCAGGAAGACATCAGGAAACGATCATGCCGTGTTGGGTGGATGGACGCAGGATACATGCACCAAGTCGGGCGATTGCGAGGAGGTGCCAAAATGTCCAAAGCCACGTTAGCCGCGCGCGTCCGGTGGATCGGTATCATTCTGGCGCCACTGCTCTCCGGCTGCGTCATTATTCCTGTTCCTCTGGTCGGCGAAACATACGAGAGTTACATGGACAGAAAGGATCGCAGCTTCATAGAAGCCGGCGAAACCAACAGGCAAGAGGTTCTGGAATACCTTGGTAGCCCGACGGCACTGTCGGCCGGGCGAGGCATCTGGGTCTATTCGATAAAGGACTACCTATCAATGGGTTGGGCACTTTGTGTCATGGTGTTGATAACGCCGGAAGGCGGCGCCTGCCCGACGGAATTCGAAGGTGAAGAGAAAAGCCAGTTCCTGGAAATCGAGTTTGATGACGCGGGGATCGTGTCCGGCCGGCGGGTCACAAGTCTCGCCACAGGTGAATGCAGCAAATCCGGTTTTTGTTGGGACGATCAACCCGCGTTCGTCACAGTGAGCGGCGACAGAGTAAAGCCCGACTATCATTGTGCTGTGCATTTTTATTCGGCGGATGTGCCGATCTCGGCAAAGCTGGAGCTTCCGGGAACCAAAGCATTCGATTTGTCATTGAACATCAGGAATTTTCACGTCGTGCTGCTACAGCGTCGAGAGGCGCAAATTGTCATTCGGTTTGATGACGGCTCCAACCAGAAGATGCTGATACCTTGCGGAGAGGTGTCCGCCAACTTCGTGCATATTTCCCGGAAGAAAGGCCGGTATCGGGTGTGGCTGGTACCGGAGTTTGAAGGCCGGCCGGTCATCATCAACAAGCCCCGAATGATTGCAATAAACTTCTAAGCCTTCGCAGCCATTGTGGCCCTGCCGCAAACGATCGATACTCCCCTAGGGATCGATAGCACTTTCGGTAAACACAGGCAGGTTTGTTGTGAGGTCAGGAATTGGTTCGTGAGTGAGCTTACGATCATCGCGCTGGTCGCCGGCAGCTACGCCGCGACGAACTTGGACAACCTGACGCTCCTGGTCAGCTGGATGCTGGCCGGAAAAACCTCCAATGCAGGACTGGCGGGTGGCTACGCTCTGGCGAACGCTTCTGTTCTGGTCATTGCGATCATTCTCGGACTGTCGTCCAACGTGATACCGGTGGAACTGATCGGCTATCTGGGGGTAATTCCGATTGGCCTCGGCATCTATTCACTGGTTGGACAGATTCGCAGCCACGCGCGGACAGTTGATGCGCACACGAGGAGTGGCGCTACGCTGGGTATTGCCGCGACCCTGACGGCCAACAGTGTCGACTCGATCATCATATTCTCCCCGATGCTTGCCGATAGTAAGGCGAGCGTCGATCCATTTATCGGGATTGTGTTCGTCGCTGTAGCGGCAGCCTGGTTCTGGATCGCAAAGCTTGCCAGCCACCACGCCGCAAGGCTCGATGCCGTAACCAATGCAGCAGGCTGGATTGCGCCGCTAATGATGATCTATGTCGGTGTCTATATCCTGATGAACACAGCTACCGATGTCGTTTGAACGGTTCGGTAAAGAGCGCAATCCGCTAGCGGTAGTCTCCCGTCGGATTGTTCAGAATTCTGCTGCAAATACAGCGTGTGGCTCTGACCGGAACAATGCAGAGATGGCCTCCCGGATCATGCTCCACTTCATCTCGCTTCAGCAACCTCCTGTTCCGTCACGATGAGGATCTCGTCGCCCCAACTATTCGTTATGAAGGCGATGATCGCAGCAATTTCTTTGTTCGTTAGAAACGCCAGGCTTGGCATCACGCGCTCGGTTCCAGCGTCAGTCTCTTCCTGATTGGCGATTCTTCCATGGAGAATTGTCCGAATCAGCAAGGCTTTATTCTCCATTAGCCTTGGCTCATGCAACGAAGGATAGAGCTCCTCCTCACCGTAGCCGTCCAGTTGATGACATGTCTTGCAGTTGTCGGCAAATGCCAGTGCACCGAGTGCAACCTGGTTTCGGATGTCTTGCTCAGACGCAGCTGCCGGGAGCGCCAGAACGGCGAGCACTGTAACTAGCGATAACCGTGTGAACGTTGAAATCATGTTGCATATTCGCCGGAAATAATTGGGAATGGTAACGTTAAAAGCGACCGTCACCAAACATCCAGGAAGCGGTCGACAGCAACCGTTAAGTCGATTCTTTAACCGCCGTAAATCTGTTGCGGCACCCGGGTGATGATTGCCGGGAACGCCGCGACAAGAGCGGGGTGATTGCAGAGTTTATGGTCTGGCCTGGTCTTCTTGTCCTTCTCGTCACGGCGACATCGCTGGTGCCATATTTCCGGGTCACCTAATCCTGTCTATGCACCGGGACCGACGTGCAGTACGCGCATCATCTCGTGGTCCTCATGCGAGAGGATGTGGCAGTGCCAGACGTAGCGTCCCGGCTTGTCGAACGTCGCCTTGATTCGCGTGACCTGACCAGGCAATGCCGTAACCATGTCCTTGGGCGCATTTTCGACATACTCGCCCATTTCGGGGACAGCAGGACCGAGCGTGATGTCCTCCAACCGGAACCCGGTGCCAGTATCTCCGTTGTGCTGCAACACCGGCTGTTCGATGAGATCAGCCGTGAACTCCTGCCGGTCCAGAACCTGGAAGTTTACGAGGTGCAGGTGAATGGGATGCGCATCGCCCGTGGCGTTGTAGATCTCCCAGATTTCGGTATCTCCCTCGCCGGGGTTCTCCGTCGCAGGGTCGTGCCAGGCAATGGCACCGTTGACTTGTGTACCGGCCGCATCAATCGTCGGCTCGGCCGTACCCAGCAGTGGTTGCAGTCGCCCAAACTCGTCCATGCCCTCGAACAGTGCCACCTTGCGAGTGCGAGTTACGGGTTCTGTATTGCCCGCGTAGCTGCCAATATTGCCCGGAATAAATCCGTCCGTTACGTCCGCTACATCCGCAACGTCGAACGCCATTATGCGGTCGGTCTGGCGGTGGGGAAAAAATTCGTCCGGCGAGAGATCTTCGCCGAAAGCGCCGCCGAACGGTGCGTCACCACCGATGTTTTCCATGATGATCCGTTTGTCCTGCAGACCCTTGAAGTCGAAGACGATGTCATAGCGCCCGCCCGGTTCGAAGACCAGCGTGTCAACCTCGGTCGCGGCGCCCGCCAGCCCCTGGTCGCTGCCGATCACGTAAAAAGGAATTGGTGCACTGGCATCTGTCAGGTCAGTTGCGCCGGCGGTGACCGCGCGGAATCGAATCACCATGAAGCGCGAGTCCGTGCCGTTTAGCAGGTGTAATCGGTAGTTCCGTGGTTCGACCATCTCATAGGGCCAGATAATACCGTTAACGACCATGTGGTCACCGAAAAACTCGGCCAGCGCCGTCGGACCACCACTTGGAAATAAGTCCGGGGGTAAGGTGGCGCCCTCACCGGTAATGAAATCGTCATAGAACGGGTCGCCCGGGTAGGCAGAATAAAACAAGTCGCCGGTATCATGGAACATCCGGTCCTGGATGCCGTAGGCCTTCTCGTATGGCCATGCCGGCAGTCCAAGTGGGTTATCCGGCAGGCCGGTATCGTATGCATCCCGAACAAAATAGAATCCGGCGAGCCCTGCGTATACATTCAGCCGGGTAATGCCGAGAGCATGATCGTGATACCAGAGATTTCCGGCAGGCACGTCGTTGTCATAGCGAAAATCCTGCGTGAATCCACCGTCTACATGATCCCACTGCGGGCCCCGGATTTCGGCATCCGGCGTGTAGAAGAACTCCGGATTGCCGTCGAACTGGAAGTCTGAATGCCCGCCATGCAGGTGAGTGATAACAGGAATGCCATTTTTCCTGATACTGTAATTCGAGTACTCATCCAGCGAGTAACACCAGTGCAGACTGGTATCTACAGGCAACGGATGGTCTTGCCGGAACAGGTCATTTGCCCAAAGGACTGCGATCTGTTCCGGGCCGCCGGCCGCCAGATTATTTACCTCAAAGGTTTTGCCTGGCCAGGTCGGCGTATCGCCGTCGCTGTATCCCAATATCGGCGTTTTCACCAGTCTTCCGTTCTTGCCGATCAAGCCTGTGAGGTGATTGCGATTCGCCGCGACTGATACCCTGTAGTCGCCTAGCGGACTGAGCTGAAATTTGAAACCAGGACTCAGGGCGTCTGGAACCGGGTACGCAAACTTTGGTTGCAGTGCCGGATCGCTGAGGCCAACAGCTGCCGGCGCGCCGCGTGCGATTTGCCACCGCAGGGATAACGGCAAAGCCGCCATCGCGGACAATGCGGCACTTGACTGCAAAAAGCCCCTTCTGGATACCATGGTTCACCCCTCGTCCTGTTGTGATCGCATCGTGCCTTCTTTAAAAGCACTCTCCTATCTATCTCTCAACGCTGCTGAAGTCAGAGAATTGGCAGCCTGGCGATCTTGGGGTGGTCGGCGAATGCCGATTGCATCGAGGACCCTTGGCTTTGCGTCCCTGAGTTTCCTCAGGTTTGCCTTTTCATTGTTTTTAGCCTTGCAAATACAAGGGCTGGGTTCAATAAGAAGAAGTACTAATAAAGTCCCCCTCGAACCTGTAATTTTTTCGTTTGGCTTTGTAAAAACTGCAGAAAATCGCGCGAATTGGAGCCTGTATTGCGCCTCCAGGGTTGGCACGGGATTTGCAATTCAGTCCAGTGCAAGCCAACAACACAACAGGAGGATTCATGCTACGCAACAATTCAAAAAGTATTGAATTACTGAAACGCTTAATGATCGCGTCTGCGGCGGTGCTCGTGTTTGCGGTGGCGCTCGCTCTCGGTTTCAGCACGAGTGCTGCAGCCGGCGAAAAGAACCCCTACGCGATGGCCGACAACACATGGATTACGCTAAGTGGCGAAGTCCAGTCGGTTAATCTTGACACGTTTATGCTCGATTACGGCGACGGTTACGTCGTCGTTGAGATGGACGATGGTGACCGGGATGCGGATGCCTACAAGTTGATGAAAGGCGACAAGGTCACGGTAACCGGACGCGTCGATGACGACTTTCTCGAGACGACGACCATCGAAGCAAGTAGCGTCTATGTGGAAAACCTTGGCACCACCTTCTTCTCTAGCTCGATCGACGAGGAAACATCAGAGAGTCTGGTGGCGACAGTGAGCGTGCCGGTCGTGGTAGCTGAGACCGTCGTTCAGGGAACTGTAACCGAAGTGAACGAGCACGAGTTTACCGTTGACGCCGGCGTAACGGACCTGCGGGTAGAAGTGAACGAAATGCTGTACAACCCGCTCGACGACGAGGGTTACCAGAAGATTGACGTCGGGGATCGCGTAAAGGTCACCGGCAATATCGACAGTGGCCTGTTTGAAGCTAAGGAGCTGGTTGCAGACACCGTAATCAAGCTGAACCGATAAGGAGATAAGGGCCACAGATCAGCGCTCTTTGAGCCAGATCTACTCTACTGACTCATACAACCAGCAGAGGCCCCGCCCGTTTCAGGCGGGGCTTCTTGCGATATCGAAAAGGATAAGCCGAATGTTCATTGAAAAAATCAAGAGTGACGGTCTCGCGCACCTGTCCTACGTAATAGGCAGCAATGGCGAAGCCGCCGTCATCGACCCGCGCCGCGATTGCGACATCTACCTGGAGGTCGCGACCGGTAATAACAGCAGGATCACCCGGATCTTTGAGACACACCGCAACGAGGATCTGCTATCGGGTGCAGCCATACTCGCAGAACGGACCGGCGCAAGCGTATTTCATGGCCCAAATCCCGCCGGGAAAGTCGAGTACGCGGCGACAACCCGGGACGGGGAAGAATTCGGGATTGGATCGATCATTCTGCGCGTGCTCGAAACGCCCGGCCATACGGATGACAGCCTTTCTTTCGCACTCTATGACAAGGAATTCCCTGAAGGGGCGTTCGCCGTCTTCACCGGCGACAGCCTGTTTGTGGGTGACGTGGGCCGCTGCGATTTCTATCCTGACCGTGCACGTGAAGTAGCCGGCCTGCTGTTTGACAGCTTGCGCAAACTCGAATCGCTCGGAGATCATGTAGTTATCTATCCAGCGCACGGCGCCGGATCCGTCTGTGGTTCGGGTATGGCGGCGAGAGAGGTATCGACCATTGGTCATGAGCGAGCCAACAACTCCCGTCTCGGAATTCGGGACAAGAATGCCTTCATCGAAGCGAAGCTCTCCGAAAATCATGAGCAGCCGCCCTACTTCAAGCACATGGAAGCGGCCAATCTCTCAGGTGCGGAACCAGTCAGGGCGTCCCTGTTACCGTCGCCCATGACGCCAGGTGATCTGAAAAACGAACCTGCCGGCAATACGATACTCGTGGATGTGCGGAGTCCGTCTGCATTTCTCGGTGCCCATCTGCCGTCCAGCCTAT
>Ga0102946_1000113_pt1 | contig 26949 bp, 29 predicted proteins | sample SalPon2A_A_D1_MG_FD_78209 | JGI IMG/M metagenome (GOLD analysis project Ga0102946, IMG submission 78209) | Soil microbial communities from South San Francisco under conditions of wetland restoration - Salt Pond MetaG R2A_A_D1_MG | ecosystem: Environmental > Terrestrial > Soil > Wetlands | place... | reverse complement strand
CTCGAGTGCATGGCCTGGCTGGGCAATGTGAATCCGGCTACTGTTTTTCTAAGTTGCGACGCGAGCTCCGATAACTTGGAGATAGCCGCTGCCGTCGCCGTTGTCGCCTTGCCGGTTTGTTCACTGATCTCCCGCAGTCGGGTTGTTCGTCGGGTCACATCCGCAGCAGACCCTGCCTGTTGCCGCGCCGACCCTGAAATATTTTGCACCAGGCTCGCGATCTGGTTGGACACCTGCTCGATCTCATCCAGCGCCGCACCTGCGTTCTCCGCCAGCAGTGCACCGCCCACAACGTCAGTAGTACTGCGCTCCATCGAGACCACCGCTTCATTCGTGTCCGCCTGGATCGTGCGTACCAGGACCTCAATTTGTTTGGTCGCGTTGGTTGAACGCTCTGCCAGCCGTTGTACTTCGTCTGCAACAACCGCGAAACCCCGCCCGGCCTCACCAGCCATCGACGCCTGGATGGAAGCATTCAGTGCGAGGATATTAGTCTGTTCGGCGATGTCGTTGATCAGCTCGACAATGTTGCCGATTTCCTGTGAGCTTTCGCCCAATCGCTTTATTCGTTTCGACGTGTCCTGGATAGTCTCGCGAATTGCATTCATGCCGTCGATGGTTCGACGTACAGCCTCTCCGCCTTTGTGGGCAACCTCCACTGAATGTCGTGCCACGTCCGAGGACCGTTCGGCATTGCCTGACACCTCCTCGATGGACGCTGCCATGGATACCACGGACTCCGTTGCCGCATTGATTTCCCGCGCCTGGTTGTCTGCTGCCTTGGCCATGTTCGCTGCCGTGTTCTCGGTCTGTTTGGCCGCGGAATCAACCATGATCGAAGTTTCGTTGACAGTGGCAACCAGCTTGCGCAATTCCTCGATCGCATAGTTAAAAGAGTCGGCAATGGTTCCGGTGATGTCCTCGGTTACGGTCGCTTCAACCGTCAGGTCGCCGTCGGCAAGACTGCCCATTTCATCCAGCAGGCGCAGAATCGCCTGTTGATTTCGGTCATTCTGGTCTGCCTGCTCCTTGGCCATGCGTTCGAACTGTTCGCTTTTACCGTTCAGGAGAATCAGTATCAGTATCAACACGGCCGCAAGGCCGATAAGGCCGATCGGTAGCCACTGGGACTGCAGCAACGCTGGCAGAGGAGAGTCACCGCCTGCTGCACCGGCAAACGATTGCCGCAGACTGGCCGCGCTTGCGTCCAGCGCCGTAAGCGACGGTGACAAGTCTGTGACTCGGCCGGCGTTTGCCGCGACCACACCGGCCTGCGCCTCCATCGCCAGGAGGTCATCCAGAATTGGGGCAAGTATCGAATCACGTGGCCCGTCGCCCAATGGCCGAACATCCATTGGCGATTCCTCGCCAGCGAGGGCATTGGCTACCGACCGCAAGAAAGCGATGTCATCACCCATTGCTGTGGCGCGGGCCGGATCACCCGCCTGGCCCAGGCTCGCGGCGGCCTGCCCAATCCGAGCAGCGCGTTGCTGAAACTCCTGTATCAGGCCAGTCGCGCCCGAGGCATCCAGTAGTCCGTCTGAATTCTGCAGGATGGCATCAGCACGCTCGGCAATCATCGCCAGCGCCGCATGATAGGACTCTACGTCATCCCTGGCGTCCAATACGGTGGTCGCCTCCGAGTCCAATGTCCGCCAGTCGGCGGCACTGCCGGGGATCGCTCCGCCAGCTGCACGTCGCAACTGCGCCAATCGCCCGACTTCACGATCGAGGGCGTCGAAAGCGCCCGCTTCACCGACAACAGCCGCGTCGGCCTGTTCCGGCACCGACTGGGACAATGCGGCAAGTTCAGCCCCCGATCCCCCGCTGTCCTTACCGAAGTAAACCAGTGCCGCCGCAATCAGCAGGAATACCGTTGCAAACAGAGCAAGGGCCCGAAACGTGGATGCAGTCTTCGCTTTGTTTGCCATTTATCTACAACTCTGTGTCATTAGGCTTCCGCCGCAGCTTGTAAGAACAAGTTGCTTTCGATGAAGCTGAATAAGTCCATCACTGGCCATAGTTCGTCGCCACGCCGGTACGCACCGGTCAGGAAACGATCGCAGCGCACAACGGTTTCCGGCCATTCTTCCTGGTGCTCTTGCGCACCGAAGCGCCGAAAACCCAAAACCTCATCGACGACCAGCCCCGCCGGGATCTCGCGGTGATTAACGGAAATGACGCGCGTGTTGCGCCGCAGCGAGGTACGACCACTGCCGAGCAATAGTTTTACATCGACCAACGGCAACAGGTGGCCACGCAGGTTCGCGATACCGAGTAACCACCGTTTCGCGCCGGGCACCCGGGTCATGTCGTCAGGCAACATCAGGACCTCGCGCACCGCATCGCGATTTGCCACGAATTGTTCCTCACCGATGCGGAAGCCGACGCCAACCCACTCGTCCGCAATATCGCCACCTGCCTGGCCGGAATGGGCCCTGCGGCTGCGACGCTCGATTTCCGTGAGTAACGCAAACGGATCCTCCACCAGCGACCTGAGCTCAACATCGTCGTTCATTCAGGCCGCCATCACCGCGTTTATCTTGGCAACCAGTTGTTTTTCATCGATCGGCTTCACCAGGTACTCAACGGCGCCCTGCCGCATGCCCCAGATCTTGTCGGTCTCCTGATCCTTATTGGTAATCATGATCACCGGAATACCGGAGGTGTCCGGGTCCTGGGTCAGTTTTCGAGTTGCCTGGAACCCGTTCATGCCGGGCATCACGACATCCATCAGGATCAGGTCCGGATGCGAGGCTTTGGCCTGGCGAAGTCCTTCCTCGCCGCTGTCTGCCACCAGTGTTGCGAAACCACTCTTTTCCAGCATGTTCTGGAACAGATGCAGCTCGGTTGGTGAATCATCAATTATGAGAATCACTGACATCAAACAGTCCTTAGCGCTTAGCCAATCTGGTTAGAGATCGCGCCGAGCAATTCGTCTTTGGTAAACGGTTTGGTGAGGTACTGCTCAGATCCAACAATACGTCCCCTGGCGCGATCAAACAGGCCGTCTTTGCTCGACAGCATGATGACCGGCGTTTCCTTGAAGGTCTTGTTGTGCTTGATGAGCGAACAAGTCTCGTAGCCATCCAGTCGCGGCATCATGATATCGACGAATATCAAATCCGGTTGATGGTCTGCAATCTTCGACAAGGCGTCGAATCCGTCGATCGCTGTAAACACGTGGCAACCTTCCTTGGTCAACAGCGTTTCAGCCGTGCGGCGAATTGTTTTGCTGTCATCAATTACGAGAATCTTGAGCCCGCTCAGGCTACGAGGTGGATTACTGGACACAAAATTTCCTCACGAAAACCGACTTGTAACATATTGACATAACTCTCGCTACGACGCTCGCCGCAGACCGCAAAATTCGAGGAATTTTCGGCGTTTACCCCTATATTCCGATGTATAGTTGGCCGCTTGGCGGAAGACCACAGGAACAAACCGACTTGAGCGCTTCAGGAACACTCCGAATTGGCATGATCATGGATCCGATCGAGTCCATCACGCCCTACAAAGACAGTTCTTTCGCTATGCTGCTGGAGTCATCCCGGCGTCATGCAGAAATTCACTACCTGCAGCAGGGAGACCTCAAGATCCTCGCAGACCGGGCCCTTGGCGACTCCCGCATATTGACGGTACAGGACGACAACGAAGACTGGTTTGAACTCGGCGCAGAGCAGACCATCGATCTGGGCGACCTCGATGTCGTTTTTATGCGCAAAGATCCGCCGTTTGATATGGAGTACATCTACACGACCTATATTCTGGATCGCGCTGCGGTTGGCGGCGCACTGATCGTAAACCACCCTCAGGCGCTGCGGGACATGAATGAGAAGGCCTACACAGCCTGGTTCCCCGAATGTGCCCCGCTGACATTGATAACCCGCTCCATGCAGGACATGCGGAAGTTCCTCAAAGAACACGAGAAAATTGTGGTCAAGCCACTCGATGGCATGGGTGGCAAGTCGATTTTCGTCGTGCAGAGTGGCGACAAGAACGCGGGCGTAATCTTTGAAACCCTTACCGACCATGGCCGGCGCTTTGCGATGGCGCAGATATTCATTCCCGAGATCAGCCTCGGTGACAAGCGAATTTTGCTGATTAATGGCGAGGCCGTACCTTACGCCCTTGCCCGGATTCCGTCGGACGACGATCACCGCGGAAACCTGGTGATGGGGGCCAAAGGCGTTGCGCAGGAATTATCAGCGGCAGATCGAAAAATCTGTGATCGAGTGGGACCGGTACTGCGGGAACAGGGCGTCTTGTTTGCGGGAATTGATGTAATCGGCGACTACCTGACCGAAATCAATGTCACAAGCCCGACGGGCATTCGCGAGCTGGATAAACAATTTGATCTCAACATTGCAGGACAGTTGTTCGATGCGATTGAAGCCGAGCTGGCTTAGCCTTCTCTTCGCCACTCTGCTGCTGCTTGGGGCATGCGGCGGTAATCGCAGCGACCGTACGCTGGAGTTTTCCGCGCTCGGGACCGACGTTACCTTGACAATGTTCGCTGTAACCGCGGACGATGCAAGCCAGGCGTCCAGGGCACTGCAAGAATATTTCGCACGCGTGAGCCTCGATTGGTACCCGTGGCTACCCGGCGAGCTCCAGTCGATCAACACCGCCATTGAATTGCAGCAATCGGTCACCGTTTCGAGCCGGCTCGCCCAGGTGATCAAGCGCGCGGCCGAGATCGAGCGCCTTACCGACAATCGTTTTAATGCTGGCATCGGCAGGGTTGCCGAATTGTGGGGTTTGCACGAAATTGGCAAGGATCCTTTCGCAGAGCCCGCCATCAATGACATAGCCGCAGCACTGGCACAGGCCATCGGCGTAACCAACATTCGCTGGATCGACGATCAGATCGTTGGCGCGCCGCCCGGCCTGATGCTTGACCTGGGCGGGATTGCCAAAGGTGCCATCCTCGAGGACAGCGCACGAATCCTGCAAGACCTGGGGGTTGCAAACGCAATCATCGATATTGGTGGCGATCTTACGGTGATCGGCGATGCCAAAGGCAGGCCGGCAAACGTGGGAATCCGTTCGCCATTCGAGGACGACATAATTGCCTCCGCCAGCATTGCCGCCGGTGAAACCATCGTCACGTCAGGTGATCATGAGCGTTTTTTCGAGATCGGCGGCAAACGATATTCGCATATATTGAACCCACGGAGCGGCTATCCGGTCGAACCTACCAGTGCGGTGACCGTCATTCATGCTGATGCGATGCTGGCCGATGCCGCCGCGACTGCATTGATGGTGGGCGGAGCTGACGAGTTTGACCAGCTGACCACAGCCATGGGGCTCGAATTTGCGTTACTTATTGATGCATCTGGTGAACTGGTTCTCACCGAGCCCATGGATCTGCGATTAAACTGGTTGAACTAAGGTCTGCCGCACAATTTATTGACGAATTCAGTAAACTGACTGACGGAGATTGCGCTAATTCAACACATGGCCACTATTGCCAGAAAAACGGACCCTATCGAGCGGATCCAGCTGGTTGCCCCGGCGGTACCTGACCGACTGCCGGCGATGCTGTTTCTTGCTGCCCTGATCCATGGAATCCTGATCATAGGCATCACCTTCAATCCCTATATCCTCGACGAGTTTTCAGAAGCGATATCACTCGAAGTTACCATCGTCGCAGACCCGGACCAGAGTATCGATCGCCCGGACGAGGCAGAATACCTGGCACAGGCCTCGCAGCTCGGTGGCGGTAACACCAGCGACGATGCCAGTCCGAGCGCGCCCCTGGAAAGCGCCTCACCGATCGACAACCTGGGCAGCGAAGACGGCAACAGCCTGCAGGAGGCCACTGCGCACGACTTGTCAGCCGACCAGGTCCTGGTAACGAAAAACGACCAGGCGCGCGAGGTCCCCGACCAGCTTCGCGAAAAGCCGCAACCCGAAAACTCGACGGCGATCGCGCTGGAATATGGGAGTGAGCAATCTTTGCCGCTGCCGCAGGAACCCAACGCGACTATGCTCATCCATGATGACGATCCGCGCCAGCTGGTCATCAGCGTTGATACCCGTGAATCGGTGATCGCGGCCTACCTGGACGACTGGAAGCGCCGAATCGAAGCAGTTGGCGACCAGTACTTTGCCGAACTCGGTGAACTTGAGGGCCTGACCGGTAGCCCGACTCTCGAGGTCAAAATCGAAGCATCTGGCCAGTTATCCGAGGTCGTCATCCGTAAATCGAGCGGTTCGCGAATCGTGGATCAGGCGGCGCTCGATATCCTGCGGCGTGCATCGCCCTACGAACCGTTTCCGGAAGATGTTCGCAACGATTACGATCGCGTCGCCTTTGCCTACAAATTCCTGTTCAGCGCCCAACGCGTCCCTTCTGCAGCGAGCCGGAACTGACGTGACCACTCTCCGCGCCGATTCGCTTTGCAATCAACTGCTGATCGCCATGCCGGGCATGGAAGATCCCAATTTCTCCTCCAGTGTCACGCTGATTTGCGAGCACAGCGACGAAGGGGCACTTGGCATCGTTATCAACAAGCCGCTGCAGTTGCAGCTCGGCGACGTATTCAGGCAACTGTCGTTGTCAGAATCTGATGCGGCCGTTTCGGCAAACCCGGTACTACACGGTGGTCCGGTCGGTACCGATCGCGGCTTTGTCCTGCATGACCCCGGCAGCTCGTATGAGAGTTCGCTCAAAGTGTCGACTGAGATTCATCTGACGTTTTCGAGAGATGTTCTGGACGAAATGGCGACCGGCACCGGACCTGGCAAATCGCTCGTCGCTCTGGGCTATGCGGGCTGGGACGCCGGACAGCTGGAGCAGGAAATTCTCAGTAATTCCTGGCTGAGCGTGCCGGCGACCACCGACATTGTGTTCGACTTGCCGTTCGATCAGCGTTGGGCTGCCGCAGCGCAGACTCTGGGCATAGACATCACGCAGATAGCTCCGGATATCGGACACGCCTGACAACACAATGCCAGAAACTTTGCTTGCTTTTGACTACGGACGCCGCCGCATCGGTGTCGCAGCCGGTCAGTCGGTCACCGGTTCCGCCAGCCCCCTGGGCACCGTCAGAAATACCGCTTCCGGCCCGGATAACGCGGCGCTCGCCGCGCTGATTCAGGAATGGCGCCCCGCACTGCTGGTAGTCGGCTTGCCGCTGCATGCCGATGGCTCACCCAGCGAGATGCAAGAGCCGGTTGAAGAGTTCATCGACGTGCTCAGCGCCTTTGAGCTTCCTGTTCATACCGTCGACGAGCGCTACACGTCAGTCGAAGCACAGGCGAGGCTCAAAGAGGCGCGCGCCGCTGGCGCACGGGGCAGGATAAGTAAAGAATCCATCGACAGTGCCGCGGCGGTGCTGATTGCCGAGAGATATCTGGCCGCTCACAAGATTTGACAGTAGACTTGCTCCGCCATGCAATCTCCCGAGACATTCCCGGCCTTTGCCGACGAGGCCCGTTTGCAGCTGCATCACAATGGCAGGTTGCGCCATTTGCTGACGCTCAAAGGACTGGATCGAGAGTTGCTGACCGAGTTGCTGGATGCGGCCCAGCAATTCGTAACGCCCACCGGGAGCATTGCTGCGCGCAGGGATTCATTGCGCGGTCGGACGATTGCCAATCTCTTCTTCGAACCGAGCACCCGGACGCGAGCCTCATTTGACCTCGCTGGCAAGCGCCTGGCTGCGGACGTGCTGAATCTGGACGTCAATACCTCGTCCCGCAAAAAGGGCGAGAGCATCCTGGACACGATTTATACGTTGCAGGCAATGCATGTTGACGTGATGGTCGTGCGGGATGCCAGTACGGGTGTGCCTGCGTATATCGCCCAGCATGTAGAAGACCATGTCAGCATCCTGAATGCCGGTGAGTCCGATATATCGCACCCGACTCAAGGGCTGCTTGACCTGTTGACGATTCGTCAGCGTTTTTCCGGGTTCTCCGGGCTGGCGGTCGCGATAGTCGGCGATATCGCGCATTCCCGGGTCGCCCGCTCGGCAGTGCATGGCCTGCACACGATGGGTGTACAGGACATACGGTTGGTCTCTCCGTCCGCGTTCGCGCCAGGCAAAGACGAGATGACGTTCGCCACAGTAACGGACGAACTCGACGTCGGCCTGCGTAATGCTAATGTAGTCATGGCTCTGAGAATTCAACGTGAGCGCATCGCAGACCTCGAGGGCATCCTTGACGTTGAGGATTACTCGGCCAACTACGGAATTTCTGCTGCGCGCCTCGCACTGGCCGCGGACGATGTCATCGTGATGCACCCGGGTCCCATGAATCGTGGTATTGAGATCGAATCCACGCTGGCTGACAGTGCGCAATCTGTCATTACGCAACAGGTGAGCAACGGAGTCGCCGTGCGTATGGCAGTGCTTGAACACGTTCTCAGTACACTCGCCGGCAGATGATTACCGCCGCCCAAAAACACGCGCAGCGCAACCGCGGCACACTGTTTGTCGAATCCGGCGAGGTGCTGGCCATTGATCGTTTTCCGGGTGAGCAGGCGATCATGCGTATTCGTGCGCCGAAATGTGCTGCAGCCGCAGAGCCCGGCAGTTTTGTGCATGTCTGCTGTGATGAAGCGCTGCCCATGCGCCGTCCATTGTCGATCATGCGGGCCAAGGACGGTAATATCGAGGTGCTGTTCAAATCCCTCGGCGATGGCTTGCGGCTGCTTGCTGCCAAACATATCGGCGACACCGTCAGTGTGCTGGGCCCGATCGGCAAGGGTTTTTCGCTGTCTCCCGAGCACCCGAATTGTCTGCTGATTGGCGGTGGTGTCGGTATCCCACCGATGGTCTTCCTCGCAGATCGTCTACGACATGACCCTTCGTACAATCCGGTTGCGATTCTTGGTTCCGAGATACCTTTTCCGTTCGAATTGCAGCCGTCGCAACGGCAAGCTGACTGGGCCGGCGACACGGTAACCAGCTGCATGCCGCTGCTGGAGAATTGGGGCATACCCAGTCGTCTCTGCAGCCTGGCTGACTATCCCGGCACCCACCGTGGTTACGTCACCGACCTCGCCGACCGTTACCTGCAAAGTCGCAGCGATGATGAGCGCGCCCGGACCAAGATCTTCACCTGTGGACCGACGGTCATGCTAAAAGCAGTTGCCGATCTCGCCGCCCGTTACGAAATTCCCTGTGAAGTGTCCCTCGAAGAATTCATGGCCTGTGCCGTCGGTGGCTGCGCCGGCTGCACCGTCGAAATCACCACACCCGACGGCCCATCCATGCAAAGAGTATGCGTCGACGGACCCGTCTTCGATGCTTCGGTCGTCGCCTGGCAAACGTAGCCCGACCGTCAGGATTCCTTAGCATCGCCGCATCTCTCCCGGCGGCCCGCGAGTCTGGTGGAGAGTTCGTTAGCCGCCGAAGTTGATTTTGGCTTCGAGGTTGGAGCGTGAGTCGGCGTGGGACATGGCCTCCTCGAGCGAGATCGTGCCTTCCTTGTATAGCGCGAGCAACGCATCGTCGAAGTTTTGCATGCCCTGCTCGCCACTGTCCTTATGCGCTTCCTTGACCGCCGAAATATCCCCTTTAAGGATGAGGTCTTTGATGTGCGGGGTATTGATCATGAGCTCGACAGCAGCTACCAGTTTTCCGGCGCGCGAGCGCACGAGACGCTGCGAGATAATCGCCCGCAGGTAGTGGGCCAGATCCATGAACACCTGGCCGTGCTGTTCCTGCGGGAACATGTTGATGATTCGATCCAGGGTCTCGGCAGCGTTGTTGGAGTGCAGGGTGCCGATCACCAGGTGCCCGGTACCGGCCATATCCAGTGCAGCCTGCATTGATTCACGATCGCGGACCTCGCCAATCTGGATCACATCCGGCGCGGCGCGCATGGCGCTTTTCAGGGCGCGGCCATAGCTCTTGGTATCGAGTCCCACTTCCCGCTGGTTGACGATGGATTTCTTGTTGGAGTGCAGGAATTCGATCGGGTCTTCAATCGTAATAATGTGCGAAGAGGTTTTTTCATTGCGATGATTGATCATTGCCGCAAGCGTCGTCGACTTGCCGCAACCCGTAGCACCGACCATCAAACACAGGCCACGGCGCAGCATAATCAGATCCTGAAGTTGTTGCGGCATTCCCAGCTCATCGAGCGTCGGCATTTCCGAGGTGATATAGCGCAACACCATCGCGACATTGCTGCGCTGATGAAAAACATTGACTCGAAATCGCCCGAGGCCGGCTTCCGAAATGGCGAAGTCGATCTCCAGCTCGCGGGAGAACTGCTCCAGCTGGTCCTCGTCCATCAACTCGTAGGCCGCCTGTTTCACCATCTTTGGCGTCATCTCGAGTTTGTTTACCGGCATGATTTTGCCATCGATCTTGATCTTGGCGGGTGAGAAAGGCGCGAAGAACAGGTCCGAGGCCTTCTTTTCGACCATCAACTTGAACAGGGGTTTGACGTTCATCTATATAGCATTCCGTGACGCTCAGAATGTCCGAGCGGTATCTTCTTCCATGATATTAAGACTCTCTGATTGCTGATCCGCAATCGACGAATCGCGTTTACTTTCAAGCTTGACGCGGAGACGCAATTCGTTCTTGGAGTCGGCATTGCGCATCGCTTCTTCATAGCTGATGACGCCGTCTTCATACAGGTAGAACAGAGACTGGTCGAAAGTTTGCATACCAAGACGAGTCGATTTGCTCATGATTTCCTTGATCTGCCCGACTTCGCCCTTGAAGATCAAATCAGCGACCAACGGCGTGTTCAGCATGATCTCCATGGCTGCGATTCGTCCAACACCCCCTTCCCGCGGAATCAGGCGCTGCGAAATGAATGCTTTGGTGTTCAGCGACAGGTCCATCAACAATTGTTGACGACGTTCTTCCGGAAAAAAGTTAATGATTCTATCCAGTGCCTGGTTCGCGCTGTTGGCGTGCAGGGTTGCCAGGCAAAGGTGGCCGGTCTCCGCAAACTGAATGCCGTACTCCATGGTTTCACGGTCACGGATTTCGCCAATGAGAATGACATCCGGTGCCTGTCGTAAAGTATTCTTCAAGGCCGCATGCCAGGACTCTGTGTCCAGGCCAACCTCGCGCTGCGTAATCACGCAGCCGCCATGCGGATGCACATACTCGACCGGATCCTCAATAGAAACAATATGACCGCGAGAGCTGTGGTTGCGATGACCGATCATTGCGGCCAGCGTCGTCGATTTACCTGAACCAGTACCGCCGACGATGATGCAAAGTCCGCGCTTGTTCATGACAACGTCTTTCAGAATCGGCGGCAGATCCAGGTCTTCGAGCGTTGGAATTTCGGTCGTGATTGTCCGCAGTACCGCACCGACAAACCCTTGCTGAATGAACGCGCTGACACGAAAACGCCCGATACCTTGTGGGGAAATCGCGAAATTACATTCCTTGGTGGCGTCAAATTCCTTGATCTGTTTATCGTTCATAATCGAACGCACCATGATTGACGCCTGGTCTGCGGACAACGGCGTGTCGGTCGCTTTATGAATCGTGCCGTCAACCTTGATCGCGGGTGGAAAACCCTTGGTTAAAAACAGGTCCGAGCCTTCGCGCTCGACCATTTTACGCAGCAGATTTTGTGTCAGTCGTACCGCTTGTTCGCGTTCCATTTCTCACTCTCCCTCGGGGGTGCTGCCTGCAGCAACCCTAGAAATTCTCTTTATGAACTGCCCGGAAGCGGGCCTCTTCCTTGTTGATCAGTCCTTTCGACATCAAGTCCTGCAGATTCTGGTCAAGCGTATGCATGCCATCACCCTGACCAGTCTGAATAGCAGAATACATTTGCGCAATCTTGCCTTCACGAATCAGGTTTCGAATCGCCGGCGTACCGATCATGATTTCGTGCGCAGCAATTCGACCACCTCCGATTCGTTTCAGCAGCGTCTGCGAAACAACCGCTCGCAGAGACTCGGATAACATGGCTCGTACCATCTCTTTCTCGGCAGCCGGGAATACATCGACAACTCGGTCGATAGTCTTTGCGGCCGAACTGGTATGCAGTGTGCCGAATACCAGGTGACCCGTTTCGGCTGCAGTCAGTGCCAGGCGAATTGTTTCGAGGTCGCGTAATTCACCAACCAGGATGACGTCCGGGTCTTCACGCAATGCCGAACGAAGCGCCTCGTTAAATCCCAAAGTGTCGCGGTGCACTTCACGCTGATTGATCAGCGATTTCTTGGATTCGTGCACGAACTCGATCGGATCCTCAATCGTCAGAATATGATCCGGCTTGTTGTCATTGATGTAGTCCACCATCGCGGCCAGCGTGGTCGACTTACCCGAACCTGTTGGCCCGGTTACAAGACAAATCCCGCGCGGATACATGCAGACATCCTTGAATATTGCCGGCGCCCCCAGGTCATCCAGATTGAGGATGTCCGATGGAATAATTCGAAACACTGCCGCCGAACCGCGATTCTGGTTAAAAGCATTTACGCGGAAGCGAGCCAGCTTGGGAATTTCGAACGAAAAGTCAGTCTCGAAAAACTCTTCATAGTCCTTGCGCTGCTTGTCATTCATGATGTCGTACACCATGCTGTTGACGTCTTTGTGCGTCAGCGCGGGCATGTTGATACGCTTGATGTCACCGTCCACGCGGATCATTGGCGGTACACCACCTGACAGGTGTAAATCCGACGCATTGTTCTTTACTGTGAACGACAATAACTGGGCGACATCGACGGCCATACTTTTCCCTCTTGGTGGTTGGCCGGACTTACCATAACCCGGCCAGGAATTGAGCCTAGTATAGCGAAGCACCCGGAGCAAAACGTGATAAGAGTCACGGAAAACTTACGCGTAATCAGAGATTTGCTGGCCAAAGCCAGCAGTGACGCCGGACGTGGCGACGAGACCGTCAGATTGCTCGCCGTCAGCAAAAAACAGCCGGTTTCAGCGATTTTGGCAGCGGTCGAGGCCGGCCAGCGCGATTTCGGCGAAAACTTCGTTCAGGAAGGCCTCGAAAAGATCGCGGCCATCGGCCGCGACGACCTGGTCTGGCACTTCATCGGTCACCTGCAAACCAACAAGACCCGGCAGGTCGCTGAGCACTTCGACTGGGTTCACACGATCGATCGATTCAAGATTGCAAGACGGCTGAGTGCACAGCGCCCCGAGGATCTTGGCGACTTGCAGGTCTGCCTGCAGGTGAATATCGACGATGAGTCGAGCAAGTCCGGCGTCAGCATCGACGCGGTACCCGAATTGGCAGCGGCTGTTGCAGAACTGCCCGGTCTGCGGCTGCGCGGCCTTATGTGTTTGCCGGCCAATCGCTCCGGCTTCGATCAACAACGGCTACCGTTCGCCCGACTGCGACGGGTGCTGGAGTCGTTGCAACGAGATGGCCTCGCTTTGGACACGCTTTCGATGGGTATGACCGGCGATTACCGGGCGGCGATATTCGAAGGCAGTACAATTGTTCGTATCGGCACTGCTATTTTTGGTCATAGACCTGACTAATGAGGGCACAAATCATTGAATGACACACGTATAGGATTTATTGGCGGCGGCAATATGAGCCTGGCGATCGCGGGTGGCCTGATCGCCAGCGGTGTTCCGGCCAACCGGATTATCGTTGCGGAACCACAAAAAAAACAGCGCGAGTACCTGGCTGAGCAACTCGATGGCATTACGATCGAAGAGAACAATTCAGTTGCTGCCGCTGCCGTGGATTGTCTCGTACTGGCGACGAAACCGCAGGTGCTCGCGGACGTTTGCCACGAGCTTGCAGCGGTCGTGCAGGAAAACAAGCCGCTCATCGTATCCATCGCAGCGGGCGTGCGCGCCTCGGACATCGATACCTGGCTGGGTGGCGACTTACCGGTTGTTCGGGTGATGCCCAACCAACCCGCCCTGTTGCGCCAGGGGGTTTCCGGCCTGTATGCAAACTCCCGTTCCAGCTCCGCGGACCGTGAATCAGCCAGTAACATTATGTCGGCCGTCGGCGAGGTCGTCTGGGTTGACAGCGAGTCGGATATCGATGCGGTTACGGCCATTTCCGGCAGCGGTCCAGCGTACTTTTTCCTGTTGATCGACATGCTGATCAAAACCGCGACTGACATGGGCCTCGATGCGTCGGCAGCGCGCAAGCTTGCCGTCGAAACCGCGGCGGGCGCCGCTGCGCTGGCGACACACACGTCCGACGATATGGGCGACCTGATCGCTCGCGTGCGCTCTCCGGGCGGAACCACAGCTGCAGCACTCGACCGCCTCGAAGAACAAGACGTTCGTGCTATCTTTAGCACGGCCCTGATTGCAGCCCGCAACAGGGCTTTTGAACTAGCCAACGAGGCAAATAATTAGTGCGCGCACTTATCTACATTATCGACACAATCGCCAGCTTGATAACACTGTTGTTGCTGCTCAGATTCTGGCTGCCGTGGGTCGGTGCCGACTTTCGCAACCCGATGGCCCAGGGCATCCTGCAAGTGACCTCACCTTTGATCAACCCGTTGCGCCGGGTCATTCCTGCAATAGGCCGTATCGACACAGCAACAGTGCTGCTTGCCCTGGTCGTGCAGGTGATCGCTGTCACAATTGTGCTGCTTCTGGTGGGCGCTCCGCTAAGCGTTCGCTTCGTCCTGGTGAGCGCCATTTTCGAGCTGGTGAAGTTGTCTCTGCTAATGTTTACATTCGCGATCATCATTCGCATCGTTCTTAGCTGGGTTGCTCCGGGCACGTATAACCCGGCGACGGCGCTGATTGCCAATCTGACCGACCCTGTCTTGCGGCCTTTTCGCCGGTTCATCCCGCCGATCGGCGGCTTTGACGTCTCACCGATTTTCGCGATTATTCTGCTCGGAGCATTGTCGATACTCGTAGAAGATTCGCGCGCATTATTCTTGTAAGTGGTGCACATGCTTAGCGATTGGGGCGCTAAATAGTTTATAGTTGTGGCATCGGGAGGAAGATATAATGACAAATATAAGAACATTCATCGCTCTTTCCATATTTACGCTGTTGGCGGCCTGCGGTGGTCCTGGTGAGGACGCAACGGTCCCCGAGGCTCAGCCGGCGGGCGCCTCGGATGCTGACATCGGCGAGCACATCGTGCACTTCAGTGCACAATCTACCGATCAGCTGCCAACCGACGTGGCCCGTGCATACAACATTGTGCGCAGCAAGAACCGGGCCATGCTGAATATCTCCGTGTTACGCGAAAGCGATGGCGTGCCGGTGGTCGCCGACGTTAAGGTCAAGACCGTTAATTTAACCGGCCAGCTGAAGAACATAACCATGCGCCAGATCAACGAAGGCGACGCGATCTATTACATCGGTGAGGTGGGGATAGAAAATCGCGAAACCCTGGTATTTGATATCAGCGTCACTCCAGAAGGCAAGACTCAGGCCGCGGACGTGCGTTTCAAGCGCGAATTCTTCACCGACTAGGCATCCCACACAAGAACTGCTATTGTCGCGCTGCTTTTTATGCGGGCGCGGCCCGTTTCCTGCGGGCGACAGCCCGCTTTCTTTATTTTACGGAGTTAGTTTTTCATGGCAGCAAACACGAAGAAGCCACCGACCAAGTCAGAAATTTATGCAAAGATCGTTGCAGACACCGGATTGACACGCAAAGATGTCGCCGCTGTTTTTGATTCACTCAACGGTCAGATCAAAAAGAATCTCGGCGGTCGTGGCGCCCCGGGCGTTTTCTCGATTCCCGGCCTTTTGAAAATGCGCGTCGTCAAGAAGCCGGCACGCAAAGCACGCAAGGGTGTCAACCCGTTCACGGGCGAGGAAATGATGTTCAAGGCAAAGCCGGCATCCAAGGCTGTCAAGATTCTTGCTCTGAAAGGCCTGAAAGATATGGTCTAGTCCTCAGGACTTGATCCCAAAAACCCGGGACAGTTAGCGAAAAACGGGGACAGGCACCGATTTCTCCTGTCCCTTTTGCTTGGTTGGTGAAGGAGAAATCGGTGCCTGTCCCCGTTTTTCGCTCCCCAGCTTTAACTAACTGTCCCGGGTTTTTTTCTGTACAAAATCGGTCACCAGCGTGCGCAGATCGATCAGGCGACCGTGAAAAAAATGTTCCGCGCCTGGCACGACAGAAAGTTCCGGGCCTGGCTCAAGCTCATTGAACCAGGCGATCGTCTCCCCGATGGGCACCAGCTCATCAGCATCACCTTGAACGACCAGCCATGGGCAATGTGGCTGTTGCTCCAGCCCGTTCGCAAAGCGACTGACTGCCGGCGCAACGGTAATCAGTCCATCGACCGGCTCCACGACTGCGGCGCGCAATGCTATTGCGGCGCCGAACGAAAATCCGGCCAGCCACACAGGCACCGCAGGCACTTCCTCTCGCACCCAACGAACCGCGGCACGCGCATCATCGAGTTCGCCAACGCCTTTGTCATACTCGCCTTCGCTGCCTTCAGTACCACGAAAGTTGAAGCGCAGCGCGGCAAAACCCAGTTTTGCAAAACTGCGCGCAAGCGTATGCGCGACCTTGTTGTGCATCGTGCCGCCGTATTGCGGATGTGGGTGACACACCACCACGGCACCAACCGGCTCACTATCGGCCGGGGTTTCAAAAATCGCTTCCAGGCTGCCGGCCGGCCCGGCCAGCGTTGTCGACTGTGATTGCGGCCGCTTGACGCTCATGCATTCGTCCAATATTGTCTTAAGTGGATGTATTTTCTGTAAAATTAGAAAATCACGATTAATCGGATTCCACGGGGCCACAACCTGACAATGGCTAGCCGCATCGATCTCGAGGCACTGTACTGTGCCCAAAACTACAAGCCCTTGCCAGTGGTCCTGACTCGAGCCCAAGGCGTGTATGTCTGGGACGAAGACGGCAAGAAGTATCTCGACATGATGAGCGCATACTCTGCGGTAAGCCATGGCCACGCCCATACCCGGCTGGTCAGGCTGGTGCAGGAGCAGGTCGAGCAGCTGAATATCGTTTCCCGAGCATTCCATTCGGACAGGCTCGGCCCGTTTCTTGAGCGTGCCTGCACCTTGACCGGCCAGGATATGGCATTGCCAATGAATACCGGCTCTGAAGCAGTGGAAACCGCCATCAAGGCGGCACGCAAGTGGGCATATACGGTAAAAGGGGTCGCCGCGGACCAGGCGGAGATAATTGCCTGTACCGGCAATTTTCACGGCCGCACGATAGCAATCGTCGCCATGTCGGATGAACCACAATACCGGGAGGGCTTCGGTCCGTTTCCGCCCGGGTTTCGGCTGGTCGAGTACGGCAATATCGAGTCGCTGCGCGCGACGATCACCGGGAATACAGCTGCGTTCCTGGTAGAGCCCATTCAGGGCGAGGGCGGAATCATTGTGCCGCCTGAGGGCTATTTGAACGAAGCAGCGCGACTGTGCCGCGAAAATAACGTGCTGCTAATTGCGGATGAAATCCAGACTGGACTGGGCAGGACCGGGAGACTGCTGGCCTGTGAACACGAAAACGTCCGTCCCGATGGCTTGATCCTTGGCAAGGCGCTCGGCGGCGGCATATTGCCGGTTTCGATGTTCCTGGCACGCCGTGACGTGATGCAGGTGTTCACCCCGGGCGACCACGGCAGTACCTTCGGTGGCAATCCGCTGGCTGCTGCGGTCGGTCTCGAGGCCCTCAATATTCTGGTCGAAGATGGCCTGGCGGAACGCAGCGCTGAACTGGGCGCTTACCTGCTGGATGAACTCGCCACCATCGCCAGTCCCTTGATCACGGACTTGCGCGGCCGTGGCTTGTTTATCGGCATTGAAATCGACCCATCGCTGGCCAGCGCGCGGCAGGTTTGCGAGGCGCTGATGAAGCGCGGCCTGCTGAGCAAGGAAACTCATGAAACGGTGGTCCGGCTCGCGCCGCCTTTGGTCATCAGCAAGGCCGAGATCGACTGGGCTGTCACACAAATACGTGAAGTCCTGCAGGAAATAGAGCGTTTAAGACTGGCTTCGTAGGACACTCGAAAATGCCTGAAATAACAATGACACATATTGGAATGCTCGTTGCAGCTCTTGCCCTCGGCGTTATTGCAGGCTGGATGTTTCGCGGCAACAGAAGCAACAGCGAGAAACAGGTGATCAATCAAGGCTGGCAGGAGCAGCTCGAAGCTCAGCGCCTGGAACACGAACGGCTGCAGGAACAAAACAAAAGCCTTATGGGGCAAAACAGCCAATACCAGGCATCCAACAAAGATTCCAAGATGCGCGCCAGCGAATTGTCAGACGCCCTGAAAGAGGCCTTCGAGCGACGGGACGAATTGCAGCGGCAAATCAAGGATATCCGGAGCAACCTCGAAGCTACCGTCGAAGAGCGGAACCAGTTGCAGAGCGAAGTTAATAATCGCGGCGACGCACCCGAAAGCAATATCGAAGAATTGCAGGCTCGTGACGAGACCATATCCCGTTTACGCAGTGAACTCAGCAGCTGGCAGCAACGTGTGCCGCCGTTGGTCGAGCGTTTCCGCTTGCGCAACGCAGAGGCACAGCAGCTCGAGGAAGAATTGGCTGCCGCACGGAGCCAGATTGAGGCACTGGAAGACATCATCGGTTCAGACCAGACTCGGGTCGAGCCAGTCGATCCCGAGGCCCTGGGCAAATCACTGGACGCGTCAAACGATGCTGACGACGACATGACCGAACCTGCTGAAGATTTCGAGTATTCAACCGAAGTCGAGTCCGTCGATGAGGATGAAAGCATCGCAGTTGTCGATGAGCTGAATCGCTTTGACGAGAGTACGCGGCGGGACAATCTGAAAAAGATCAAGGGAGTGGGCCCTGCGATCGAGAAGACACTCAACGAAATGGGCATTGTTCGATTCGAGCAGATTGCTGACATGAGTGAGTACGACATCGATCGGGTCGCACAGCGCCTCAAGGGATTCCGAAGCCGCATCTACCGTGAAGACTGGATCGGTCAGGCGCGAGACTACCTGGACCGGAAACTGGGCGACTCGGCATAGCGCCATGTCGGGGCACCGCCTTGGCGTCTTGCGCCTGTTTTTAATGGTTCTGCTGCCGCTCGCCGCCGTCCTGCTCGCGCGCAATCTCGGCGACGGCTCCAGACCCGATACTCATGATGACGTCTCTGCAACGCTGTACGCGCCGCCAGTGCTTTCAGTGCAGCTCGGCAGAAAGTGGCTGGAATTTTCCGTGACAACCGCATCGGCCGAACACGAAGCCGCATTACTGGCGTTTGTCGAAAATCAGTTTCCCGACACCAGCGTGCAAACGCGGTTTCAGCCGGGATTGTTGCTGCAACCGGAATGGGAGGACCTTAGTACCGGCATCCTTCGCCTCGTAGCAACTACGGTTTCTGCGACTGTGGTTCTCGATGCAAGCGGCATCCATTTCCGTGGCGTTACGGAGAACCCGGGTGACTATGAAATGCACTTGCAGCTTTTGCGAAAAAAGCTGCCTGACGGTATCGACATAATGGCCGACGTTATAACGGTTGAATCGGCGGCGCGAATGCGGGACCTATGTGCACGCAACCTTGCCGAGATCGCCAACCAGACCAAGGCTGCAAGAACCATGGCGTTTAAAGAGTCCAGCGCGGATCTCAGCGACGCCGCCGAGCCGCTCCTGGATCGGCTGGCCGAATTTGCCTACGACTGTCGAGACTACAAGATCGCGATTCTCGGCTACACGGACGCATCAGGACCTGCCGAATGGAATAAGCAGGTCAGCAAAGCACGCGCGCAGGCCGTTGCCGCACAGCTAATTCAGCGGGGCATCGCCGAAGATCGATTGCTGGTGGAAGGTCGCGGCGCAGAATCGCCCCTGGCCGACAACGACACGGTCCAGGGGCGCGCCCAGAATCGACGCATCGAGTTTGAAATACGCTAGTTTTGCAGATCGAACAGCTCGACCTCGAAAACCAGCGTCGCGCCCGGCGGAATTACGTTGCCGGCACCGCGCTCGCCGTAGCCCATCTCTGGCGCGATCGTCAGTTCCCTTACCTCGCCGATCGCCATCCCTGCAACGCCCTGGTCCCAGCCCTTGATTACCCGTCCGGCACCCAGCGGAAACGAAAAGTGTTCGCCTCGATCCACAGAGCTGTCAAACTTTTCACCCCGATTGTTCCCGGCAGATTCGTCATACAGCCAACCCGTGTAGTGAACGACAACTGTGTCACCTGCTGCCGCGACCTGCCCGTCACCGTGCTTCAGAATTCGCGCGGTCAGCCCCGGCGCAATTTCGATGACTTTCACATTCTTCACCTCGCTTTCCACCTCGTCCGCTGCTGCCTGTTCAATGTTTTCTGCCACCTCTTCAGCTGCCTTGGCCGTATCTGCGGCCTGCTCTTCGGTCTTTTTGCTGCACCCAGCAGCCGACGCCAGGAAAACGACTGCCAGCAGAGCAGCACGAGAACTACGAATCTTCATAACCATTCCTTTTGCATCAAATGCGTTAAATGAAATCTATCGGGAGGTGTGGTGCTATTCCGAGCCTGAAAAATCGAGCGAAGCCGAGTTAATGCAATAGCGCAAGCCGCTCGGCTCCGGACCATCCGGGAACAAGTGCCCAAGGTGAGCATCGCAGTTACTGCAGACCACCTCGTCCCGAACCATGCCATGACTCGTGTCACGTACCGTGCGCACGGCATCACCAGCCAGGGGCAACCAGAAACTCGGCCAGCCTGACCCGGAGTCATACTTGTGCGATGAGGAAAACAACTCCGCGTCACAACAGACACATCGATACGTGCCGTCTTCTTTGTGGTCAACGTATTTGCCCGTGAATGGCCTTTCGGTGCCCTTGTTCTGTGTTACTTCGTACGCTTCCTGTCCGAGTCGACGGTGCAGGTCAGTGTTGTTTGCTTTGGTGTCTGTCATTGCTTCGTTTTAGCTTGTGCCGGCGCCCGAATCAAGCTCGAGCAGCAGATTGTTTACCCGTTGCACGTACTCGGCCGGATTCTCAAGCTGCGCGCCCTCGGCAAGCAGCGCATGGTCCAGGACAATTTCCGACAATACCGCGAAACGTCGCTTGTCGCTCTCCTTCGACAATCGCGTCAGCAGCGGGTGCTCGACGTTGATCTCGAGTATTGGCTTGCTTTCCGGCAGCTCCTGGCCACTTGCCTCCAGCATGCGACGGATCTGTGGACTCATGTCATCCGGTGCTGCGACGACACAGGCTGGCGAATCGACCAATCGCTGACTGACATTGACGTCGTCAATTCGGTCTTTCAGCGCTACCTTTATCTTCTTGAGAAATGCCTTGTGTTCCTTATTGTCCACTTCCTGGGTGATCTTGCCGTCACCATCAGGCATATCAACAGTTGCGCCGGCAACATCGACGAGTGCCTTGCCTTCATACTCCGCAAGGCCGTCAACCAACCAGGGATCGATGCGATCTGTCAGCAACAGCACCTCGAGATCCTGCTTTGCGAACCGTTCCAGGTGCGGGCTCGCCAGCGCCGTCGCGTGATTCTCCGCCAGGATGTAGTAAATCTTGTCCTGGTCCTTCGCCGCGCGACCCAGGTAGTTGTCCAGTGACTGATCCTGCTCGGCACTATCGCTTTTGGTGGTGGCGAACCGCAGTAGTTTGGCGAGCTTGTCGCGATTGCCGTGGTCCTCGATCACACCTTCTTTCAACACCTGGCCGAACTCGCGCCAGACTTTTTGGTAGGAGTCAGCATCCTTGGCTGCCATCTTCGACAACATGTCGAGGACCCTGCGCGTCAGCGCGCTGCGCATCGCCGTCAGCTCGGGGTTTTGCTGCAGTAGCTCGCGCGAGACGTTTAGCGGAAGATCCGAAGAATCGACGACACCCTTCACGAAGCGGAGATACAGGGGCAGGAATTGCTCCGCATCATCCATGATAAAGACTCGCTGCACATATAATTTCAGGCCGCGTGGTGCTTCTCGATTCCATAAGTCATAGGGTGCAGCAGAGGGGACGTACAGGAGGCTCGTGTACTCGCGCTTGCCTTCAACGCGATTGTGGCTCCAGGTCAGCGGGTCAGTAAAATCGTGTGACAGGTGTTTATAGAATTCCTTGTATTCATCATCGCTGATTTCCGAGCGGGAACGAGTCCAAAGGGCCGTAGCGGCATTAATCAACCGTGGCTCTGCATCGTTCGCTGCATCGCGTAGCGATACTGGAAAGCCGATGTGGTCGGAATAGCGACGTATGAGGTTTTCAATGCGCAGTGCTTCGCAAAATTCGATTTCGTCGGCTTTCAGCTTTAATGTGACTGTCGTGCCGCGCGCCGCGCGCTCTATCGGTTCAATCGTGAACTCGCCTTGCCCGTCAGACTCCCAGCGTACGCCCGTCGACGGTTCCGAACCGGCCCGACGCGTTTCCACGGTAACTTTGTCCGCGACAATGAATGCCGAATAGAAGCCAACACCGAACTGACCGATCAGTTGCGCATCTTTCTTCTGGTCACCCGTCATCTGGCCCAGGAATTCAGCCGTTCCCGAGCGGGCAATCGTGCCGAGATTATCGATTAACTCGTCACGCGACATGCCGATGCCGTTATCGGAGACAGACAGGGTGCCCGCCTCCTTGTCGCAGCTGATACTGATGCTGAGCTCGGCGTCGTCCTCCAGCAACTCCGGGTTGGCAAGAGCCTCAAAGCGCAGCTTGTCCGCAGCATCGGATGCGTTGGAGATCAGTTCCCGCAGGAAGATCTCTTTGTTGCTGTATAAAGAATGGACCATCAGCTGCAATAGCTGACGAACCTCGGTCTGGAAGCCGAGAGTTTCCCGGCTGCTGGTTTCGCTCACGGGCGCTTGCTCCATAGGATCGTATCAGGGCAGAAACCATAGGGTCTGGCCGGGCGATTTCAAGGGGGAAAGCGGAGTATTTTGGCGATCAGCCGGCTTGCTGCAGCGCAGCTCTCGGCGAGGTCGCCGAGCGGTACATCAATATCACAATCAGCATGGTCGCCGTCGCAGAGGCAATAGGCGGGTGGCGCAACGCCAGCGTCACGGCGGCAATTTCTGTAGCGCAGACCACAACAAGAAACGTTGCGGCGATCAGGAGGTGGCGAATTCGCTCGCCGATCAGACCAACCGCTGAGACGAGGTCGTCAAGATTATCAAACCACTGTGCGATTATCTCCACTGGCTAGCGGACCACCGATAGCAGTGTCGCGGCGCTACTCGATTCGGCGGCCGGCCTTTCTTCATCAGCAAGAGATGCATCGTTCGCTTCTTTTGCATGAGCGATAGCGCGGTGGAATAGTTCCCAACGCTGCCTGGACGATTCATTCTTCAGTGAAGCAACAGGCGATTCAGATTCCGTGTATTTGTTTGACATACTGTTTAAATCGCAAATTTAACTGTAGTGAAGCTCACTATAAAGAGGTCGCCAGTGGCGCTCCGTGAGGCGCATCACAGCTTGTTTCAAATTCTTTTTCAGCAGGCAGGAAAAGCAAAAAAACTAGACGTAGTACCGGTCAGATCCGCCGCGCAGTTCACACTGTTTTCGAGTAGCTGTCAATCGCTTCCACAACGAAAAACGCCGACATGAAGTCGGCGTTTACTATTTTGAATCGGGGCCCTGCAGTCAGACAACTATTGGGAGTCGTCTCCGGACTCTGGATCCCAATTGCGTCGAATCTGTTCGGTCCAGCTTCGGTAGCCTTTCCAGGAATACAAGGCGGGATCGATGCCAACACGACGGCCTTTGGGTGCCGGCGCTTTCGAAATCCATTGGCGGTAGTGCTGCCAACCGTCGGCATCATTTGCGGCCGGTTGGGCGTCATTTGCCGCTGGCTCGGCGCTTGTCACCGTCTGGTCAGTCTTGCTCGCCGCAGAATTCGCGTCCGTTGCGTACCCGTCGGCCCACTTGAGGTTTTTGCTGTTTGGCATTGCATTGCCCTGCTCAATCCTTTGGACAGATGCTATGTCGCAAAGTGCATAATTCACAGGAACTGCATCACAATAGCTAATGCGACTTTTCGCATTATTTTCAGTTACTTATCGACCTGTTTTACTTAATAAACCGCCCTGGCGGCGGCGCCGGCTATACCGTTTTGACAATAAGACCGTCTCAGGAAACCCGGTAGCAGGGCTGGTAATCACCACCAGAAATTTTCATTCTTTTCTGGGCAACGAATGAGGCCAGTAGTTCGTCCAGCAATTTCATGATTCTTGCCGAGCCGTTGATTGTGAATGGCCCATGTTTCTCGATTTGCTCGATCGTGTCCTCGCGAACATTGCCAGAAACGATTCCGGAGAACACCCGGCGTAATACCGCGGCCAGTTCATGCGCCGGCAGATCTTCGTCGATTTTCAGATTGCTCATATTTGCATGCGTTGCTGCAAAGGGCATCTGATATTCGACCGGAATTTCGAGTCGCCAGTTGAAATAGAATGCATCGCCGTGCTTCCGACGAAACTCCTGCACGTCGGACATTGCGTCGCGAATAGTCCGCGCAACCGTTTTCGGGTCATCAAGAATGATCGAATATCGGGAGCGCGCCTCTTCACCCAGGGTCGCGCCAACGAATGCATCGATTTGCCGGAAGTACGGTTCTGCAGAACCAGGTCCCGTCATGATTACAGGCATTGGCTGATTCTTGTTCTTCGGGTGCAACAAGATTCCGAGTAAATACAGGATTTCTTCGGCCGTGCCGACGCCGCCTGGGAAAACCACGATGCCATGACCGATCCGCACGAATGCTTCCAGCCGTTTTTCGATATCCGGCATGACGACCAGCGAATTGACAATCGGGTTTGGCGACTCCGCCGCGATAATTCCCGGCTCTGTGATACCCATGTACCGGCCATTACGGATGCGTTGTTTCGAATGGCCGATCGTCGCGCCTTTCATTGGCCCCTTCATCGCGCCCGGACCGCAGCCTGTGCAGACATCCAGGCCGCGCAAGCCAAACTCATAGCCGACCTGCTTGCTGTATTCGTATTCCTCGCGACCAATTGCATGGCCGCCCCAGCACACTGCGAGGCGCAAATCGCCGCCCCTGACCAGAATGCCGGCGTTTCGACTTATGTGGAACACTGCGTCCGTAATGCCGGATCCGGAGCTGAGGTCGAATCGGTCGCTATCAAGAATCTCATTGCGGGTATAGACCAGGTCGCGCAACACGGCGAAGAGTAGCTCCCGGGTACCGCGAATCATCTTGCCGTCAACGAAGGCGCGCCCTGGTGCTTCAGTCAGGGAGATCTTCAGTCCCTGGTCCTGCTGAATAAAGCCTATTTCGAAATTCTTGAAATCTTCCTGCAGGGCACGCGCATCGTCGCTGTCGTTACCCGAATTCAGGACAGCGAGCATGCAACGGCGCAGCAGTCCGTAAAGCCCGCCCTCGCCCGTGCTGCGCAGCTGATCAACTTCAAATTGCGACAATACCTCGAGACTGCCTTCGGGCCAGACCTCGGCATTCACGGTCTCAGTGGCGTTGGATTTCAGGGCAAGATCTCGATGGGCGTGTTGGCGGCCGTCATGAGCCAGATATCAATCATGTCCGAATTGGAAACGGCGATACAGCCATTTGTCCAGTCCTGCGTGCGGTAGTACGCCTCAGATCGGGTTGGCGTATTCGGCTGGCCGTGAATCATGATCGCCCCGCCGGGAGGTTCGCCCAGGAGTCGAGCCTGCCGAATATCCTCGGCATTCGGGTAGGAAATGCGGATCGACAGGAAATACTCGCTGTTCGGGTTGCGTCGATCCAGCAAATAGCGGCCCTCCGGCGTTCGAAAATCGCCTTCGACTTTCTTATCGCCTGTCGGTCGAATGCCCAACGCGATATCGAAGGTCCGCATCGACTCACCGTCTTTCATGAGGTGCAGTTTACGGCTGGCCTTCTCGATGACGACTTTGTCAGCAACGGGGAAGCCGCCAGCCTGCGCTGTCGCATGCAGCAAACTCAAGACGAGTATTGTTACGATGAATCTCATGCTCATTTTTCGAAGACTAGCAAACCCGTTGCGGTTGTAAAATGTTGCACCTCACAAGTTTCGACCGACGATCCAGCCGATCGCAAACCCAATGGCGCCGGCCAGAGAAGTGTAGTACGGCAGGAATCGAAACAGTTGCATGGGATCCTGCGTACCGCTGAACATGCCGTTCAGATTGACCGAATAGGCATAGTGCAGGTACATGGCCAGCCCGACCGCAGGAATCGCAAAACCGATAGTGCCGAGCGCCAGGCGCTTACCACTGCCACCCCAGCGACCCTCGCCACGCCAAACGGTCATGACAGCGAGTAGCAGCACGATACCCAGCGGAATGTAGTTTCGGACCAGGTACTGGCGAGTATCCTGGACTTCGCCAAACCAGGCCGCGGCTGCCACCAGCAACAGTAGAACCGGCAAGACCCGGACAACGACCAGTCGGGTCACGGCGTGCTTAACACCGGAAACTGCACCCGAGTGCCGGCACGCACATTTTGTAGATCAAGCTCCGGGTTGTATTGCCGGAACAACCAGATGGGTACGTCGTATTTTCTGAGTGAAAGTATCCAGACCGATTCCCCGGCGGCAACTTTGTGCTCGGCGATGCCGGTTATCACGTGCTCGCGGAAAAACGCATCTTGCTGCCGGCGATGAAATTCCAGGCGACGGGCCTCAAAGGTCGTCGCATCCACCGTATCCAGGTCCAGCCGAATACGATCACCGACCTCGACCGGCGTGCGAAACGCCAGGCCGTTCAGATCGCGCAGTCGCTGCGTCTTGATCTCCAGCCAGTCGCCGTAGTGGCCGAGAGTCTCGAGCGGATGGATTTCGATTGTGCCATCTTCGGCAACGCTGTAGTCGCTGGGATCTGACAACAACGCCTGCGGCGACGGTTCGCGCGCCGATGCCGCCAGGTCCTGGGCCATCACCATGGGCGACTCTTCTTCCGGCTCGACCGCTTCCTCAGGCTCTTCCACTGCCGCGACTTCGGGCACCTCGATTTCGGTCGCAGCGACTTCGGGCTCCACACGCTCAGTTGCCGCGACCACCACCGGCGCCGGACCGGCGGCAGGCAGGCGCAGCTCCTGCCCGGCGCGAATACTGTGCGAGTTGCGCAAGCCGTTCAGCGCGACCAGCGTCGATACTCG
>Ga0102946_1000112_pt1 | contig 27104 bp, 19 predicted proteins | sample SalPon2A_A_D1_MG_FD_78209 | JGI IMG/M metagenome (GOLD analysis project Ga0102946, IMG submission 78209) | Soil microbial communities from South San Francisco under conditions of wetland restoration - Salt Pond MetaG R2A_A_D1_MG | ecosystem: Environmental > Terrestrial > Soil > Wetlands | place... | reverse complement strand
CTGCCTATGTGCAGCCCTCACGGCGGCCAACCGACGGGCGCTACGGCGACAACCCGTTTCGATTGCAGCACTATTACCAGTACCAGGTCGCCATCAAACCATCGCCTGACAACTTCCAGGAAATGTATCTCGACTCCCTGCGCGCTATCGGCATCGATCCCGGCGTGCACGATATCCGCTTCGTTGAAGACAACTGGGAGTCGCCATCTCTGGGTGCCTGGGGTCTGGGCTGGGAGGTGTGGCTCAATGGGATGGAGATCACCCAGTTTACTTACTTCCAGCAGGTCGGCGGCCTGGAGTGCCGGCCGGTTACCGGCGAGATCACCTACGGGCTGGAGCGTATCGCCATGTATCTCCAGGATGTCACCAGTATTTACGACATCGTCTGGACGGATGGCCCCCTTGGGCGCGTCACCTATGGTGATGTGTATCACCAGAATGAGGCAGAGCAGTCCCGTTACAATTTTGAAGAGGCCGATGTTGATGACCTGTTTCACGCATTCGATCACGCCGAACATGAAGGGATGCGGTTGATCGACCTGAACCTCGCGTTGCCCGCCTACGAGCAAATGCTGGTCGCATCGCATACGTTTAATTTGCTGGACGCCCGGCAGGCGATTTCCGTGAGCGAACGACAACGATTCATTCTGCGCATACGAACGCTCGCTCGTGCTGTAGCCGAAGCTTTTTATGCCAGCCGTGAGACCCTCGGCTTTCCCATGCTCGAAACCGACGGCCAGGAGGCGAGTGGCAAATGAGCGCCGCAAAACATTTCCTGGTGGAAATCGGCACCGAAGAATTGCCGCCAAAAGCACTGCGCTCGTTGATGGACGCATTTGCCCGGAACCTGACCGCGGGGATTGATGACGCCCGGCTCGAACATGGTGACGTGCAGCGCTATGCGAGTCCGCGCCGCCTTGCCGTTCTTATCGAGTCTCTCGCGAGTAGCCAGGAAGATCAAAGCACCACGCAAAAGGGTCCGCCGGTCTCAATCGCTTTTGATGACGACGGCAACCTGACGGCTGCCGGGAATGCCTTTGCGAAGAAGTGTGGTGTAGAGCCCGCGGAACTGAGCCGTACAACCACCGACAAGGGCGAATGGCTGTCCTGTGACGTCGTGGAGGCCGGTCGTCCCACCGCGGACCTGATCCCCGGTCTCGTTGAAAAGGCCCTGGCGGAGCTGCCGATCCCTCGACGTATGCGCTGGGGAGCCGGCGACGCCGAATTTGTCCGCCCGGTGCACTGGGTGGTCCTGCTGCACGGGGCAACGGTGATCGACGCGGAGATTCTCGGCATAAAGACTGGCAACATGAGTCGCGGTCACCGCTTCATGGGCAAGGACAGCGTCTCGATCAGCAAGGCCTCGGACTACCTGTCGACGCTCGAAAAACAGGGAGCCGTCATCGCGGACTTTGAACGCCGCAGAGACCTGGTGATAGATGGCGTCACCGCCGAAGCCGATGCGGTTGGTGGTGAGGTCGTGGATGGCGAGGCGCTGTTTGACGAGGTCACGGCACTGGTGGAGTGGCCCGTGCCCCTGACCGGCAGCTTTGATGAAAAGTACCTGGAGCTGCCACGTGAAGTCGTGATCTCCACCCTGACCGGTCATCAGCGTTATTTTCCGGTAGCGGACAAAGATGGGCGTTTGTTGCCGCACTTTATTACGGTGGCAAACATCAAGAGCAGCGACCCTGAGCAGGTGCAAAGCGGCAATGAACGCGTCATTCATCCGCGCCTGGCTGATGCAGCGTTTTTCTGGGACAGCGATCGACGCATTCCGCTGGGCGCGCGCAACGCAGCCTTGCGCGAAGTCGTTTACCAGCGTGGTCTTGGCAGCCTTGCCGACAAGAGCACCCGCGTTGCGTCGCTCACCAGCTTTATTGCGGCCGCCCTCGAGACGGACGCCGCCAACGCCAGGCGTGCGGCGGAGCTGTCAAAGTGCGACCTGGTTACTGACATGGTCGGCGAGTTTCCCGACCTGCAGGGCACGATGGGTGGCTACTATGCGCGGCTCGACGGCGAACCGGCTACCGTCGCAGCTGCCATCAACGAGCAATACCAGCCGCGTTTCGCAGGAGACGCTCTGCCGGGCAGCATCGAAGGGCAGATGCTGGCGCTCGCCGATCGGCTGGACACGCTGGCCGGCATCTTTGCCATTGGCAAGAAGCCCTCCGGCAACCGCGACCCGTTCGGCCTGCGGCGCGCTGCACTTGGCGTTGTTCGTATCCTCGTCGAATGCGAGCTGGACCTTGACCTGCATGAGCTGATCGCCACCGCTGTCGACGCACAGCCGCCCGGCAAGCACGATCCGGCCGAGGTAAAGGACGATCTGTATGCCTACATCAGCGAACGCTTGCGCCGCTACTTTCTCGACCGCGATAAAAACCTCGACACAGAAACTTTCGAGGCCGTGCAGGCTCGCCAGCCGTCCTCACTGGTGGATTTCGACCGGCGGCTCAAGGCCCTGCAGGTGTTTATCAGCCATGAATCTGCCTCGAGCCTTGCCGCCGCCAACAAGCGTATTGCTAATATTTTGAAAAAGGCCGACACGACCAGGGACATGGCGGTTAAAGAGAAGCTGTTCGAGGACGATGCCGAGAAAACGCTCTGGGCGGCGCTGACAACAACTCGCGACCACGTTGCCCCCATGTTGGAGGCGCGTGAGTACACTGCTGCGCTGGATGAACTCGCGACCCTGCGTGCGGCCGTTGACGCTTTCTTTGACGACGTCATGGTGATGGCAGACGACAAGGCAATCAGAAACAACAGGCTGGCCTTGCTCGCCGAACTGCGTGCCTTGTTCCTGGGTGTCGCCGACATATCCCGGCTTGCGATTGCCTGAGGTACTCGATGCTGACCCTGCGCTCGCTGATATTTACAAGCTATATCTTCGCTGCCGGGATCATCGGCGGCACCATCGAACTACTGATCTTCTGGGCGCCGCACCGCTGGAAATGGGCCGTCGCCAGGGCCTGGGCGGACGGCAATTTCTGGGCAGGCCGGTTTTTCTGTGGCCTGGATGTCTCGACCGAAGGAGCCGAGAACATTCCTGACGAGCCGAGCGTTGCGCTGATCAAGCACACGACGGCCATGGAAACCTACTGGCAAATCGCAGCGCTGCCGCCGCAAACCTGGGTGCTCAAGCGAGAGCTGGTCTTGATTCCGCTGTTCGGCTGGGGCGTCGGGCTGGTCATGCGACCGATCACGATCGACAGGAAGGCCGGCGCCGCGGTGGTCAAGGATGTCATTGCGCAGGGCAAAGACCGCATTGCGCGCGGTTTGTGGGTTACAATCTTTCCCGAAGGAACGCGGATGCCGCCGGGGGAGACCAGGCGTTACGGTGTCAGCGGCGCCGCCATCGCGGTCGAAACAGGCTGTCCGGTTGTGCCGGTGGCACACAATGCCGGCGACTTCTGGCCCAAGCGCGGACTGCGCAAATACCCCGGCAAAATAAAGTTTGTTATCGGCCCGCCCATCGACCCGGCCGGCCGCACGGCCAAGGAAATTAACGAGCTGGCGCAGGACTGGATTGAAGCCAAAATGGGTGAAATCAGCTCGCACTATAAGGAAGCAGTTCAACCAGACACAGAGGATTAGCATGAATCGTATCTTGACGATCGCCAGCCTGGCGCTGGCGCTAGCCGCTTGCGGCGAAAAGCCCGCGGAAACCGCCAGCACGGGACCGGACGACGCGCTGGCGCTCATCAACCAGGAAAATCTCCTCGCCCACATCGAGTACCTGTCCAGTGACGAACTGGAAGGGCGAGAATCCGGCACGCCGGGCTACGACCTGGCCGCCGCATACGTGGCTGACCAATATGCCGCCATCGGGCTGGAGCCAGGCGGCGACGACGGCACCTGGTATCACCAGGTGCAGTTGCAGACCTACCAGCTTGATACCGAGAGCCCGGAACTCATCGTCCACCGCGATGGCGAGGATGTTGCGCTCGAGTATCGCGAAGATTTTGTCATGTATGGCGACAGGGTGCGCAGCGAGAATGAAGTGCGCGGCGAGCTCGTGTACGTGGGTCGCGGCGTGCACGCGCCAGAGTATGGTTACTCGGACCTCGAGGGCATAGACCTGGAGGGCAAGATCCTGGTGGCATTCAGCGGTGGCCCGCAGATCATCAAAGGCGACAAGCTGGCACACTTTTCGTCGTCGCGAACCAAGGGGGCGGAATGGGCCCGGCGCGGCGCAGTGGGCTCCGTTGGGCTGCTTACGCGGAAAACAGAGAAGTCGTTCCCGTGGTCGCGGATCAAGAAGGTCAGCGGCACGAAGCCCTCCAAGACCTGGATCACCTCGACTGGCGAAGCCGACAAGTATTTCCCTGAGCTGCGCGGCTCAGCCATCGTTAACAACGAGATTGCAGACGAATTGTTCTCCGGCGTGCCACTCACCTTTGAAGAGGCCCGGGATGCGATCGAGGCATCCGAGATCAAGTCGATGCCGCTGGGCATTGAGGCCACGCTGCGACGCAAGACCACGCACGAACAAATCAGCAGCCCGAACGTAGTGGGTATGTTACGCGGCACTGACCCGGAACTCGCCGATGAATACGTCGTATTTACTGCACACCTGGATCACACGGGCCGGACGGCCGCACCTGTCGATGGCGACGATATCAATAATGGCATGTACGACAACGCCATGGGTACCGCCATCATGATCGAGGCAGCGCGCGCGCTGGCGGCGAATCCTCCGCGGCGCTCCGTACTGTTTGTCGCGTTAACCGCGGAGGAAAGCGGCCTGCTGGGCTCCGATTACTTTGCTCACTATCCGCCGGTACCGAAGGAATCGATCGTTGCCAACGTCAACATGGACATGCCGTTATTCCTGTTCCCGACAGACGGGGTGGTAGCGTTTGGCGCCGAGCACACGTCGCTGGGCGCGATTGCAGACGCCGCTGCTGCCGCAGAGGGTTTCACGCTGGTGCCTGACCAGATGCCCGAAGAAATCCTGTATTCGCGCAGCGACCAGTTTTCCTTCGTGCGCCAGGGCGTTCCGGCGATCTGGCTGGACAGCAGCATTGAGTCTTCGGACCCCGAGATTGACGGCCCGGCACTGATCCAGGACCACCTGAAGAACCATTACCACAAGCCGTCAGACGATATGAGTCGCCCGGTTGTCTGGGAAGACGTGCTCGCCTTCACGCGCGCGAATGCCCGGATCGGCTGGGGCATCGCCAATGACGATGCCCGGCCGACCTGGAATGACGACAGCTTCTACGGCAACCTGTACGCGCCGAAGAACTAAGCGCTACCAGATCTTGACGCGCTCTTCCGGCGGCAGGTAGAGCGCGTCGCCTGGCTGTACGTCAAACGCCTCGTAGAACTCGGGTACGTTACGCACCGGACCGTTTGCACGGTACTCTGCCGGTGAATGCGGGTCCGTCGCAATTCGCTGGCGCAGGTTTTCTTCACGGAACTTGCGTCGCCACACCTGCGAGTAACCCAGGAATACGCGCTGCACACCGGTGAAGCCGTCGATGACCGGCGGCTCTTCGCCGTTCAGTGACATCTTGTAGGCCAGCAAACCAATGCTGATGCCACCCAGGTCGCCGATGTTCTCGCCCAGCGTGAACTCACCGTTTACCGCAAGGTCATCGAAGGGCTTGAACTCGTTGTACTGCGCGACCAGCTTGCTGGTGCGCGCTTCGAACTCCGCGCGATCTTCGTCGGTCCACCAGTTGCGTAACACGCCATCGCCATCGAAGGTGCTGCCCTTGTCATCAAAGCCGTGGCCAATCTCGTGGCCGATCACGGCGCCGATGGCACCATAGTTAACGGCCTCATCGGCTTCGAGGTTAAAGAAAGGCGGCTGCAAAATGGCGGCCGGGAATACGATCTCGTTACGCGTCGGGCTGTAATAGGCATTGACCGTCTGCGGTGTCATGCCCCATTCGTTCGGATCAATCGGCGCGCCCTGCCGGTCGACCTGGCGCTTGTGTTCCGCAACCGCTGCGCGCTGGAGGTTGCCGAACAGGTCGTCAACTTCAATATCCAGTGCTGAATAGTCGCGCCATTCATCCGGGTAACCGATCTTCGGCGTAAACTTGGAGAGCTTGTCGAGCGCCTGGGCCTTGGTTTCTTCGCCCATCCAGTCGAGCTCCTTGATGCTTTTCTCATAAGCGAGGATCAGGTTGTGCACGAGCTCTTCCATGCGCTCCTTGGCCTCCGGCGGGAAGTGTTTCTTGACATAGACCTTGCCCACTACTTCGCCGAGCGTCCCGCTGACCGCGTTCGAGGCGCGGCGCCACATCTCTTGCTGTTCCGGCGTTCCGGACAGGGTGCGGTTGTAGAAATCGAAGTTCTGCTCGTCCAGGTCGGCATTGAGATTGGCCGCAGCCGTGTTAACCGCATTCCATTTCAGATAGGTCTTCCAGGTGTCGAGGTCGGTCTCCTGGATGATGCCATCGAGCGCCGTCATATAGTCGCTCATAATGACGATCATTTCGTCGAGATCGCTGAGCATAAGGCCGTCGAGATAGGCCGACCAGTCGAAGTTCGGCATCAGTCCTTCCAGCTCGGCCACGGGTACCTTGTTGTAATTGGCAGCCCAGTCACGCGCCGCTTCCTTGAGCATATGCTTGTCGGCTATTTCGGTTTCCAGCGCCATAATGGTTGCCGCCGCATCGTCTCCACCCTCGAAGCCTGCAAGGGCGAACATTTGTTCGATGTGCTCGACGTACTTGGCCCGGATATCGGCAGACTTTTCATCGTCATTGAAGTAATACTCGCGATCCGGCAGGCCCAGGCCGCCCTGGAAAGCATACATGCCGTAATAATCCGGGTTCTTCATATCGGCAAACTGCGCCATGATGATTGGCATGGGGTAACCGCGGGTTTGCGCGTTGCCAAAATAGCCGGCGAGCTCGCTGTAGTCCGAGATCGCGTCGATTCGCTCGAGTTCCGGTTGTAACGGCGCCACACCCAGCTCGTTGCGCCGCTCCATATCCAGGTAGGACTTGTAGAGATCGCCGACCTTTTGCTCATCCGTACCTGTCGCGAAATCGCCGTTAGCCGACTCCTCAATGATATTCTTGACGTCCTCGACCGCTTCGTCGACCAGTATGATAAAGCCGCCGTAATTGGACTTGTCTGCCGGAATTTCAGTTTCCTTGAGCCAGGTGCCATTCATGTACCGGAACAGGTCATCGCCCGGCTTTACGCTCGTGTCCATGGCATCGAGGTCCAGCCCTGACGCCAGGGCCTCGGGCTCGGCGTCACTCGCTGCGTCCGCCGGTGCTTGGGATTCCTGCCCGCATGCGGACAACAACAATAGCGCTGTAGCGCCAAAAAAAAGTTTTCTCACAATAGTCCCCTGCTTTTTTGATCCGGCATGGCCGTGATCATTCGATAGACAAAGTTTGCTCAGGTTAGTTTCGGCTGCCAGGTGACTCGCCGATGTCGCGCAGCTCGGCGACTTCGGCCTCGGTCAGTGGATATATCTTCGCGATTCGGCAGCCGCGCAGTGTATCGAACTTCGCACGAATCGTGTTGCTGCTGTCACGCACATCCGGCACGACCGGGAATTCATTCAGCTCGTGGCAGCGTCGTGCAAATTCAAACAGGTAGGCCCTGCGGCGCTGCAGATACAACAGAAAGTTCTGGTCAATATCCTGCCACTGGTCGTCTCTTGCGGTACGCACCCTGTCGGTGGTCGGCAGCCCGCGCACAGCGATAAAGTCCCGCACGGCCTGCTCAGTATCCTGCGTGACGGTCTCGTCGGTCGACACGCAGCCCGCCAGAATTGCAATACCCGTCAAAAGGATTGTTGCTCTCACTGCAGGCGCTCCTTTTCGTAAAGTCTCTCGATAAACGCAGTTGCAACCGGGTACTCGGTTTTCCATCGCTCTATGTCGGCCTGCATCGCCTCTGGCAGGGCTTCGAGAGGCACCATGCAGTCGTCCGCCATGCCGCCGCCATAGTTGTCCGGCCGCAGCCACAAGCCGGAAATCCCGGCAAACGTGATGTCGACATAGTTTAGCGAATTTCCACCCAGCAGGCTGACTCGGTCGTCCTGGCCCAGCAAGGCCTCAGCCTCTGCCAGTACCTCGTCAACATGTCGTACTGCACGGGCGTAATGGTCATCATCGATGCTGAAAGTACGCCGGAGGAACCACGCGGTAACCGGAAACAGTGGGCGCATAATGGCACGTTGCCACGCAGGCACCTGTGGGTCCTCCGCACCCCATAGTCGGAGAGTCAGATCCCGGTCATCAAGTATGTGGTAGTAGACCCACACCTGCAGATCAACACCGTAACGATCGAATCGCTTCTCCAGTGCAAGGCGGTCTTCATCAGGCGCGAGAAAAGCAGCGGCTTCCGGATGCGTGGCGGCGTGCTCACCCCAGAGAAATCGCAGGATTTCCGGCGAATGACCAATCGACGACTCCACGATGCCGGTGCGAAACTTGAGTCTTGGCACGGTCCGGCCAGTGAACATGACACCGAGGACACCACTACAGGCCTGCTCGTTGTAGTCGATGCCCAGGCGGTCCATGCACCAGCGAACCTTCTCGACAAAGTGGCTCATCGAAATGGTCTCCAGCACCAACGTCGGTTCCTTGTCGCGGCGACCCATCTCTCTGAATACTGACGCCCAGCGCATGAGCAATAAGAGCAAGAGCAGCAGTAAAGTGCCGAAGAAGGACCAGTCGAAAGCTGCTGCCAGCAACGGCAGCAGCAGCAAGCCAGCCAGGAAATACTGTTTGGGACCGAACGACATCCGCGCTAGACGTCGAGGTTTTCGACAGTCAATGCATTCTTTTCAATGAACTCGCGTCGTGGTTCGACCTGATCGCCCATCAGCGTAGTGAATATATCGTCTGCCTTGATCGCGTCTTCAACCCGCACCTGCATCAATCTGCGCGTCTCCGGGTTAACCGTTGTATCCCACAACTGATCGGGGTTCATTTCACCCAGGCCTTTGTAGCGTTGGATGGACTGGCCGCGACGCGCCTCTGCCATTAGCCACTCAACCGCTGCCGGAAAGTCCGTGACATCTTCACGACGTTCGCCACGCTGCACGTAAGCCCCATCACCAATCAGGTCAGACAGCTTTGTGCTTAGCGAACTGATGTGGCGGTATTCATTGCCGCTAAAGAATTCTCGTGGAATAAAACGGGTGGCACCAATGCCATGTTGTACGCGCGTGATAGCTATCCGCACACCCTCACCATCTTCGTCGCCACGATCCAGTGTCGCCGAGTAGCTACCACCGTTGCCATCTGCACGGTCACCACTACTCCTGGGCAGCGCCGCGGATAGTGCCTCGGTCCACTGCTCCATTGCATCGAGATCCTCACTGATCTCCGGAGTCACGACTGGCAGTTTGTTGATCGTCCGCAGCACGACCTCGTCGTAACGCCCGGCGAGCCGCGTGATGATCGCCTCGACAGCGATGTATTCCTTGGCCAACGCTTCCAGGGCTGCGCCAGCGAGCGCCGGCGCATCTGCGCTGACATACAGGCCCGCGTTGTCCATCGCAGAATTCAGCAGGTAGCTGTTGAGCTCTGCATCATCCTTGACGTAGACCTCTTGTTTGCCGCGCTTGATCTTGTACAGCGGCGGCTGTGCGATGTAGATGTGCCCGCGTTCGATTAATTCCTGCATTTGCCGATAGAAAAACGTCAGCAACAGGGTGCGGATGTGCGAGCCGTCGACGTCGGCATCGGTCATGATGATGATGCGGTGGTAACGCAGCTTCTCGATATCAAAGTCATCGCGACCGATGCCCGTGCCGAGTGCCGTGATCAGGGTGCCAACTTCTGCCGATGACAGCATCTTGTCGAAGCGCGCTTTCTCGACGTTCAGTATCTTGCCTTTCAGCGGCAGGATCGCCTGCGTACGCCGATCTCGGCCCTGCTTCGCCGAGCCGCCGGCAGAGTCACCCTCAACCAGGAACAATTCGGACAAGGCCGGGTCTTTTTCCTGGCAGTCGGCCAGCTTGCCCGGCAGGCCTGCCACATCGAGGGCACCCTTGCGCCGGGTCATTTCCCGGGCTTTGCGTGCAGCCTCTCGCGCCCTGGCAGCATCGACGATCTTGGAAACAATCGCTTTGGCCTCGGGCGGGTGCTCCAGCAGGAAGTCCTGCAGGCGACCGGCCATCGCCTGTTCGACAATACCTTTGATTTCAGATGAAACCAGTTTGTCTTTGGTCTGCGAGGAAAACTTCGGATCCGGCACCTTGACCGACAGCACCGCAGTCAGTCCCTCGCGGGCATCATCGCCAGACGGCGTGAATTTATCCTTCTTGTTGCCCAGCTCTTTATCGAGATAAGCGTTCAGGGTACGGGTCAGCGCGGTGCGAAACCCGGACAGGTGGGTGCCGCCGTCGCGTTGTGGAATGTTGTTCGTGTAGCAATACATGTTTTCCTGGTAGCCATCATTCCACTGCAAAGCGGCCTCAACGCCAACTCCGTCCTGCATGGTCGTAAAATGGAAAACAGTATCGTGGATCGGCGCCTTGTTGCGATTCAGGTGCTTCACGAACGCCATGATGCCGCCTTCGTACTTGAAGGTATCGCGCTTCTCAGCGCGCTCGTCGATCAGGTCAATCCGGACGCCCGAATTGAGGAATGACAGCTCCCGCAGCCGGCCCGCCAGTATGTCGAAGTGATATTCGATATTGCTGAAGGTCTCGCTGCTCGGCTTGAAGCGAATCGTCGTGCCCGTTCGGTCCGTATCGCCGATCTCCTTGAGTGGCGACACGGGCTCACCATGAACGTACTCCTGATGGTAGGTCTTGCCGTCGCGGTGTACCGTCAGGACGAGGTGTTCGGACAGTGCGTTGACAACCGATACACCCACGCCGTGCAAACCGCCGGAGACCTTGTAGGAGTTGTCATCAAATTTACCGCCGGCGTGCAACACCGTCATGATGACCTCGGCCGCGGAACGGCCCTCTCCGGGGTGCATATCCACCGGAATCCCGCGGCCATCGTCGCTCACCGTAATGGATTCGTCCGCGTGAATTGTGACCGTGATGACGCTGCAATGACCGGCCAGGGCCTCATCGATTGAGTTATCGACAACTTCGAAAACCATGTGGTGCAGGCCGGTGCCGTCATCGGTGTCACCGATGTACATTCCCGGTCGTTTTCGAACTGCTTCAAGGCCCTTTAAGACCTTGATATTACTGGAAGTATATTCGCTGGGGTCGGTCATTCCGTGTCCTCTGGATACAACCGAGTTATTGTACCAAATACCGGCTTTTAAAGTAGCCTAAACGCCCTATTTTTTAAGGGATTTCGAGGGCTTGCCGATTCACTGGCGGCGGCTGGCCAGAGACACTCAGCCTACTTCGCGAAGTCCGCCGTGTTCCACGTGGAACGTCTTGGCCGCCATCGGGAACAGCGGCGCGTCCGACTCCAGGCTGGTCGCTATGACCTGGCTGCCGAGCCCGGCCACGCGATGCATCAACCGACCCAGTGCGTCTTTATCGAGTTCGGCGCCGGGGTCATCAAGCAACAGCAGTAGCGGCCGCTCCCGCGCCGTTTGCGCTGTCTCCACCGCGGCCAGCACCAGCGCACAGGCCAGCAGCTTTTGTTGCCCGCGAGACACGAGCTTGCGGGCCTTCCGGGCATCAAAGCTCAGCTTGAGGTCCCCGCGGTGCGGCCCGTGCTGCGTAATACCCTGTTGCCGGTCGCGTTCCACGCTGCCGGCCAGCGCCGCCAGCAAACCCTGCTCCTCATTCCAGCCCGAGCGGTATTCGAAGGCCACTTCACTTCCCAACAACTCTCCACCCGCCTCAACCAGCGCATCAGCAGCAACCGCGAGCGCCTGCCGGCGGCCTTGATCGACCGCCACAGCCAGTTCTGCAAACTCTGTATTCCAGCCCTCAAGCACGCTGCTTGACGCTCCAGATCGCAACGCTGCATTGCGCTGTTTCAGGGCTCGTCGAAAGCGACGCCAGTTCTCAAGAAAGCTGTGTTCCACGTGGAACGCGATCCAGTCGAGGTACCGGCGCCGCTGCTCAGGGGCACCGGCGACCAGTTCGTGGACATCGGGATCGATAATTTGCAATGGCAGTGCCGCCGCGAGCGCAGCCATGCCACCCTGCCCCTCACCATCGATTCGCAGCTCCAATCCGGCCTGGCTGTTTCGCACGCCGATTTTGCTAGTGCGCTCACCGTCCTGGACACGACCGAAGAGCAAAAATTCCTGCTGTCCATGGCGCACGAGGTCTGTTGTCGCCGCGCCGCGGAACGATTTTCCCCGCCCAAGATACGCGATCGCCTCCAGCACACTGGTCTTGCCGGAGGCGTTTTTACCGTAAATTAGATTGTATTGCGGGTCAGCCGCGAGCTCGATGTTTTCCAGGCACCGGAAGTTCTGCGCTGTAAAATGCTCTATCGGCACCCCGCCTTCCCGGGACCGTCGCTCTACAGACGCATCGGCATCACGACGAATTTGCCGTCGTCACGGCCCGGCTGGCGTATCAAACAGCTGGAGTTGCTGTCCAGCACGGACAGGGTTACTTCATCACCATCGACAGCTCCCAGCGCATCGAGGAGGTAATTTACGTTGAATCCGATCTCGATATCCTCCCCACTGTACGCCACTTCCAGCTCTTCCTCGGCCTCTTCCTGCTCGGGGTTGTGGGCCTGGATTACCACGCCGCTGTCCCGTATCACCAGCCGAATACCCCGGTACTTTTCATTCGAGAGGATCGCCGTCCGCTGCAAAGCACCGCGAAACAGCGACTTGTCCGCTGTCAGCTCATTACTCGATTCTTTCGGAATAACCCGATCGTATTCAGGGAACCGGCCATCAATCAGTTTTGACGTGAATCGAATATCCTTAAGCTGAATCCGCACATGATTCGCTCCCAGCTCGATATTCAAATCCCCTTCACCGTCCATAAGCCGTTGTAATTCAAGGACCCCTTTGCGCGGCACGATGACCTGTTGCTCGTTCAGCGTGCCCCCGTCGAGTTCCGCCTCACACAAGGCCAACCGATGCCCGTCGGTCGCCACCGCACGCAGGTGCTTACCGCCGGTCTCCAGCAGCATCCCATTGAGGTAGTAGCGAACGTCCTGTTGCGCCATCGAAAAATGCGTTTTCTCGATCAAGCGACCCAACGTGTCCTGCGATACCTGGATAGTCTGACCGGCCTTGATATCTTCTACGGTCGGAAAATCGGCGGTCGGCAAAGTCGCCAGGCTGAACTTCGAGCGACCCGAGCGAACCACAAGTTTCTCTCCGGAAAGACTCATATCCACGTCAGCACCATCAGGCAGAGCCCGGCAGATATCCAGCAGCTTTCGGCCGGATACCGTGATTTCCCCGCCGGACTCTACGCTGACCTCAGCAGACGCGACCAACTCAACCTCAAGATCCGTGGCGGTCACTGATAGTGAACCTTCCCTGGCGACCAACAGCACGTTTGAAAGAATCGGCATTGTCTGCCGCCTCTCAACTACCCCGATGACAGCCTGCAGCGGCTTCAAAAGCACGTCTCGAGCAGCGCGTAATTTCATGCATTCCACCTGTTGATAAAAATTGGAAATTTATATTTTATTATTACTACTAAGGCACCCAAGCCCTGTGGATAAAACAAAAAGCCTTATTAAAATCAGCCACTTAGGTACTAAAAGCTGACTACCAAACAACGGTATATTGTCGCGGCAGCCTGTGCGTAGCCTGTGGATAACTTTTAATCCAACACTTATCCACCGGCTATCCACATTATCCTGTTAATGTCCTGAGCAAGTTCAGATAATCGTCATCCATTCGCTTATCTGAATTTCGTAATTCCTCAATTCGTCGGCAACCATGCAACACGGTTGTGTGGTCGCGGCCACCGAATGCATCACCAATCTCCGGGAGACTGTGGCTCGTCAACTCTTTTGACAGCGCCATAGCTACCTGGCGCGGGCGAGCGACAGATCGGCTGCGGCTCTTCGATAACAAGTCCGCGACGCGAATCTTAAAGTACTCGGCGACCGTTTTCTGGATATTTTCGATCGAGACCAGCCGCGCCTGCACAGCAAGCAGATCCCGCAGGGCTTCCTTGGCAAAATCCAGGTTGATCGGGCGCTCGGTAAACCTCGAGTTGGCAATCACCCTGCGTAGCGCTCCCTCGAGTTCACGCACATTGGAGCGAATTCGCTTGGCGATGAAAAACGCGACCTCATCAGGCAGCTCAACGCCCTCGAGCTGTGCCTTGCTCATAAGAATTGCCACGGACGTCTCCAGCTCTGGTGGCTCAATGGCAACGGTCAAACCCCAACCGAAACGCGATTTGAGCCGTTCTTCCAGGCCATGCACCTCCTTTGGATAACGATCGCAGGTCAGGATAATCTGGCGTTGGCCTTCGAGCAGCGCATTAAACGTGTGAAAAAACTCCTCTTGCGAGCGCTCTTTACCCGCAAAAAACTGGATGTCGTCGATCAGTAAAGCGTCGAGGGATCGATAGGCGCGCTTGAAATCCGAAATCGTGTTGTGCTGCAGACCACGCACCATATCGCCAACGAATCGCTCTGAGTGAACATAAGCGACATTCGCGGACGGGTTGCGTTCCAGCATGGCATTGCCGATAGCGTGCATCAGGTGGGTTTTGCCCAGACCAACACCGCCGTAGATAAACAACGGATTGTACGATTTGCCCGGATTTTCGCCCACCTGGCTGGCTGCCGCTTTGGCCAGCTGATTGCTTTTGCCCTCGACGAACGTATCGAACACAAACCCGGGATGGAGGCGCGACTCGAGCGAAGCCGGCGACGAGGCCCGTGGAGGCGTGGCGACCGGTGCCGGGGACCTTGGTGTTGTGGATGCCGGTGCGACCTGGCGCGAGCCAACCTCGACCACAACTTCAGCGCCTGCGTCAGTGCCATCAACAATTTCCAGGATGCGTTCAATATAGTGCTCCTGCAGCCAGTCCACGACAAAACGGTTTGGCGCGAGCAGTCGCAGGGTGCCGTCGCCTTCGACCGCCTGCAGGGGGCGAATCCAGGTATTAAATTGCTGCTCCGGAATTTCTGACTGCAAGTCGCGCATGCAGCGATTCCAAAGCGTCATTTCAGCCGGCAAGGCAGCCCCCAGTCTTGTAATTAGTATGGTTTGCGAACGTCGACCCGCCAGTCTATACCGTCTGCCGAGGCGCCGCCAGAAGCGTCTATTGACACTGTAATAGCATCTGCGTAACCTTGCCGCCCTTCGAAAAGGAGGGTCGATTTCGAGCCTCTGACTATCGTCTCAGATTTGGGTACCGGACAATGAAACGCACATTTCAGCCAAGCACAATCAAGCGCGCACGCACCCATGGTTTTCGTGCTCGTATGGCAACGAAGGCTGGCCGCCTCGTATTGAAGCGCCGCCGGGCGAAGGGCCGCGCCAAACTGACGCCGTAAGCGAATTCAGCTGCGGACAAACAACCCTCAATAGCCGGGAGCTCTGTATACCGATTTCGTAGAGAAAACCGGTTGCTCAGTGCTGCCGCGTTTGCGCGTGTGTTTGCCGGAGCCAAACGCAGTCGGGACAAGTGTTTTACGGTGCTCTGTCGGAGCAACGAGAAGAATGTTGCGCGGTTGGGGCTGGCGATCTCCAAGAAAAATTGCCGGGCAGCGACACAGAGGAATCGGCTGAAGCGGATTGCCAGGGAGTCGTTTCGCGGCAACCAGGAGCTGCTGAAAGGACTGGACGTGGTTGTAATTAACCAGCCGGCAGCCAGAAGCCGCAGTAACCGGGAAATTTTTGATAGCCTCCACGGCCACTGGGAGCAATGCGCCAGGGCCAGGGAACAGGTCGCCAAAGAATAAGAGTTAGGGGCAGGACCAGGAAAGCATGGACAACCAACGACTATTTATCTGGGCCATTTTTGCCGTCCTTGCGTGGATGACCTACGAGGCGTGGCAAGCGGATTATGGTCCTGAGCCGGCAGCGACTCCCGTGCCCGCCGAGACGGCAGCGCCGGCAGACCAGCCGGACACCGACCTGCCAGAGCTTAGCGTTCAGGAACCGGCCGCTATCAATAATAGCGACCTGCCGACGTTGCAGCCCCAGGCGCCAACAGCGACCCAAGAGAGCGCCGCGAGCATCCGCGTGACGACCGACGTGCTGGAGCTGGAGATCAGCACCGCGGGCGGAACGCTGCAAGGGGCCATACTGAAAAAATATCCGGTTGCCAAGGACCAGCCTGAGCTGGTTAAACTCCTGAGCAACGACCCCAACGACTATGCCGTTATCCAGTCCGGCCTGTTGTCGCGCGGCGGGGCGGGAGACGCTAATCACCGCACAATTTTCAGCGCGGAAAAAAGCAACTACGACCTCGGCCCCGGTGAAGAAATTCGGGTGCCATTGACCTGGACGAACGAAGCGGGCGTGACTTTTACCAAAACCTATCGTTTCACTCGCGGCAGCTACATCATTGAAATGGACCAGGTTGTCAGCAACGAGGGCGACGCTGCCTGGCAGGGCACCGAATACGTGCAGATCGATCGGCACCTCGGTGAATGGGAGCGGTCGATGTTTGATGTCGATTCGTACTCTTTTAACGGGCCGATCGTCTACGATGGCAAGAAGGCCGAAAAACTGCAGCGTGACGACCTGCTCGATGACGGGCCTTTTACGTACAAGACCGACCAGGGCTGGTTTGGGGCAATCGAGCATCACTTCGTTGCTGCGGTTGTGCCCGAGCCCGGCATTCAACAGAGTTACGAAACGTCGCTCAGTAACCCGCAAGACCTGACGGCTTTGTCGCGCGCTATCGGCTCCGTCGTATCGGTCCCACCCGGGCAGAGCCACACTTTTGACACGACGCTGTTTGTCGGCCCAAAGCTGCAATCACAGCTCGAGCTGGTCGATGAAAAACTCAAACTAACGGTAGACTATGGCTGGTTGACGATGTTGTCACAGCCACTGTTCTGGCTGCTCAGCGCCGCCTACGGGGTGGTCGCAAACTGGGGCGTCGCTATCATCGTCGTCACCATCCTGATCAAACTGGTGTTCTACAAGCTCACCGAGTCCAGTGGCCGCTCGATGGCGAAGATGCGCAACCTGCAGCCGCGGATCAAGGCGATCCAGGAGCGGTACAAGGACGACCGGCAGGCGCAAAGCCAGGCGATGATGGATCTTTACAAAACCGAGAAGGTGAATCCGGCTGCCGGTTGTTTGCCGATTCTTATCCAGATGCCATTTTTCCTCGCCTTCTACTGGGTGTTGCTCGAAAGCGTGGAGATGCGCCAGGCACCGTTCATGCTCTGGATCACCGACCTGTCTGTGCGTGACCCGTTCTTCATCTTGCCGCTGATCATGGGCGCGGCAATGTTTTTCCAGCAGAAGCTGAATCCGCAGGTGGGTGACCCGATCCAGATCAAGGTTATGCAGATCATGCCGATCATGTTCACCGTGTTCTTTGCCTTCTTCCCGGCGGGCCTGGTGCTTTACTGGGTTACCAACACGCTACTGTCGATCGCACAGCAGTGGAAGATCAACAAGGTCGTTGAGGCGGAAAGCAAACAAAAAAAGAGCCGCAAGAAACCCAAAAAGGCGTAGGCCATTAACGACACGATAGTTGCAGCCGCCACGCCACCGGGTACCGGTGGCATCGGCATCGTGCGTATATCCGGGCCGCAGGCGAGCGACATTGCAAGAGTTATGCTCGGCGAATTGCCCGCAGCGCGCCACGCAACCAGCAAACAATTTCTCGACGCTGCGGGCGAACCACTCGACAGCGGTATTGCGCTGTATTTTCCGGGGCCGAATTCTTTTACCGGTGAAGACGTCGTAGAGCTGCATGGCCATGGCGGGCCGATGGTGGTGTCGATGCTCGTGGATGCCGCCGTCGCGCTGGGCGCGCGCATGGCAGAGCCCGGTGAATTCACGCGGCGCGCCTTTCTCAACGACAAGCTCGATCTCGCCCAGGCCGAAGCAATAGCCGATCTGATTGAAAGCGGCACCGAGCAGGCAGCACGGGCGGCCTTGCGCTCCTTAACCGGAGAATTCTCCGCGCTGGTCGCGCAGGTTGCTGCAAAAGTTGAACACCTGCGCCTGTTCGTTGAAGCGGCGATCGACTTCCCGGAGGAGGAAATCGATTTTCTTTCTGATGCACAGCTGCACGATGCCATAACGGCCGCCGACGAAGCGTTCGCCGCGCTGGTCGCACAGGCAAAAGTCGGCAGGGTATTGCGAGAAGGCTACCGTGTCGTGATCGTCGGCAAGCCCAACGCCGGCAAGTCCAGCCTGATGAACCGGCTAAGTGGTGAAGACACGGCAATCGTGACGGAGCTGGCGGGCACGACGCGCGATATTTTGCGCGAACAGATCAACATTGACGGCCTGGCGGTAGAGTTGGTCGACACGGCCGGGCTGCGCAACGACCCGGACCGCATCGAGGCGGAGGGCATTCGGCGCGCACGAGAGGCATTGCAAAGTGCAGACGCCGTACTCTGGATCCAGGATGCAAACGACCCGCACGCCGCAGTGCTGGACGAAGAGCTGCCGACCGATATTCCGATCATCGTGGTGCGCAACAAGATCGACCTGTCCGGCGAAGAGCCCGGTGGTGAGCAGGCCGATAGCAAAGAGGTGCGCCTGTCAGCCAAAACCGGCGCAGGGCTCGACGAGCTGCGCACGCGTATCCGCCGGCTCGCAGGCTACAAGGATCTCGGCGAGCAGACGGTGACGGCACGCCGCCGGCACGTCGAGGCCATTCGCCGCGCACGGGGTCATTTTACAGCCGGTCAAAAAATGCTGGCAGACCAGCAAGCCGGCGAGGTATTTGCCGAAGAGCTGCGCCTTGCGCACCAGGCGCTGGGCGAAATAACGGGTGATACTTCGTCCGACGATCTGCTCGGAATGATCTTCACAGAATTTTGCATTGGCAAATAGTTCCGTCGAACATTGTGAACCCGTGCCGGTTTGATCTGGTACTCGTGTTAATCTCGCGAAACTTGGGCAAAGGAACACTCCTGGAGGGAGCAAAATGGTACGTTATTTATCAATCGGCGCGCTTATTTTAAGCAGCGCCACAGCGCTGGCCGAAGGGCCCAGCTACAGCTATATACAGGCGGCATATCAGGAGATTGATGTCGACATCGGCGGCAATAATGATGCCGATGGCGACGGCTACGGCGTCGTTGGTTCAGTCGCGATCAATGAGGACTGGTTTGTGTTTGCCGGCTATTCATCGTTTGACCTGGAATCGGTCGTTGACCTTGACCAGCTCGAACTTGGCGGTGGCTGGCGTGCGCCGATCAACAGCAACACCGACTGGTTTGTCACAGCTTCCTACATCGATTACGACCTGTCTGCACGCGGCCTTGGATCGGCCAGTGAAGACGGTTTCGGTGTAGGGGTCGGCATTCGCAGCATGCTCAGCCCGGCCCTCGAGCTTTACGGGAAGGTTGCGTACGAGGATGTTGGCGACGGTGACACGACCCTTGCCGGAGGAGTCTGGTATACGGTAACCGGCAATCTCGCGCTTGGCGCCGGCGTCGATCTTGGTGACGACATCACGTCCTACGGTGTTGGCATTCGTCTGTACTTCGACAAATAGTCCAGCAGCCAGGCAACGCATAGTCTTTAGCCCCGCTTTGCGGGGCTTTTTTTTGCAACGTGTTCTTCCGCCTTAACGAAACTTGATCACCGGCCTGTATATCAAGGCTTCCGACCACCATGGCCCGGCTGCGGCTGCGGCTGAGGCACCTGCAGCGTCTTCAGGAACTCGATCACCTCATCCTGCCTGGCTGAACCCAGGGATTCGAACGAGAGCCTGGATGCCAGAGCCTCACCAGAATGGGCCAACGTGGCTTCGCGAAGGGTCGTGAACTGCCCGTGATGGAAATATGGCCGTTCGTTCGCGGCGCCCCAGAGCTTCTTCGTCAGAAAGAATCGATTACCCGCCAGGAATTCGGGAGAGCCGCCGGGTTGATTGATATCGACGTGTTCCCGGTTCGGGTCGTTCGGGCCACTGGTGATGTCATGCAGTTTCATGTCGGTGAATGCGGGTACCCAGACTGTGCCATTGCGTGGCTTTAGTCGGCGTCCGGGCAGCCGGCTGTCGCTGAGATCCACGGTCAGCGTCTCGGCATCGCCAAGCTGTAGATTGCCCGGCGGGTTGTAAGGGTTCGGTTCGGTATAGACCCAGCCTTCCTCGTCGAGCGGCAGCGCCGGGACATGGCAACCGCCACAACCTATGGCGGAGAAAATTGCGCGACCGCTGATGGCCGCACGACGAGCAGCGGGATCTTCCGGAAGCACAACGGCCGGCGGTGGCAGTGTTGCCTGGAAAATCGATGCAGCCGTGATATCGGCGCGGGTCAGTTCGTTGCTCATGCCATCGCCGTCGGCATCGATGTGGTCGCCGAAACGTTCAACCGATTGCATGCCGTGATGGTGATTGAACGCGTTATTCGTGAACTGGCGGATCGACACGACGCTGCCCGACTGGTGAAACGGTTGAATGATGAGGCTCGGCGGGTCGGCAGGTCCGCTACTGGTGAGACTCTGCGGCGGCAACCCTTCGGTGCCGGAGGTATCCCAGCTGCCATCTGCAAACCGGCCGATCGTACCGAACGCCACACTCTTTGATCCAAGCTGCCGCGTCTCGCCCGGCTGGACACCATCCCGAACCGCCTGCAGATCCGCGGTCATCTGCCGCGCGAGCATCTCAATGTAACCAGCGCCGTACATGCCGAGCGTCGCACGAAAATTGCCTATTTGCTGCAGTGTGGCCGGTGCACCGGACTCGTCGCTCGAGCCGCGCAGCGGCAAAATGTCGTTGTTGTCGAATGTGGCAAAGTCGAAGCGCTGTGCGGCAACAAATACGCCGGTCACGAAGTCACCGCCGCCACCCGGTTCGCCAAACGGGGCATTGTGGCAACCGGCACAGCTGTTCGCATCCCGGGCGGAAACGCGATTGAAACTATGCGGGAAACGCAGTGGGGATGCCGGGTCGCTCACTGGCGCACCCGTGCCTTTGGAGAGTGGACGACCGCCACCCTCGATTGGCGTCCATTCGGCAACAAAAGACAGTTCGCCGCGCCGAATCAGTTCCTGCAGTGTTAGCGTGTACTCCTGCCCGTCTTCAAGTCTCTGATAAGCAGAGCGCTCTTCACCGATTTCCGCGATCGCCAGGGGTGCTGCCAGCAGCAACACCAGGGAAGCCTCAAGTTTCATGATCCCGTCCTCATCTGTCCGAAGGTTCAGTTCATGCTAATGACTGAGTCTCGCGGGTACATGATAGAAACCTGAATTTTTCGTGAAATTTGTGCTCGGGCGCGGTTTTTAGCAGTAATCGGCATGTTTGCCAGAAAAACGTCGCGGTTGCCGCGACAGGCCTGAATGGCCGAGCGAGCAGGCCGGCTCAGGGCTTGAAGCGCGGATCCGTAATCGGCATCTCCGTAATCGGGCCATACTTTGATACCTGCTCGCGAATTTTCTCCGCGTCACCGATGATGACAAACACGAGACTGTCTTCGGCGGGGTAGACCTGCTTGATCACTTCACGAATGGCCTCACCGTCGGCATTGGCGATCGACGCGCCGTAGTCATTGATATAGCTTTCGTCGAGACCGTAGCCTTCGAGCATGGCGAATTGTCCCGCCAGTTGTTCGGCCGTTTCGAGGTCCGGCGCGAACTGGCCAAGAATGTAATTCTTGCCGGACAGGATCATGTCGTCGGGCACACCTTCTGCGCGCAACCTGGCCAGCAGCGAGAGTGCGAGGTCGATGGCCTCGATGGTGGTCTCGGTCTTGGTGTACGAGATCATTGCAACCGAGCCGCCTGCAGATCCGCGACGCAGCGACGAGCTTGCCCCATAGGTCAGGCCCGCTTTCGTGCGAAGTTCGTCCACCAGGATGGACGTAAACCGGCCACCAAACAGGGTATTGGCGATATCCAGTTCCGCGCGGCTGTCGAAATGTACGCCGACACCGACGTTGCCGATCCAGAAATAACTTTGCGCCGCACCGGGTTTGTCAACCAGCAGCACGCGCCGTTCTGCGACCGGCTCCGGGGCGCTGACCTCAGGCAGGGCGCCGGTAGCCGCCGCCCAATCGCCGAAGGCCTCGGCCAGTTTCCGGGCCATGGTATCTGCCTCGAAATCGCCGGCCACAGAAATAACCAGGCGATCGCTGCCAAAATACTGATCGTAGTAATCACGGACATCCGCCGCGGTAATACGCGCGAGCGACTCTTCATTGCCAGACACCGGGTTGCCGTAAGGGTGTTCGTCGAACAGGTAGGCGTTGCCATAGGTCGATATCAATGCCCGGACATCACCATCCTTGGCGGCCTGCAATTCGGCAATGCTGCGTTCGCGCAGCTTGCGAATTTCATCGTCGTCCAGCGTGGGCCGGCGCAACATATCGGCCAGCAACTCGATCATCAGGTCCACGTCGCGCGCCAGGAATTCGCCGGTTACCGTGATGAATTCGGTTTCGGCCGCGGCGCCGAGCTCGCCGCCAACTGCGTCGATGGCCTCTGCAAACCCGGCAGCATCCCGTTCGCCCGCGCCTTTTTCGAGCAAGCCTGCCAGCAGGTTAGCTGTGCCGCCCAGGCCCTCGGGATCGCTGACCGCGCCGCCGCGAATACTGGCCTCCAGGCCAATCAGTGGCACGTCATCTTTCTCATGCAGGATCAGGACAGTGCCATTGTCCATGACCACGCGTTCGACCTCGGGCAGGGTGACCCCTTGTGCCAGGGCCAGGGCGGGGAAAACAAGAACCAGCAACAGCAGGCGTGCAAGCTTCATTCTTCTGCTTCCTCTGCCGCTTTCGGCTGCAAGACCCCAACGGTCATATTCTCCGCCCGGAAGATACCGGCCGACGCCTTGATATCGTCCAGCGTTACTTCTTCTGTTTTTGCCGGTACCTGGAACAGCATTTCATAATTGCCGAGGAACACCTCGTATTGCCCCAGCGCGCTGGCTTTGCCATTGATCGTGGCAAGACCCCGCCAAAAGTCGGCCAGCACGATGTTTCTTGCTTTGGCCAGCTCTGCCTCGGTCACGCCTTCAGCGGCCACCCGCTGCAACTCCTCGAGCAAACGACGCTCGACCAGGTCAACGTCGCCGTCCGGCGGCAGGGTCAGGTAGAAATAAGCAAGCCCCGGATCAAAGCCTTCGTCCTGAAAACCGTTCACATCCAGCACCAGCTCTTCGTCTTCAACCAGCGTGCGGTGCAGCCGTGACGATTCGCCGCCGACCAGGATATTCAACAAGAGGTTCAGCGGCAGGGTTTCAGGGTCGGTTGCGCTGCCTGCATGAAAAGCAACGTGCAGCAGCGGCGTCTGGGCGGTAGCCAATACCTCGACCCGCCGCGTACCCTGTTGCTCGGGCTCCACGGTGCGCACGGGTGGCGGTTCTTCCTGCGACGGAATCGGGGCGAAATATTCGTCCGACAATTCGAAGATCTCTTCGGGCGTGACGTCACCGGTAAAGATCATCGTGCGATTATTGGGCGCATAGTACGTGCGGTAGTAGTCGCTCAGGTCTTCTATGGTCCAGTTCTCGATATCCGACGGCCAGCCGATTACCGGAAACTGGTAGGGGTGAGCGACATAGGCGGTCGCATTCATCTGCTCGTAGAGCTTGAAAAAGTTGTTGTCGTCGACAGCAGAGCGCCGCTCGGAATAAACGACCTGGCGTTCGGCATTCACCGCTTCTTCGTATATCTGCAGGTTCTCCAGTCGGTCCGCTTCAATTTCGAAAATAACCTCGAGCGCCGAGCGTGGAAACCAGTCCTGGTAGACAGTGACATCGGACGATGTGTACGCATTGTTGGCGCCACCTGCAGCCTCCATCGTGCGATCGAACTCGCCCGGCTCCAGCGACTCCGTGCCGAGAAACATCATGTGCTCGAAAAAATGCGACAGGCCAGTGATGCCCGGATACTCGTTGCGCCCGCCGGCGCGCACAAAGTTGTACATGACGACGTTCGGAATATCGTGGTCGGGCCAGACCACAATCTTCAAACCGTTATCCAGGACCAGGCTGCGAATCTCAGACGGAGTTTGCGCGCTTGTGGGTGCCTCGCCCTGCGGCGGCTCCGGAACCAGGAATTCGAATTTTGGCAGCATGCCCTGGCCGAAGAACGCGAGTACACCAAGCACGGCCAGTACCGCGGTGGCGGCGTTCAGTTTCTGGCCGGTCTTGTAAACGATGGACTGCGTCTGGTCGACGTGGACCGCCTTGCGCAATCCGCCTGGCGTGATCTCGTAGGTCCAGGCAAACAGCAGCGCGACCGGAAAACCGATCGCCAGCAATAACATCATGAATGGCTCAGTCCAACCCGGCAGTCCCAGCGCCTCACCCGCATTCACAACAAACCAGAGGATGAGCCAGCTGGCGATGAGGTACAGCAATGCGACCTTCAGAACATTGCGTCGCCGCAGTTCAGAAAATAGAGCCATGCGTGAATCCTACCCCAGCAGCCCTTCGCGGCGATACAGGCGGGCACAGACCCAGGTCAGTAAAGCACCGAACGCCAGGGTGCTTGCGACAGAAACAGTAACGTGCAGCCACTCCAGAGGCTCGTTCTTCACCATATTCACCAGGATCAAATGTTGACTTAGACTTGGTACAAACATGAAGGTCAGCTGCGCGCGCACGTTCAGGATGCTGACGACCAGGATCGGCAAGGTCGGCGCAATCAAAACGATGCTTAGCCAGGTTTGCGCTTCCTTGTAGCTTTTCGTGAATGAAGCTACCAACGTCATGACCGCGGCACCCAACAATATGAATGGTGCGAGGACAAAGAAGGCGATGACGACCTGCGGCGGTCCGAAATTGGGCGTCATGCCCAGCTCCTCAAGCGGCATGAATTTCAGCGCAAAGAAGAACGAACACAGGCTGAGCAGCAAAGACATCGCCATGAACAGGCAGGTTGCGGCAATCTTGCCAAGCATCAGCTGGTCGCGAGTGACCGGCAGGGACAACAACGGCTCGAGCGAGCCGCGCTCGCGCTCGCCCGCCGTGGTGTCGATGGCGAGATACATCCCGCCCATCAACAGCGCAAAGATAAAGAAGTAACTCATCATGCCGAGCAGAATGCCGGAGCGGCCGCTGGGCGTGGAGACATCGACGTCATCAACCGTGATTGCCTGCAAAACCGACGGACTGACACCGCGCCCCAGCAGACGCAGCGCGGCGAGCTCCTGGTTATAGGCATGCAGCGCCCGCCGCGCCCGCCGCGCATCGCGCTCGGCCTGCTGGTCCGACTGGTCGGTGACCACTTCCACGCGCGCCGGCGTACCGTCGCTCAGGTCACTGCCAAAGCGCTCGGGAATGATGACTACGACGTCGATGTCGCCAGCTTTTACCGCTGCGACGGCGTCCTCGGGGCTGGCCGGCCCGTCAACGACCACGAGGTTGCGGCTTTCGAGGTAGCGAACGAGATTCGGCGCGTATTCTGCGCCAATAACCGGCAGATCCATCGACTTGTCGACATCGGACAGCGAGCGCTCGATCGACAAATTGATAATGAACGCAAAGAGAAGGGGGCCGAGCAACGGACCCATGAGCAACGCCGAGGCCAGCGTGCGCCGGTCACGGAAGTTGTCGATGACCTCTTTTTTGAAAACGGAGAGCAGGGTTCGCATTACTCCGGCCCCACCATTTCGATCGCGGCGACGAATGCATCTTCAAGGTCGTCGCGGCCGGTACGTTCGCGAATGCCGTCAGCCGAGTCGTCAATCGCAACCCTGCCATGGGAGATGATGCAGATATCGTCGCAAAGCGCAGCTACTTCCTGCATGACATGGCTGGAAAACAACACGCAGCGACCGTCGTCTTTCAGTTTCAGTATCAGTTCGCGCAAGGACCGGGTTGCCATCACGTCGAGGCCGTTGGTGGGCTCATCGAGGATAATGTTCTTCGGGTTGTGCACCAGGGATCGCGCCAGCGCCACCTTGGTGCGCTGACCCTGTGAAAAGCCCTTGGTATGGCGGTCTGCAAATTCGTCAATTTCCAGCAGCCGGATAATCTCGGCGACACGATCACCGATAGTGGACTTGTCGAGGCCGCACAGCGCTGCGTAGTAGGCGATGTTCTCGCGCGCCGAGAGGTGTGGATACAGACCGGCCCCGTGCGGCAGCGCACCGATCCGCTGGCGGGCGGCAAGTCCGTCGTTCACAACATCAATGCCGTCGATACTGGCGCTGCCGGCATCGGGTCGCAGCACGGTGTAAAGGATCCGTAATGTCGTCGACTTACCCGCGCCGTTCGGCCCCAAGAGGCCGGTGATCTTGCCGTCCGGCGCGTCGAAACTGACGCCGCGCACGGCTTTTACCTTGCCGAACGCTTTGTGGATCTCGTTGACAACAATCATGGCGCCGGCCCGGTGAAGTCGAGAAAAAACGGCATGACGAAGGCATTGTCCATGCAGTCTGCGGCGCCGTCGGCCAACGTGGCCGCCGCGATGAATTCGCCGATGACCCTGGGCATGCAGCCGACCGCGGCAAGGCCGTGTCCCTGGTTCTCCCCGACAATGTGCCAGCTGTTGGTAAGCGCTTCGGCAGCCATGTCGGCAAAACGTGGCGGCGTGATCGGGTCAGCCGTGCCGGAGAGCAATAACACGGGCAAGTCGTTCGTGAGCGGTGAGCGTAAATCGTCATCGAGTACGCCTTGTGGCCATACCGAGCACATTGTTCGGATCGACTCGAGCTGCAGCGGCCCCATGTAACTATTGTTGATTGCCTCGGTGTCGAGGCCATCCCAGTCAATAAACGGGGCATCCTCGGTGCACATGACGGCATTGTGCATGCCGATACAGAGCGCTTCGGCCAACGAGGGAACGACCATGTCGAATTGTGCAGCCAGCGGCACGAAATTGCCGTCGGCGGCTTCGCTGATAACCAGTGGCAGCAACGCAACGGTGCGCGGGTTATACAGCAGCAGGCGCACGGCGCCGGCGAGGTGGTCCGCGGTGAAGTCGGCGATTCTGCGCTCGCCGGTTTCCGGGTGCTGGTATTCCACGGTAACCGGCGACTCGGCAAGTGCGCCGCGTAAAACCTCGAAATCGTCGGCGATGTCGTCAAAGCGGGCACTGCAGGAAGCGTCCTCGCTACAGCGGTCGAAGACACGCTCGACCGCGCGTTGTGACTCGGTCGCGATGTCAGGGCCGAGTGGGAGCTGCGGCGGCACGACGCCATCGAGGATG
>Ga0102946_1000111_pt1 | contig 27223 bp, 29 predicted proteins | sample SalPon2A_A_D1_MG_FD_78209 | JGI IMG/M metagenome (GOLD analysis project Ga0102946, IMG submission 78209) | Soil microbial communities from South San Francisco under conditions of wetland restoration - Salt Pond MetaG R2A_A_D1_MG | ecosystem: Environmental > Terrestrial > Soil > Wetlands | place... | reverse complement strand
TTTATAATCCCAATGTGGTCAAGGTAGTGACTGACCGGGCCGGGTTCGCACTCTACTTTTCACGGGCGCCGATTCCCTGTCCGCGAGATATTCCTGTTGATCAGTTGGCAGATAATATTGCGCAACTGAAGCTCTACCGGCATATTGGGCTTTATGTTTATCAGCGTGATTTTCTTTTGCAATACCCTCAACTGCCGAAGGCTCCTCTCGAGGAGCTGGAAAACCTGGAGCAGCTCCGTGCGTTGGAACAGGGTGTCCGACTCTATGTCGCAGAGACCGACTTTGTTTGTCACGGCGTCGATACTCCACAGGACCTGGAACGGGTTGCCACGCTCATGGAAAAGAAAAAACTCGTTGAATCGGAATGATAGCCATTATTCTTAAAGATGGAAGCTGTTTTGCAGGATCGGGGTTTTCTTCGGTCCTGTTTCTGTGTAGAATCAGTCTTTCGGCTTGCGCACGATTGTCTCGCTGACGAGCATCGGGCGTTGGTTGCTGTTCTCTTATTTATCTCATCATTCAGGAGCATTATAGGGCAATGAAGACGAAGTTTCTTTTTGTCACAGGCGGGGTCGTTTCTTCTCTAGGCAAAGGTCTTGCAGCCGCTTCCATTGGTGCCTTGATGGAAGCACGAGGACTGAAGGTTTCAATGCAGAAGATGGACCCCTATATCAACGTTGATCCAGGAACCATGAGTCCTTATCAGCATGGCGAGGTTTTTGTCACCGATGATGGTGCGGAGACCGACCTGGATCTGGGGCATTACGAGCGCTATACCTCGTCTCCATTGACTCGCAAATCAAACTTTACCACCGGTCAGGTTTACGATTCGGTCATCCGTAAGGAACGGCGCGGCGACTATCTGGGTGGTACGGTTCAGGTTATTCCGCACATAACCAATGAGATCAAGGAGAAGATTCTCAAGAATGCCAAGGGGGTCGACATTGCGATCGTCGAGATCGGTGGCACCGTCGGTGATATCGAATCTCTCCCTTTTCTTGAGGCGATTCGGCAATTTCGCTCTGACCGTGGTCGCGACAATGTCCTTTACCTTCACTTGACCCTGGTTCCTTATATCTCGGCAGCCGGCGAATTGAAGACCAAACCGACCCAGCATAGCGTCAAAGAGCTAAGGGAGATCGGTATTCAGCCAGATCTGCTGCTCTGCCGCTGCGACCGGGAAATTCCTCACGATATGAAAGCGAAGATTGCCCTCTTCTGTAATGTTCCTGAGGAAGCTGTCATTACTGCGCGTGATGTGAAGTCTATCTACGAAGTCCCCATCGCACTTCACGAGCAGGGCCTGGATGAGCGGATTGTAGACTATCTGAATATCTGGACCAAGACCCCTGATCTGTCTGTATGGCAAAGAATCGTTAAGCGGGTCAAAGAGCCCGCCGGCGAGACAACGATTGCGATTGTCGGCAAGTATGTGGAGTTGACCGAGAGTTACAAGTCGCTCTCTGAAGCTTTGATCCATGGCGGCATTGCCAACGATTGCCGGGTGAATCTGAAATATGTTGATTCTGAATCGATTGAAAGGCATGGAATAAACGGAACCTTTGACGATGTCGAGGGTATCCTGGTTCCAGGCGGATTTGGAGAACGGGGCAGTGAAGGGAAAATTGCCGCGATCCGTTTTGCCCGGGAGAATAAAATTCCTTTTTTCGGAATCTGTCTTGGAATGCAGATGGCGGTGGTTGAGTTTGCCCGTTCCGTGTGCGGGATTGAAAATGCCTATTCTCGAGAGTTCAATGAGCAGGCAGAGCATGCGGTCGTAGATTTGATGGAAAGCCAGAAAAATGTTGACAAGAAAGGTGGCACCATGCGCCTGGGGTCATATCCCTGTAATTTGGTGGAGAATACCCTGGCCCGCAGAATTTTCGGGAAACCGCATGTCGCCGACCGCCATCGTCATCGCTACGAATTCAACAATGATTATCGTCAGCAGTTGGCTGAAGCGGGATTGGTCATTTCGGGTATTTACCCCGACGCCGATCTGGTGGAAATCATCGAATTGACGGATCACCCCTGGTTTCTCGGCTGCCAGGCTCACCCGGAATTCCGCTCCAGCCCGATGGCACCGCACCCGCTTTTTGAATCTTTTATCGGTGCCAGTCTTAAGAAGAGCCAAGAGGGATAGATGAAGAGAGTTGACGTCGGTAATATTGGTTTTGGCGGCTCCAAGCAGCTCACCCTGATTGCCGGGCCCTGCGCCATTGAAGGTGAAACGCTGACTCTGAGGATTGCCGAATACCTGAAAAAACTTTCTATAGATTTGAGCTTTGATCTGATATTCAAGGCCTCTTACGACAAAGCGAATCGAACTTCGGTCAGCTCTTTTCGCGGGCTGGGGCAAGACGAAGGTCTGCGGGTCCTGCAAAGGGTCAAGGAAGAGCTTGAGCTGCCGGTTGTCTCGGATATCCACGATCTGAGTCAGGTAGCGGCTGCGGCTCAAGTTCTCGATATGCTTCAAATCCCGGCTTTTCTCAGCCGTCAGACCGATCTGTTGGTCGCGGCCGGGCAGACCGGAAAACCGATCAATCTGAAAAAGGGACAATTTTCAGCCCCCTGGGATATTCAGCACGGTATCGGTAAAATCACTTCGACCGGCAACGAGAAAGTTTTGCTGACTGAACGGGGAGTCTCTTTCGGCTACAATAATCTGGTGACCGATATGCGTTCTCTGGTCATCATGCGGGAAACCGGTTTTCCGGTCATTTTTGATGCAACCCACTCGGTGCAGTTACCCGGAGGGGCTGGCGGGTCTTCCGGCGGGCAGCGCCAATATGTTGGCGCACTTTCACGGGCTGCAGCTGCGACCGGTATCGATGGCCTGTTCTGGGAGGTGCATGAGAACCCTGAACAGGCGCTCTGTGATGGACCAAATTCTTTACCTCTCGAACAGTTGAAGCCGATGTTGCAGGGGATTCTGGCCATTGATGCTATCGTCAAAGAAGGATTTCACGGAGAAGATCAATGATGATTGAAACCGCCAGAAAGGTTTTGCAGATTGAAGCCGATGCAGTTCTTGCCCTGCAAGCGCGGATTGATGAAGCCTTTACCCGGGCGGTAGAGTTGATTCTGGCCTGCAAAGGGAGAGTTGTCGTCACTGGAATGGGCAAGTCGGGACTGATCTGCCAGAAGATTGCTGCCACGATGTCTTCAACCGGCACTCCCACCCTGTTTTTGCACCCGGCGGAAGGGATCCATGGCGATCTGGGGATGATGACCAAATCGGACGTGGTGATAGCCATCTCCAATTCTGGTGAGACGGAGGAGATTTGCCGAATTTTGCCGGTTATCAAGCGGATGGGCCTACCCCTGATTTCCATATCAGGTAACCCCAGAAGTACCTTGGCACAAGCGGGCGATGTCCATCTTGACATCAGTGTGGGTGAAGAGGCATGCCCGCTCGGATTGGCCCCAACGGCGAGCACGACGGCAACACTCGCCATGGGGGATGCCCTGGCGGTGGTGTTGTTGGAGGAAAGGGGCTTCAAGGCAGAAGATTTTGCTCTGTTTCACCCCGGCGGTGCCCTCGGGAAGAGATTGCTGCTTCGCGTGGATGACTTGATGCACAGCGGCGATGATGTTCCTCTGGTCGCTCCCGATACTTTGTTGCGTGATGCCCTGTTCGAAATTACCAGTAAAAAACTGGGGGTCACCGGGGTTATCGATGGCAAAAGAAATCTGCTCGGTGTCTTCACTGACGGTGACTTGCGACGGGTTATGGAGCAGGGGCTCGATACCTTGCAACAACCGATCAGTAAAGTCATGAGCTGTTCACCCAAGCGAATTTTGAAGCGGAATCTGGCAGCCAAGGCGCTGCAGATTATGGAAACATATTCAATCACGTCACTTTTTGTTTTTGATGAGGACGAGAGTCAAATCCCGGTCGGCGTGGTTCATTTGCACGATCTTCTCAAAGCGGGAGTCGTCTGATGAAGGAAAAGCTTGGCAAGATCAAGCTGCTGTTACTGGACGTTGATGGTGTGCTTACCGATGGTCGGATTACCTATGATAATCTCGGTAATGAGCTCAAGTCCTTTGATGTCAAGGACGGCCATGGCCTGAAATTGTTGCAGCGAGCGGGGATCATGGTTGGTATTATTACGGGCCGTCAGTCCGATCTGGTTTCCAGACGGGCGACAGAGTTGGGCATAGAGATTCTCTATCAGGGGGCTCTGCGCAAACTTGACCCTTATCTTGAAATACTGGACAATCTGGGATTGAGCGACTCTCAGGTCGCCTACGTAGGTGATGATCTGATCGATTTACCTGTCCTGCGCCGCGTGGGGTTCAGTGCCACAGTCAGTGATGCTCACCCCGACGTTTTACCGCTGGTCGATTATGTCAGTCAGCGTTCCGGGGGGCGGGGTGCCGTACGTGAAATATGTGATCTGCTGCTAAAGGGTGGAAGGCATTGGGAGCAGGTTACGGATCGATATTTTGCCGATTAACAGCGATGAAACGCTGGAACAGAAAGGCACAAATGAGCCCGCGTAATTGGCTGGCATCACTGATTGTCGTGTCGGTGGCCGCTCTGGTCTTTACCCTGGTTGTGAATATGTCAGGAGAGAGTCCGGAGGAACTTCTGGAGCTGTTGCCGAAACAGGTCGACCTGTCGCTGGAGAAGGTTCATTACACACAGACCGAAGGTGGTCGCCGGCGTTGGACCCTGGATGCCGATTCCGCAGCTTACCAGCGTGAAGCCGGGTTGATCAGTCTGCAGAATGTTGAAATGGTCTTCTTTGAGGCGGGGCGCTTTGCGGAAGTGAAAATGACTGCGGCGGAGGGTCTGTTCCATCAGCAGGAGGAGAGGGTTGAGGTCTGGGGAGACGTTGAAATCGCCACGGATCAAGATCAGCATTTTTTTACTGAACACCTCCGCTACGAGCAAGGCTCTGAGCTGGTTATCAGCGATCAGGAGGTGCGGATGGTTTCTCCTCAGCTGGAACTGTCCGGAGAAGGATTCCGGCTCGAATTAGGGAGTGGTAACATGTCCCTCCAACGTAATGTTCATGCTCGACTCAAGACTTTGAACAAAGAAGGGACAGGTCATTGATCAAACCACTGCTTCTGCTTGTTTTTGCCCTGCTGACTGCGACGTCTCCTTTGACTGCCTGGTGTGCTGAAATCGACACATCTAAGGCTGCATCTGCTGTCCCTGTCGATATCTCCTCAGAGAGTCTGGAGGTGGATGAGCAGAGCGGAACGGCTGTTTTTACCGGTCAGGTGCTCGTCAAGCGAGGCGACATGACGATTTATGCAGACACGTTGACACTCCACCGTGCTCAGAACTCGGAGCAGATCGAAACAATTGAAGCTTCTGGTGGAGTCCGGGTCGTTCAACTGGATCGTATTGCGACTGCACAGCAAGCTAATTTTTACCAACAGGAAGAGAAGCTTGTATTGATTGGTGATGCAAAGATTCGGCAGGGACAGAACCTGGTTGCAGGCGAAGAAATTACCATGTTCATCAAGGAAAACCGGAGCCTGGTAAAAAGTGGCAAGGATGGTCGCGTGCGGGCAGTTTTCTTTCCTGAACAGGGGCAGTAGGAGCATGGGTCGAGTGCTGCGAGCCAGCGGATTATGTAAAGCCTACGGCGGACGAAAGGTTGTCTCAGGGGTCGATCTGGAGGTCAACTCCGGGCAGGTCATCGGACTGCTTGGTCCCAATGGTGCTGGAAAGACGACCAGCTTTTACATGGTTGTCGGATTGGCCAAGCCGGATCGTGGGCAAGTCTTTCTTGACGATCTGGAACTAACCGATCTGCCGATGTTCCGTCGTGCCAAGACTGGAATCTCTTATCTTCCACAGGAAGCTTCGGTTTTTCGCAAGTTGACCGTGGCGGAAAATCTGCTAGCGATTCTGGAAACTTTGCAGATTTCCAGGACTGAACAGCTTCAGAGGCTGGAGCAACTGCTCGACGATTTTCGGATCGGTCATATCCGCGATTCAAAAGGGTTTGCTCTGTCAGGTGGCGAGAGGCGGCGAGTTGAGATCGCTCGTTCTCTGGTATTGAACCCGGCATTTTTATTACTGGATGAACCTTTTGCCGGAATCGATCCGATTGCCGTGATTGATATTCAGAATATTATTACGCAGCTACGCGAGCGGGGCATCGGCGTTCTTATCTCGGATCACAATGTTCGCGAAACCCTGGGTGTCTGTGATCAGGCTTACATCCTCAATCGTGGCGAAGTTCTGGAATATGGAACTCCTGAGCAGATTTCTGAAAGTCCGAAGGCCAGGGAGATTTATCTCGGAGACAAATTCAAACTCTAAATGGTGTTTTTCATTTATCAAGGGGGGAAGCATCCGGGTGTGATGTCCGGTGTTCCCCTTTTTTGCAGTCGATGCTAGTATCAAGATATTAATTGGTTTCAGCGCAGAAGGACATATGGCTCTAGATCTTCGGTTACAGGTAAAATTAAGTCAGCAACTGGTCATGACACCTCAACTGCAGCAGGCGATCAAACTGCTGCAGTTAGGGCGAATGGAGTTGGTCGATGTCGTGACTCAGGAGCTTGAAGAGAATCCGATGCTTGAAGAGGGTGTTGATCCTCTGGAGGTTCGGGAAGAACAGAAATTGTCCGGTGATGAAACCGAGACCCTGGTAACTCCTGAGGAGACTCACCAGGAAGTCAAGGGCGAAGCGGAAGGGATGAACGATATTGACTGGCAGACCTATTTAGACGGGTACAGCCTCAGTAGTGGAACCAGTGATGTTTATGAAGATTCTGAGGAACGTCCTTCCTATGAAAATCTCCTGACTAAAAAAAGTAGCCTGATCGATCACCTGATGTGGCAGCTGAGCCTCTCTTCCGTTTCCGACCTTGAGAGAAGAACGATTAATGAGATTATCGGTAATCTGGATGAGGAGGGCTATCTTCATTCCAGCGTGGAAGAACTGGCCGAGGGAGCACAGGTTCCCGTTGAGATCGTAGAAAAGTCACTGCACCTGGTTCGCCAGTACGACCCGCCCGGTGTCGCCTGCCATAATTTGCAGGATTGTCTTCTGTTGCAGTTGGAGCGATTGGGGTTGGCTGAGTCCCTTGCTTCAACAATCTTACGTGATCATATCGATGACTTGGAAGGTCGTAAGTATTCCGTCATTGCCAAAGCCTTGAAAATCCCTCTGGATGATGTTTTATCCGCGTCTAAATTGATCTCAAGTCTCGATCCAAGGCCTGGTCGGGCTTACAATCAGGAAGAGGTTCAATATATTACGCCCGATATTTTTGTGCGCAAGGTTGGTGACGAATATGTTGTCATGCTGAACGATGAAGGTCTGCCTAATTTGAGGATTAACTCATTTTATCGAAACGCGCTTTCCAACAGTGAATCGGTTGATAAGAAGGCTGGCGAGTATATTCAGGACAAGATGCGAAGTGCGGTCTGGCTGATCAAAAGCATCCACCAGCGACAGCGGACAATCTTTAAGGTCACAACAAGTATTGTGAAATATCAGCGGGATTTTTTCGATTATGGGATTGCTCATTTGAAGCCGCTGGTGCTGCGTGATGTGGCTGAAGATATCGAGATGCACGAATCGACAGTCAGTCGGGTGACAACGAATAAATATGTCCAGACACCACAAGGTCTATTCGAATTAAAGTATTTCTTCAACAGCGGCATCAGCACAGCATTTGGCGATTCGGTTGCTTCTGAAAGCGTCAAAAGCAAGATCAAGGATATTATCGGTCAGGAAGATCCGAAAAAACCTTTTTCAGACCAGAAGATTGTCACCTTGCTTGCTGGACAGGAGATCAAGATTGCGAGGCGAACCGTGACCAAATATCGTGAAATGTTGGGCATTGGCTCATCAACTGAAAGAAAGCGATTGTTCTAGAGGTCAAACTGTGCTGCTTTCGCTTTTAGGTTATACTTGAGTTTGACCCAGTCCCCATTCGGGGCAGCATAAAGGAGGTTTATCTATGCAAATAGCCGTTACCTTTCGTCATATGGAGAGTAGTGACCCGGTCCGAAGCTATGTTGAGGAAAAACTTGCTCGCGTTAAAAAGTATATAGAAGAACCGATCGATGCTCAGGTTGTGCTATCGGTGCAGAAAATTATTCATCGGGCGGAAGTGACCATGGTTGCCAAGGGCTTAACCATGAAAAGTGTCGAAGAGACCAGTGATATGTACGCTGCTATCGACCTGATGGTTGATAAGATTGAGCGACAGCTCAAGCGATACAAAGAAAAGCTCAAAGATCACAAAAACCATCCTGGCAGCACGCCTCGAACAGTTGAAAAGAGTGTTATTTCTGCTCCCAGTGTAGATGGGGGCAATATGGAGCCTGAGATTATCCGCAGTCACTCTTTTTCAGTCAAACCGATGTCTGTTGAAGAGGCCGTGATGCAGATGGATTTGTTACATAAGGAGTTTCTGGTTTTTACCGATGATCGTTCTGAAGAGATGAATGTTGTTTACCGTCGCAAGGACGGAAACTACGGATTGATTGTTCCTCAAGGAAGTTAACTACATCATTTGCGGGCGGGTGTCTCATTTAGGAGACACCCGCTCCGACTCTAAACAATCGAGAAAGTTACGCATGAAAATTTCCGAACTGTTAAACCCTGTAGCGGTGGTGGCTGATATTCAGTCACGTGAAAAAGGCAAGGTACTTGCTGAGCTGACAGATGCATTGGTTGCTGCTGATGAGTCCCTGCAGCGGGATGAAGTCATTCAGGTCCTGCAGGAGCGGGAGCGTCTGGGAAGTACAGGCATTGGCGATGGAGTCGCGATTCCTCACGGAAAGTTGAAAGGGATTCCCGAGTTGATGTTAGCTTTCGGTCGCAGCCGGTCGGGGGTCGATTTTGATTCGATGGATGGCAAACCTGCTTATCTGTTCTTTTTACTGATAGCGCCAGAAGAATCAGTAGGAGTACATCTGAAAACCCTGGCCAGAATTTCAAAGTTGCTCAAGGATTCCGCTGTTCGCCAGCGACTTATCGACGCTGAAAGCCAGAAGGAAATCTATCAAATTATCCTTGATGAAGAGGATCAGTCCTGAAGTTCATCTCTCTGATTGGAAAAGAGTTTTTATCATATCAATATTCCGTTATTTGAGAACGTCACTGGTTGTTTAACTTTGGGTGACGATAGGGGATGGTGAGCGGTTATGGCCGAACTGACGATTCAGGAAATTCTTGATGAAAAAGAAGCTGGCCTTGACCTGGAACTGTTGGCGGGAGCTGGCGGTCTGGGAAATCTGGTCCGGGTTCCGCGGATTCAAAAGCCTGGGTTGGCTCTGACCGGTTACACCACCAACCTTCATCCCGATCGGGTTCAGGTTCTCGGATCGACAGAGCTGACCTTCCTCGATCAACTGCCACAGAATGAAGCGGTTGCTCATCTGAAGAAGATTTGTCAACTTGGATTGTCCTGCCTGATCATTACCAAGAGTCAGAACGCTCCGTCCTATCTGTTGGAGCAGGCAGAGATCCATAACCTTCCCCTGTTACGATCCTCGCATCTCAGTTCCACATTCATTTCCATGATCACCCGCTTTCTTGAGGAGCGATTGCTGCCGACATCGACTCAGCATGGGGTCCTGATCGATGTCCTGGGCGTTGGAGTCCTTCTTCAGGGGAAAAGTGGCGTCGGCAAGAGTGAGTGCGCTCTCGATCTGATCCTGCGCGGATACAGGTTGGTTGCGGATGATGTGATTAAGGTTCGATTGAAGCTGCCCTCGGTTATTTTTGGGGAAGGGATGGATTTGCTCCATTATCATATGGAGATTCGGGGTCTGGGCATTATTAACATCAAGCACCTGTTCGGTGTTGCTGCGATCCGTGAACGGAAAAAGATAGATCTTGTCCTGGAACTGGTAGAATGGGAAGAGGGGAAGGAATATGATCGCCTGGGGCTGGAAGAGGTCAAATACAATATTCACGGGGTTGAATTGCCCCTGATGAGAATTCCGGTCAGGCCCGGTCGTAATATCAGCACCATCGTGGAAGTTGCCGCCCGAAACCAATTGCTGAAAGAAATGGGTTACCACAGTGCTCAGGAATTTCAGGATCTGCTGGAGAAAAGGATGGCAGAGACAGCACGATTGCACGCCCACAGTATAATCGGGGACAATCTCGAATGAGTCATCAGCGGGTTTGCATCTTAACCGGACTCTCGGGATCGGGTAAAAGTACCGCCGCCCGTGCTCTTGAGGATCGGGGTTTCTTCGTCGTCGACAACCTGCCGCTGGTGATGCTACCATCTTTGCTGGAGGTGGTGAAATGTTCCCTGCAGGACGTCGTCGGCATCGCCATTGTGGTCGACGTAAGAACCCGACAGTTTCTGGTGGAATACGATTCGGTGCTGGAGCAGCTCCGGCAGGCCAGGTATAAACCCGAGATCACCTTTTTCGATGCTTCCGATGAGGTGCTGTTGCGACGCTATTCCGAGACCAGGCGAAACCATCCACTGGCTGCCGGGGGGAGTATTTTATCCGGCATCGAAATGGAACGGGAACTCCTGCAGCACGTCAGGACTGATGCGTCGATCGTTATGGACAGCAGTGGATTGAACCCTCGCCAATTGGGAGAGAGGGTTCTCGATACACTCTGTGAAGGATTGGGTGGTACAACACTGATAGTCCGGCTGGAGTCGTTCGGGTACAGATACGGGCTGCCTCCTGATGCAGATCTTGTTTTTGATGTTCGCTTTCTGCCAAATCCGCACTATATCGATGAGCTGCGTCCGTTGACTGGTCGGGTTGAGAAGCTGCGAGACTATGTATTGAAGCAACCGCACTGTCAGGAGTTTCTTCAGCATCTGCACCGGATGCTGAAATTTTTATTGCCCCTTTATCGTCTTGAGGGGAAAAGTTATTTAACAATTGCCGTAGGTTGTACGGGGGGACGGCATCGGAGTGTCTCTATTGTTGAAGCTTTGCTGCAGGACTTTCCGGACCAGGACGTAACGCTGCAATTTAGTCACAGGGATATTGATAAAGGTTAACGGATGATCGGATTGCTGGTCATAACTCACTCAAGGTTGGCTGAAGAATATCTGCAGGCCGCGGAAATGATCGTTGGTCCTTTCCCAAAAGCTGAAGCGATCAGCATTGACCGGAGCTTTCCTGTCGATGACGCCCGATCGGTATTGAGCGAAGTTCTCGGACGGGTGGGTGATGGTGGTGACGGCGTACTGATCATGACCGATATGTTTGGTGGCACACCAACCAATATATCCGCCGACTTTCTGTCGGCTGGTGAGGTCGAAATTCTTACCGGAGTCAACCTGCCGATGGTTCTTAAATTCATCAGCGCAAGGCAATCTCAGAGCCTGGATGAACTAACCGCTATGCTGAAACAGTACGGACAGCAGAGCATCATACGTCCGGCAGACTTGCTCAACCGAAGTCTTGAGGGGAAGACCGCTTCCTGAAAGAGAACCGAATGAGCATTGTCCTAACACGAATTGATACCCGCCTGATTCATGGCCAGGTTCTTGAAGCCTGGGTGCCCTATGCACATGCAGACTGCCTGGTCGTTGCCAATGACGCCGTGACTGAAAATCCCCTGAAAAAAATGATGATGGAAGCGTCGGTTCCGAGTCGTATCCGAGTTGAAATCGGCACGGTTGAGGAGATTGTCCGGCACTTCGCTGCCGGGGACTTTAATGATCGCAAGACCTTACTGCTCTTTGCAACAACCGGAGACGCTCTTGTGGCTCATCAGCATGGGCTGCTGTTTTCACAGTTGAATCTGGGAAATCTGCACGCTGGTGAAGGGAAACAGAGAATGAGCTGTACCCTCTACCTGGGCTCAGATGATATCGATAATCTGACACGTCTGGAAGATGAGGGTGTTACGATCTCTGCCCGCTGTATCCCTGCTGATTTCGATCGGCCCTGGCGGAAATTGATTCCGGCGAAAAAGGATTAAAAGTGCTTGTCGTTGATCTGATATTGGGAGCCGTCGTTGCTCTCGTCTGTGGTCTGGATCGAGTTGCCGCACTGCAGATCATGATCTCCCGTCCGATCGTCGCAGCACCGCTGGCCGGTTGGCTGCTGGGGGATATAGAGGTCGGCTTGCAGATTGGCATGATGATCGAACTGCTCTGGCTTGCCAGGTTGCCAGTTGGTGCGGCGGTCCCGCCAGATGATACTCAGGTGGCAGTGGCCGGGACGGTGCTTTCTATTGGTATGGGGAAACTCCTTGGCCATAATGGTCTTGAATTCATACTGCTTTGCCTTCTGGTTGCGACCTCCTTGGGTAAGCTGGGGCAGTTTTTTGATCGTTTTGCCCGCTTGCAGAACCGGCAGACCATGGAAAAAGCCGAGGCCGCGTTCAATGCTGGCGATCTCTCTGCTGCACAAAGGTGCCATCTGGCCGGCGTTTTCCGCTTCGCTCTTGCAGCGCTGGGGACTTACGGGGTGATTGTCGCGGGTGGTTTTTTGCTGGTTCCGGTTCTTTCACCGATTCTATTGTCTGGGCTTAAACATTCAGCTGACTGGATTCGGATTGCGCTGCCGCTGATCGGTATAGCCGTGATACTGGGGACAATAAATGTCAGTCGTTCCCTGACTCTGTTCAGTGCCTCTTTCGGGATGGCCTTTTTGTTGATGTGGCTGGTGTGAGATGAAGCTCTCCCCGTTGACCCGATTACGAGTCTGGTTGAGGTTGTTTCTGCTGCAGGGGAGTTGGAACTTCGAACGCTTACAGGGCCTTGGTTTTTTCTTTGCGCTCTATCCGGCGCTGCAAAAACTTTACCGGGGTGAGCAGCTGCAACAAGTCAGTCATGAGCATGCAGCATACTTTAATACTCATCCTTTTTTGGCACCTTCGGTTGCCGGTGCGGTTCTGGAGTTAGAGGAAAGAAGAAGTCGGGGAGAGGAACTCCCTGTTGATATCCAGGAGTTTAAAGAGATGGTCGCTGCGCCATACGCGGCGGTGGGAGATGCTCTGTTCTGGGGCGGGTTACGCCCTGTGGCAGCAGGGGTTTCACTGCTGTTTGCGGTAAAGGGGATTGTCTTGGCGCCGCTGGTATTTTTGGTGCTGTTCAACCTGCCGCCGATGTGGTTCCGGGTTTTTGGGTTTATTCACGGCTATCGAAAAGGTATCCGCTCGATGGAGTTTTTACAGCGGCATCGTTTGCCTGATTGGGCAATTCGGACCAAGGAGACAGCTGTCGTCTTGCTCGGTGGTCTTGGTGCTTTTATGGTGTTTCAACAGTTGCAGGTCGTGGATGCCCCCAAAATTCTCGGTTTTTCGGTGATTCCATTAGTGATTCTCCTTGGTTTGTGCGCTCGCCGGGGTATGTCGGTATTGGTACTGGTTCTAGTGACAACGGCCGTGATTATCTTTGTCAGCCTGTTCGGGGTCGACCCGACAGGTTGGATGAGTATTTGAAGGGAAAACAGAATGCTGAAGAGGGAATTTACCATAATCAATAAACTGGGATTGCATGCCCGAGCTGCAGCTCAGTTGGTACAAAAGGCCAATCAGTTCTCCTCGGAGGTGACCTTGTACAAAGAGGATATCGAGGTCAACGGCAAGAGCATCATGGGAATCCTGTTACTGGCGGCTCCAAAGGGAACGCAGATATTTGTTGGCGTAGATGGTAACGATAAAGAGCAGGCGATGGCAGCAATCGCCGAATTGATCGAGGATGGCTTTGGGGAAGACTGAAATCACTCAAGATACGTATCTGGTCGGGATAGGCGTTTCACCGGGAATTGCCATCGGTGAAATATGCCTTCTCAACTTCCAGGCCGGAGCCGCCGAATGGCAGATCAGCGCTTCTGAAATCGAAGACGAGATCAAACGGTTCACTCTTGCCCTGGAACAGGCCAGGCTCCAATTACGTCAGATAAAAGAGCGGGTCGCCAGTAAACCCCACCTGCGCGAACATCTCTATATCCTTGATACTCACCTGTTGATTCTCGATGATGAGATGCTGGTAACGGAGACGATCAGGGAGATTAAAAAACAAATCAATGCTGAAGGTGCTCTGAAGAGAATCCTTAACAAGCTGCGACAAATGTTCGACAGCATAGAGGATGAATATCTCCGCGACAGGGTCTCTGATGTTGACGCCGTTGGAGACCGCCTTCACCGGGTTCTGGCCGGAGAGCAAGATCGGACGCTGGGTGAACTCGGCAAGAAAACCATTGTGGCGGCCCACGATCTTTCACCGGCCGACACAATGCAGATTGACAAAGAAAACATCCTCGGGTTTGTTACCGACCGGGGTGGACGAACCTCGCATACAGCCATTCTGGCCCGCTCTCTGGAAATTCCTGCGGTTGTAGGGCTCGAAACGGTGACTAAAGTTGCCAAGAATAAAATGCCGGCGATCATTGATGGTCTCTCGGGAATTGTTGTCCTCAACCCCTCAGAATCCACCTTTCGGGAATACTTGAAGCGGAAGCAGGTCTTCGAATATCAGGAACGTGGACTGCTCAGTTATCGTGAGCTCCCGGCGAAAACCCGCGATCACTTTACCGTCTCTCTTCGGTGCAACCTGGAAGCAACCTCCGAAGTACAAACAGCTCTCAAGTACGGGTCCGAAGGGATCGGACTTTTTCGCACCGAATTCCTCTACATGAATCGCACGGAACCGCCTGAGGAGGATGAGCAGGTCGCCACCTACGCTGAGATGTTAAAGGCGATGTCTCCCCATTCAGTGACGATCAGAACGCTCGATCTGGGTGGGGATAAGGTCGTTTCTGACTTGTCCCTGGAGGGGGAGGATAACCCTGCCATGGGATTGCGAGCCATCCGCTTCTCTCTCAGGGAGGGCAAACTTTTCAAGATACAGCTCCGCGCTATCCTACGGGCCTCGGTTCATGGGACGGTCCGAATTATGTTTCCGATGATTAGCGGTGTTGCGGAAATCCGCGCTTGCAAAAGAGTGTTACGAGACGTGAAGAAGGAACTGGACGATGACGGGATTGCTTATGCTGAGGATATTCCGATCGGAATAATGGTGGAAACACCCTCGGCGGTACTCATCGCTCCCCTGTTGGCAAAAGAGGTCGATTTTTTCTCAATCGGCACCAACGATCTTATTCAGTACTGTCTGGCGGTTGATCGTGGCAACGAGCACGTTGCTTATCTTTATGAACCGATGCATCCGGCCATTCTTCGCGCACTCAAAATAGCCTGTGATGCGGCGCATGAAGCACAGATAGATGTCAGTATTTGTGGAGAAATGGCCGCAGAGCCGATGTACGCTCTTGTTGTGCTCGGTCTTGGTCTGAACGAGCTGTCGATGAATCCGTCCTGCGTACCCCGGGTTAAGCAGGTGATGAGGCAACTGCTTCGTTCTGATGGTGTGGACCTTCTGCAGCGACTGCTGGAACTGCAGACCGGTAAGGAGGTTGCTGCCTGCATCGAGAAGGAGATGAGTCGTCTTCTTCCGGATATTTTTGGGCAATCACCGATCTAAAAATTCTGATCGTTGACAGACTTTCCGGTTTTCCTCTACAATGCCCGGTCTCTTGAAACTTTTCAGCCAAGGAAGGAATAAAACGATGGCGATGACCGATTTTCTTTTCACCTCTGAATCTGTGGGGGAAGGGCATCCTGACAAGGTTGCTGACCAAATTTCCGATGCTGTTCTTGATGCCATTCTGGCGGAAGACAAGAATGCCCGGGTGGCCTGCGAAACCCTGGTAACCACAGGGATGGCGATGATCGCCGGTGAAATTACCACCACCGCTTACGCGGACCTGCCGACTATCGTCCGTCAGACGATCAAAGAGATCGGCTATAACGACTCAGCTATGGGTTTCGACTATGAAACCTGCGCTGTAATGACATCGATTGACCAACAGTCTCCCGATATCTCTCAGGGTGTGACTGCCGGTGAGGGCCTGTTCAAAGAGCAGGGCGCGGGTGACCAGGGTTTGATGTTCGGTTATGCCTGTAATGAGACCCCCGAGTTGATGCCGATGCCGATCACTTTTGCGCACAAGCTGACCCAGAAGATGGCGGAAGTCCGCAAAGCTGGTACGATCAACTTTCTTCGACCAGACAGTAAATCACAGGTCTCCATTCAATACGTGGATGACAAGCCGGTGCGGATTGACACCATCGTCATCTCCACCCAGCACAACCCGGATGTGACTCACGCCCAGATTCAGGAAGCGATCATCGAAGAGGTCGTTAAGCCGGTTCTTCCGGCTCATCTGCTTGATGACAAAACCCGCTTTCTGATTAACCCGACCGGGCGTTTTGTGGTTGGTGGCCCGATGGGGGATTGTGGTTTGACCGGTCGTAAAATAATCGTTGATACTTATGGTGGACACGGTTCTCATGGTGGTGGGGCATTCAGTGGCAAAGACCCCTCCAAGGTGGATCGCAGCGCCTCCTATATGGCCCGCTATGTGGCGAAGAATATCGTTGCTGCTGGTCTTGCCGATAAATGTGAGGTTCAACTGGCCTATGCCATCGGTGTCGCTGAGCCTGTTTCGGTTATGATTAATACCTTCGGTACCGGGCGGATTCCATCTGACAAAATTGCTGAAGTCGCCCGAGATGAATTTGATATGAGACCGGCGGCAATTATTGAACAACTGGATCTTTTGCGCCCCATTTATCGGAAAACGGCTGCCTACGGCCACTTTGGTCGCGAGCTTCCAGAATTTAAATGGGAGATGAAGGATCGTGTCGAGTCGTTGAGGTCTCGCGCGGGTCTTTAACTTTCGTACCATAGGAACGCAAAAAGAGAGGCAAGCCAAGTGGCTTGCCTCTCTTTTTGCGTATCTTCTTTCTGATTGCTGAGTGGCCCTCATTCCTTCAGGGTCAGAGGGTGTGCTCCAATAAGATTTTAAGGCCGATTCCGATCAGGATGAATCCACCAAGAATTTCCACACGGCTTCCCCAATGCATTCCTAATCTTCTCCCGAGAACCATTCCGATCAAAGTCAAGACCCCGGCAGTAAGTCCAATCACGATTGCAGGCGTCCAGATGCTCAGCCCGAGCATGGAGAGGGTCAGCCCTACGGCAAGAGCATCAATGCTGGTCGCGATCGAAAGCATGACCAGAGACCAGCCCCGAGTCGGATCTTTTTCTGATCGTTCTTCAATGTCGGGATGAAATGCCTCCCAGAGCATCTTGCCACCAACCATTCCCAACAACAGAAACGCCAGCCAGTGATCGACGGCTTCAATATGTTCCCGGATAGACAAGCCGGCCAGCCAGCCTATAATCGGCATCAATGCCTGAAATAGACCGAAGTGAAAACCGAAACGGAAGAGGTGACGCCCTGTCAGACGCGGCAGGCTCAGGCTGGTCGCCAATGCCACAGCAAAGGCGTCCATAGCCAGCGCAACGGCTATTCCGAAGAGTGTCAAAAAATCCATAGGTTTATATGTACCAGAGTGCGGATTACGGTGTTAACAGCGACAAGGGCCACTCCACTAAAGAGCAGCCCTTGTTCTGGTGTCCGAATAAAGTGTCGTTAACCCTGAACTGTTGCAGATTGAATAATCACTGCCTCTTTCGGCACATCCTGATGCATGCCATTATTGCCGGTAGCAACAGCAGCGATGGCATCCACCACGTCCATACCATCGATCACTTTGGCGAAAACAGCATAGCCGTAAGTGTGGGGAGCAGGACCCTTGTGGTCCAAAAAGTCATTATCAGTCAAATTGACAAAGAACTGGCAGGTTGCGCTGTCAACCACCTGGGTCCGCGCCATCGACAGGGTACCGCGCAGATTTTTCAGTCCGTTGGTCGCCTCATTCCTGATCTCTCCTTTGGTCGATTTCTGTTTCATGTCGGCGGTAAAGCCGCCACCCTGGATCATGAATCCCGGAATGACCCGATGAAAGATCGTGCCGTCAAAAAATCCATCGTTGACATAACTCAGAAAGTTCTCTGAACTGATCGGTGCGTTTTCTGTGTCGAGCTCAATGTTGATGTTTCCCATGCTGGTCTGCAGCAGAATAACAGGATTAGTTACGCTCATGATTGTTCTCCTTGTTGTCGGGGTATTGTTTCAAAAAGGGCTCTCTCTTCTAGTCTGGACAGGCAGTAGAGTGCTTATTTCAGGGGTCTCTGTCAAGGATCGATTGCTCCCATGGATCTCGCAAAGTGATAATTCTGTTAAAAGTCCCCGGTCAGCTTCTGCAGGGTGTAGATTTTCGGATTGATATCTCGAACGCAGGCTATAATCTCTTTCAGTCGCTCCATATCAATCTCTTGCTCCATGTCCTGACCTTGAAAATACGGATAACCCTTGGGTAGTTCACTGTAGCTTCCGTCTTTAAGTAGCGAGACGTCGATCAAATCATTGATTCGTCCTTCGGTTTCCCAGGGATCGCGATAGGTGAATTGACGGGCTTGCAGATGGAGGCCGAGCTTGTTTTCGAAGATGGCTTTGACTTCAAAAGAGAATTCTCGTGGTGAACCGTAATGTTCATTTCGACCGGAACGGGACATGACTTTAGCTCCGGACTCTTCAAGCAGTTCTCGCAGAGATGCTTCCGTCATCGGTTGCAGGTGGGTATCGGTCATCAGTCTCTATCTTTCTTCATCAAGTGTCGAGGCACAACTCAACACCCCAATCGACAGGTTTTTTGCCTTCTTTATTCAAAACCCACAGGGTCGGAATATCCATCCGTTCTGGGGCCGGTCCATATCCATCCGTCAGATAGATGATCGCGGCCGGCCGGGGCTGCATCTGCCGGGCATGTTCAAAAACCGGGCGCAAATCAGTAAAGCCGCCCCCACGTATCACTTCGGTGGCTTGCCGGCTGCCGTTGAAAGAGTCGATCTTGCGGATGGTGCTCCCGGCATAGAGGACGGTGATTCGACTTTGGCGGCCACGGGCAATCTGCAGCAGTTCACGAGCAAAAGCTTCACGCAGCTCCAGGGTGTCGGTCGATTCGCTGGTATCGACCCCAATAACCAGATTGAGTAACTGTTTTTTACGCTGCCCCGGGGTGAAGTGTCCAAAGCGTCGATGATTGCGTTGCCAGGTTGAAGTGCGTCCGACCCGACCGGCAGTGCCGATAAATTGGCGCAATATCTGCTGCCAGGGGATAGCAGGAGGTTTCAAAAATGGTTCAATCAGCCTTTTGATATCATCGGGGACTTCCCCATGGTTTTTCCGCGTGGCGCTACGTACCATCTCTGTGACCACCTGCTCGGAGAGTGCGAGCGGGGTACGGTCCGCTTCCTGCCAGATACCGTGGTCATCTATGGGCTCAGGGAACGGGTTGTGATCTGATCGGTCAAAATTCCCGCTGTCGGGTTTCTCGCCGAGATTATCCCTCCCCTCGTCACCATGACCGTCTCCCTTCTGATTACCCAGTGACGGTCGCTGAATCAGCTTTGCGTAGTATTCTTCAGCGGCCAGGTTTTCCGGGAGTCGGAACCGGCCCGGTTGGACTGCTTCTGGTGGCAGATTGGCTATCGATTGGTTGATCGCCATGTCGCAGGCCAGATTCCAGTAGCGGGGATTGCGTTCTTTACGGCGCGCAGGGTGCAGGTGGAGCACGTGTTTGATGAGATGCTCCAGCAGTGCCTCCTGCTCCGGTGGGCTGAACAGGGCGAATATTTCGGGATTAAGAGTCAGAACCGGAGTGCCATCGCTGATAGTCACACCGAGTGCCTTCACCCCTTGGCCGGTACGGCGACGAAACTGTAACAGGAACTGACCGTAAAACGGTCTGCGCTTCAATAGCCGCACAATAGTGTCTTCAAGGAGACGCATGGTGCTCAGGCGACCTCTTCACTGATGCGGTTGATGGTCTCAAGAACGACATCATCATACTTGTCCTGACTGATAATGGATGCGATTGCCGGGATTCGCAATAAGGACTTCACCAGGCCGAAACGCATGTCGCGTGGAAGGATTGCTATGAACGCGATCAGGTTGTCCTGCTGTTGGGGGGAGGGAGGAGCGTTGTTTTTCAGGTGAATCAGCAAATCATTGATGCTGGCGGCCTGAATGTCGTCCCTTTGCTGTTTCGCCTGATCCGCAACGTCGTCCCACCGATTAAGAATATCTTCCCCTCGCAGAGGCCGGTCCTTTTGCTCTGCGCACCACCCCAGGAAGGTGACCGCTGCTTCCCGGCCGATAATGCCACTGTAAACTTCCATTTCCAGTGCGGCAGGAAAGCGGCATGATTGTTTCAGGACGCTGACCATCTCCCATGCACGTTCGGAAGGCTCAACCTGCATGTCAAATTGCTTGTTTCCCTGAGAAAGAAGTTGCTGGTTGGCGGCGACAAATTGTTGGACCTGCGGATGGAATTGTTCTCGACTTGCGTACGCGCCCCAACAGTCAGCATCACTTTCAACCTGCAGGATGATCATCCGGTCGAGCAGGGCACGGTCAAGGGGAGCGACCTGATAACTCCCGTCGGGAGGGTTGATCGCAACCACAACACGATGTTGTGACGCAAGTTTGTGCGTATGTAAGGCTCGTTGCTGACCTTCGGCAGGAGGTTCCACAAATTGAAAGATAGCTTGTAACGTATCTTCCTGTTGCGCACGGTTAAGCTCATCGCAGTGAATTATGGCCGGAGGATCATTTTCTGCGGGCCACCAGCTTGGCCGAGACCAATACATGATCTCACCTTCCCGATAGGGGAGGCCGACCAGATCACCGACTTCCATCTGCCCAAGTCGAAGAGGGATGTAGCTTTTTGAAAGCTCACGGCAAACTTGAATGATGCCGGCGGTCTTGCCAACACCCCGATGTCCAACCACGCAGGGGGTCAGGTCGGTATTGACCAGTATTTCCCGCAGGACAGTCTTCATCTGCTCGATATTCATGTTCAATCCATAGTGATCATAGGTGACTTAAGTTGTCAGCTATAGATAGCACAGAGCATGCCGTTGGGCAAGTTGTCTCACCGCAAACTTCAGATAGTAATTGATGCTTGAGAAAAGGGACATGGACAACGCCTTCATCAGGGCAGATAATAGCCTTAACTCTGACAGAAAGATGGAACCTGAATGTGTGAAAAATATGATGTGATTGTTATTGGGGGAGGACCTGCTGGCATGTTTGCCGCAGGGTTCGCTGCGCTGGAAGGGGCACAGGTGCTGCTGCTGGAAAAAAATCGTCAATGTGGCGCAAAGCTTCTGATCACTGGAAAAGGGCGCTGTAACGTCACCAACAGTGAACCTGACCAGAAGCGCTTTTCTGAACACTTCGGCAGGAATGGCAAGTCTTTTCTGACAGCACTTTACACTTTTGGTGTGAACGAGGTTGTGGAATTTTTTGAGCAACGTGGTTTACAGCTGAAAGTGGAGCGCGGCGACAGAATTTTCCCCGCCCATGGCGGTGCGGGTGATATACAAAAAATTCTCAATAAATTTGTTCGTGACTCCGGCGCAGAGGTTTTCACCAGTTGTCTGGTCAAAGGAATTCGCCATCACGAAGATCGTTCGATTGTTGTACAGACCGGACGGGAAGAGTTTGTTACACGCAATCTGATTATTGCCACTGGCGGCCTGTCTTACCCCAAGACCGGGAGCACTGGTGATGGCTATCGCTGGGCAGAAGCTCTGGGGCATAAGCTGGTACAACCGGAGCCTTCATTGGTTCCTGTCCTTCTTGAAGAGCCCTGGACTGCTGAGGTCAGTCATTTTAATCTCAAAAATATTCAAATTTCGGTCCGTCAGAAAGGAAAAACAATAGCAGAGCGGTTTGGGGAGGCCTTCTTTACTCATAACGGGATTGGTGGGCCGATCATCCTGGATCTGAGCGGACCAATCAGAGCGGCGCTAACGCGTGGCAAGGTCAGCCTGGTGCTTGATCTCAAGCCAGCGGTTGAGCATCAACTCTTTGACCAAAGACTGCAGCGAGAGTTGATAGCACACAGTAACAAGGATTTTCGTAATTCGCTGGGCAGTTTGCTGCCCAAAGATATGATCCCCCTTTTTGTTCGTCTTTCAGGGATTGACCCGCACAAGAAATGCCATACCGTGTCAAAGATGGAGCGCAAGCGTCTTCTCGGTTTGTTCAAAGGGTTGGAGATGCAGGTGACAGGTTGTGAAGGGTTCGATAAAGCGATTGTCACCGAAGGAGGGGTTTCGCTACGCGATATTGATATGCGCACCATGCGCTCCAAAAAAGTGAGCAATCTTTTTTTTGCAGGGGAAATCGTTGACCTTGCCGGCCCCACAGGCGGCTTTAATCTTCAGGTCTGCTGGTCAACGGGTTACCTGGCCGGGAAAGAAGCCGCGAAATAAGGCCAATGAAAGAAATGACCCCAAAAACGGTTAGTTTTGGACCAGATCCACAAACCCCGGTTTTTGTCTCTGCGGGTTTGATACCCCGTTTACTTGAAGCGGATACCATCTTCTGCAGTTATCGGCACGCTTGATTTTTGTGCGGATTAGCCGTTGGGAAGGTGATGGTTCTTCCTATGCGAAAATTCCGATAAATGGCAATAAAGGCAGGGTGTCGATCCGATAAGAAGACAAGCCATGGTTTGCTGTGATGATGCCAGTGTGGAAATTTTGTGATACGCTATTCGCTGTTAGGATTGACAGCTAGCCAGGGAATGACTCAAAAGAATTAAGCGAATCGGATTCGGAAAAGACGCTATAGATGACACCAAGGTGATCTCTTCATGGTCACAATATTCACTTCAGTCAGGATATCTCGGCAAAAATGAGATTGGTAATTCTCTGTGCGCTCAGGTGAAATTTAATGGATGTTTGGAATTGCGTTTGCTAAATTAGCGGGATTTATCCTGATTCAACACTCACTCACGGAAAGGTAAGGAAATGAAAATGCGTATTGTTTTTCTAACTCTGACAGTTGGTCTGCTGCTCTCAGTCGGTTGTGTTGCCGAAGAGGGAAAAAAGAAAATAGAGCTTAATAATTTAAAGGACAAATTCAGTTACAGCTATGGATTGTCTCTTGGCCAGAATTTTAAACTTCAGGAGCTTGATGTTGATCTTGATATCTTTTTGAAGGGCCTTGAAGATGGAGTCAATGCCGCTGAGCCGATGATGACGGTTGAAGAAATCGAACAAGTTAAAAAAGAAATCCAGGAAGAACTGACTGCGAAAGCAAAAGCCCGGGCCGAGGAGATGGCATCCGTAAACAAGGAGTCGGGTGATGCCTTTCTTGCTGAGAATGCCAAGAAAGAGGGTGTGGTGACGCTTGAGAGCGGTTTGCAGTATAAAATTATCGAAGAGGGGACGGGGCCCTCTCCGTCGGTTGATGACAAGGTCACCGTACACTACACGGGAACCCTGGTCGATGGTACTGAATTTGACAGTTCTCATAAGCGGGGAGAACCTGCAACCTTCCCGGTTGGCGGTGTGATTCCTGGTTGGACAGAAGCTTTACAGTTGATGAAAGAGGGGGCTAAGTGGCAGTTGGTCATCCCCTCGGCGTTGGCCTACGGTGAGAGAGGTGCCGGCCCTCAGATCGGTCCAAACTCTGTGTTGATCTTTGATGTTGAATTGATCAAGGTCGGCGACGACGTCAAGGAATAGACTGAGGAATAGACTGAGAAGTAAATTGTGATTTTTTCTTTATTGAAGTGACCATTTCACGGTTGTGCGTGGAATGGTCACTTTTTTAGAGCCGGATCGAAGAGATCACAAAAATTAATTCTTCTCTTTCGTCAGATATCCAGAAAGCTCTGATAGCAACATTCCCATTAACATCAACCCGCAACCGATCAGCCCGCGCCCAGAGAGCACTTCTCCCAGCAGCAACCAGCCTCCGATTGCCGCAAAAACTCCTTCCATGCTGAGGATGATTGCAGAGTGTGCCGGGTGAGCGTCACGCTGAGCCACGACCTGCAGGGTGTAGGCGATCCCGACAGAGAAGAGACCACCGTAGAGGATCGGTACGGCTGCTTGCATGATAGTAGCAAGTTCGATGATTTCAATGTTCATAGCAACAGCCAGGCTGAGCACTGAGCAGATGGCGAACTGAACGGCCGCCAGCTTCAAAGAATCCATTTTCGGGGAGAGCCAACCGATAATCAGGACATGTCCCGCCCAGAAGAACGCACTGAGAAAAACCAGAAAATCACCGAAGGAGATCGTAAATTCATTGGTAACGCTTAGGAAATAGAGGCCGATAGTCGCCAGCACGGCTCCGATCCACGTCCCTGTTGATGGGTATTGCTTCCACAGCAATCCGAGTAATGGCACCATAACGACATAAAGCCCGGTGATAAAACCTGCGTTTCCGGCTGTCGTGTAGACCAACCCAACCTGTTGCAAGGACGCCCCGGCGAAGAGGGCCAAACCTGCGATCAGGCCACCGACCAGGATCGTTCGACCGTTCCCTGGTGGGATTTCCGGATGGGCGTGCCGTTGCTTGGTTCTGTGCAGCATAATCAGAGGAACCAGCGACAAGCTGCCAATGGCAAACCGGACCGCATTGTAGGTATAGGGACCGACATAATCCATCCCGACCCGCTGAGCTACAAAGGCGAATCCCCAGATTGCTGCGGTTAAAATCAGCAAAAAGTCAGCTCGCAAGGTTCTCTGTCTCATACTCTTTCCTCATGACAGGCTTAAAAAAAAATGGACTTTTACCACAGGGAGAATGGAGAGCACAGAGAAAAACTTGACTCCTTGCCTGCGGATGCTTTTTGAACATGCTCCGCAAACTCGGCGAACGAAGCGGCAAAATGTTCTGGGATGCTTTAAACGCAGACCCTGTTTCGCCCCGCTTTCTTTGCCCGGTAGAGGGCCTGGTCAGCAGCTTTGATGATTTGATCGGAGTTGGGGAATTCAGGTTTTTTTTCAGCTGCGCCGATGCTGATCGTGACACTGAGGGGCTTTGTCGTCTTGCTGCCTGAGGTTATTCGTTTCGGTTTCTTTTTCGGTCGGTCTTTCCCGCGCGGGATAAATCTGGCATTGGCGACGGCTTCCCGGACTTGATCAAGGTGAGGGAGGGCGTCCTCAACGCCGGCCCGTGGAAAGATGATGGAAAACTCTTCTCCGCCAAAGCGGTAGGTCTTTCCTCCTCCTGTAACATTGGATAATTTAGCTGCAACCATCTTCAGAACCTGGTCACCGACATCATGTCCATGCGTGTCATTAAATTTTTTGAAATGATCGATATCGAGCATGGCAAAGGTGTATTTGCTACCGAGCTTCGCCAATGCTTCATTCAGGGCGCGCCGCTCTGGCAGCCCGGTCAATTCGTCTCTATAAGCCATAAAATGCGATGTCTCTACGACGCCAATCACCAGTATCAGACCCGCTGCGGCAAAATAGAGAGTTAACGCCTGTCCGTCCGGATAAAGAAGGCCGAACAGAATCGTTGCCAGCGCCCAAAGAAAACTAGCCTCCAATGCTGCAGGTCGCAGATAGAAACGAATTGTCAGAATCGACAACGAAAGAAAGAACATCAAGAGGGTCGGTTGAGTGAGCGTCGGTTGCAGGTCGAGAGGGAATGGCAAAGCCTGATATCTCAGCCAGAATATGGACTGTTTGAGCAGGTGCGCGTAGAGCCATGAAGCACCGATGACCTGTGCCGTCAGAAATGCCAGCCAGATGGCTCCCCTTGCGTTGAAAAGACCCCGCTCTTTGAACAGGGAGACGATTAACAGGTTGAGCGGCAGGGCTGTGGTGACGATGACAAAGACAAACTGGCTGCTGCTGCCGGCAGTCGAAAAATAATCCAGAATGCGATCGGAGAGAAAGAGTATCAGAATGGCATAAATCAGACGTGTACGATTGAAACGCCAACCGAGCAGCATGGCGATGCCCAGTACCACAGGTGGGAAAATCTCGAGAAAGGGGATTATGCTTTCTGGCAGTGTGTCGCGCGATAAAAACACCGCAGTAACCACAAACAACAATCCGTTCGGTAGCAGGAAGGGGTAGAGAAGTTTCTGCATGGGAAATTTCACGCGAACAGGCTCCTGAATGGTACTGCGGATGATCAGCGTTTTTTCTATCGATAGAGCCCGTCGCGACGGTTTTTCCGTGAAATCTTTCCGATAATCCAGCCAAACAGAAAGACCCCACCTCCGGCGAGAAACCAGCGAATCGCCTTTGAGCGCAGAAATCCTTCATTTTCTTTACGCAGTTCCAGAACTTCAGCCGATAGCTTGCTGTGCTCGGCGTCCAGAAGCTCCTTCTCTTCAGCCAATTGAACGATATGCTCCGATTTAAAACGAAGATCTTCGTATTTGTCAGTGAGGAGTTTCAATTCCTGTTTGGTTTGCGCGAGGAGTGCGTCCATCTTTGCGAGTTCGTCTTCTGCGCTGTTTTTCAGTTCGAGCTGGCTTTTTTTTGCTTGTTTCAGCTGGGCCAACTCTTTGTTCAGTCGATCCTGCTCTTTTTCGAGCCGCGCAATAATAATCGGGCTGGGAATCTCGCTCGTGACGTACTGTTTTTTTATGTAGCCTTCCTCGCCACTACTGATTCGAACCTTGACGTAGGAGCTATCCTCTTCAAGTATTTCCAAAGGAGTTCCGGTTCTGAGGTTCTTGATGGTGGCTGATTGATTGTCTGCATTTTCTCTCAGGTTGACGACAATCTGATCAACGATGTAACGTGTTTCGGCAATCGCCGGGGCAGACAGAATGAGTAGCGACAGAACAGGTAGAAGCAGGTTAAGAACCCTGATGTTCATAGTAAAATCCTTTTGGGAAAAGAGTTTCGGCCAGTGAATAGTACCGCTTTCAGAGGGAGGATTTCAAGTCTGCATTTATTGTTCGGGCTTGCGTATCAGGTGCTGTCTCAGATGTCGGAAGGGTCGCCAATAAAAAATGATTGTAATCGATAGAAAAATTGCATTTTGCCGATAGAGGTGAAATTATTGGCGTTTGTTTTTTTGATATTCTGAAGTCAGGAGAAATCGGTGAAAGAGTATATACAGAAGTTACTTGAAAAGACCGTAGAAGCAATGAAGCAGAAGGGGCTTCTGCCAGCAGAAGTCATTCCAGTATTTCAGGTGGATCGTACCAGGGACAAGGCACATGGCGACCTGGCAACAAATCTGGCGATGGTTCTCTCCAAAGCGGCAAAATCGAATCCTCGTGAACTGGCGCAACGAATCACTGAAAACCTGCCAACCTCTGAGTTGGTGCAAAAGGTAGAGATCGCCGGTCCCGGTTTTATCAACTTTTATCTTAACCCCGATTGGTTGGCCGGGCAGGTTGAAGCAGCCCTTCTTGATCCAAGGGCCGGAGTGGCAGAGGCAGAGAATAAGCAGAGAGTTGTGGTCGATTATTCTTCCCCGAATCTGGCCAAAGAGATGCATGTCGGCCATTTGCGTTCCACGATTATCGGTGATGCTGTC
>Ga0102946_1000110_pt1 | contig 27303 bp, 26 predicted proteins | sample SalPon2A_A_D1_MG_FD_78209 | JGI IMG/M metagenome (GOLD analysis project Ga0102946, IMG submission 78209) | Soil microbial communities from South San Francisco under conditions of wetland restoration - Salt Pond MetaG R2A_A_D1_MG | ecosystem: Environmental > Terrestrial > Soil > Wetlands | place... | reverse complement strand
GGCCGAGGCCTTGGCTGAGCGACCCGGCGACCGCGTGGTCGCCATCGGAGTGGCCAGCATGGCGGAGTCGGGCGTCCTGACCGACGAGGCTGACACCCCGCTGGCCCCGGTCATCGCGTGGCACGACCGCCGCGACGAGGCCGAGCTCGAGTCGCTGACCGACCAGCTCGGGACCGAGTTCTGTTCTCGCACCGGCCTGCCTCTGTGGACCCAGTGGTCGTTGACCAAGCACCGGTGGCTGCGCAGCCACCACGAGCCCGCGACCCGCGCGACTCGGCGGTACCACGTCGCCGAATGGGTCGTGCGGGGGTGGGGTGGAGGGCGTGCGACCGAGCTCTCCCTGGCCTCGCGTACCGGCTGGCTGGACCTGCACACCCAGAGCCCGTGGACCGCGACGCTGGACTGGGCGGGCGCCGGCCCCTGGGCTCTCGCCGAGCTGACCCCGGCGGGTGCGCCGTGGGGCCGCGCGGAGACCTCGGGCGCGCTCGCGGGCGCCGACGGAGCGGTCCTGACCGTCGCCGGTCACGACCATCAGGTCGCCGCGGTCGGGCTGGGCTGCCACCGCCCCGGGGACGAGTTCGACTCCTGTGGCACCGCAGAGGCCATCCTGCGCACCGCCGAGCCGGGCCTGTCCGCCGAGGTCGTGCATGCTCTGGCCCGGGACGGCATCACGGTGGGGGCACACGCGGCCGCCGGGCGGTGGTGCCTGCTCGGAGCGACCCAGGGCGGCCGTGTCCTCGGCACTGTGATGGATCGGCTCGGGCTGGGCCGCGAGCAGATGGGGCAGCTCGACGAGCTGGCCGCGCAGGCGCCGGACCGCCCGGGCGCGGTGGTCTGCGGGCACGACGGATCGGAGGTGCACATCGACCCCGGCGCGAGCCCGGGCGAGGTGTGGCGAGCAGCGGTCCGGACCGTGACCGGCCAGGCCAAGGAGCTCAGCGACCGGATCAGCCAGGTCACGCAGCAGCCGCGCTCGCTCGTCCTGGCCGGTGGGTGGACCCACAGCGAGGCCCTCCTGCGCGCGAAGCGGGAGCAGGGTCCGCAGCTGAAGGTGCCGCAGGTCGGCGAAGCAGGCTGCCGTGGAGCAGCCGTCTTCGCCGGCGTCGCTGCCGGTGTCTACGACGACCTCGATGACGCACCCCCGCTGATGTCGACTGACCTGGCCCTGCCCCGTACATCTGGAGGAGACGCGCATGCCGCTCGCCATCACCGCTGACCTCGTGCAGCGAGCCCGAGAAGCCCACCGAGGTGTGGCGGCGTTCAACGTCATCACCCTGGAGCACGCCGAGGCGATCGTTCTCGGCGCCGAGCGGGCGAGTGCCGATGTCGTCCTGCAGATCAGCCAGAACGCCGTGCGGTTCCACGGCGGGCGACTGGAGCCCGTCGCGGCGGCGAGCCTGGCGGTGGCGGCCGGTGCCCAGGTGGACGTGTCGGTCCACCTGGACCACGTCGACGACGTCGAGCTGTTGCACCGCACTGCCGACTGCGGTCTCAGCTCGGTGATGTTCGACGCCTCGCGTCTGGACTACCGCGACAACGTCGAGGCCACCCGCGCCGCCGCAGAGTGGGCGCACGCCCGGGGGCTGTTCATCGAGGCCGAGCTCGGCAAGGTGGGCGGCAAGGACGGGGCCCATGCCTCCGGCGTGCGCACCGACCCCGACGAGGCGGACGAGTTCGTCTCGCGCACGGGCGTCGACGCGCTGGCGGTCGCGGTGGGCAGCTCGCACGCGATGACCGACCGGAGCGCCGCGTTGGACATCGACCTCATCGCCACTCTCGCGGACCGGCTCGACGTGCCTCTGGTGCTGCACGGCTCCTCCGGCGTGCCGGACGCCGTTCTCGCCGAGGCCGTACGCGCAGGCATGGTGAAGATCAACATCGGCACCATCCTGAACACCGCCTTCACCGGAGCGGTGCGCGAGGTCCTCGGTGCCGACGAGGCGGTGGTCGACCCGCGCACGTACATCAAGCCGGGGCGCGAGCAGATGGCCCAGGTCGTGCAGCGCCTGGCGAGGATCGTGGGTGCCGTGTGATCATCACGGTGACGCTCAACCCGAGCCTGGACCTGACCTACGCCCTACGGGAGTCGGCCGTGGGGGAGGTCGACGTCCACCGGGCGCGCACGGCCACCCTCGAGGCCAGCGGAAAGGGGGTGAACGTCTCCCTCACCCTCCGACGGGCCGGGACGCCGACCGTCGCCGTGCTGCCGCTGGCCGGCCCGACGGGTCGGCATGTGAGTGACCTGCTCACGAAGGAGGAGGTCGAGCACGTCGTCGTCCCCCTCGAGGGCCAGACGCGTATCAACACCTCGGTGGTGGTGCCCGGGGGCCAGACCACCAAGGTGAACGGGCCGGGCCCGATGGTCGGCGCGGAGGAGCTGACGCTGCTGACCCGTCGCCTGCGGGAGGTCGTCGACGCGGTGGACCACGAGGGCGAGCACTGGGTCGCCCTGTGCGGCTCCTTCCCTCCGGGGGTCGAGGAGGGTCTGGTCACCGAGGTGGTCCGCACGGCGCGCGAGCGAGGACTGCGCTGTGCGGTCGACGTGGCAGGCCCACCGCTGGCGCAGGCCCTCACCGACGGTGCGGACCTGCTGGCCCCCAACGCCGAGGAGCTCGGTGCACTGGTGCCCGACGGGCTCGACCACCGCGACCCCGGCGCCGTGGTCTCCGCCGCGCACCACCTGGCCCGCGCCTCCGGCACCAGCTTCCTGGTCAGTCTCGGCGCCGAGGGCGCCTTGTACGCAGACGGCGCGGTCACGCTGCACGGCACCGGTCCGGCGTTGACACCGGTGAACACCGCGGGCGCCGGCGACGCCCTCCTGGCCGGCTGGCTGACGCAGCCGGGTGAGCCGACCGCTCGGCTGAGGCGTGCGCTGGCCTACGGTCGCTCGGCCTGCCTGTCACCCCTGACCGTCGACCGGACTCCCGGCCGGAACGCCGCGGACGGCCTCACGGTCGCGACCCTGAGCGCCTCCCCGAGACAGAGGAAGAACCGATGACCGACATCCGCCGAGTTCGCATCACCGGGCTGGAGACGATTGAGATCAGCAGCGAGGCTCCGGTCTCGGTGCAGGCGCACGAGGTGAGGGTGCGCACCGTCAATGTCGGGCTCTGCGGCTCCGACACGCACGCCCTCCACGGGCGCCACCCGCTCATCCCCATTCCCTACTACCCCGGCCACGAGGCCACAGGTGTGGTCATCGAGGTGGGCTCGCAGGTGAGCTCGGTCGCCGAGGGCGAGCGGGTCGTGGTGGAGCCCACGCTGCCGTGTGACGCCTGCAAGCAGTGCCGGCGGGGAACACCGAACCTGTGCGAAAACCTCGAGTTCTTCGGCTGTGGCTACCGCCAGGGCGGGATGGCCGACGAGTTCGTGGTCCGCGCCGACCGGTTGCACCGGATTCCGGACGACATGGACGACCTGAGCAGCGCCCTGGTGGAGCCGCTGGCCACCCCCGTGCACGCGGGTCGGATCGCCGGGCCCCTGCGCGACCGGGCGGTGGTCGTCCTGGGGGCGGGGACCATCGGTCTGCTCATGCTGGCCGTGGCCCGGTACCAGGGGGCCCGCCGGGTGGTGGTGACCGACCCCCTGGCGCTCAAGCGCGAGGCGGCACTGGCCCACGGAGCGGATGCGGCATTCGATGCCACGGCCGAGGATGTGGCCGAGCAGGTGCTGGGAGCCCTCGGCGAGAGTGCCGACGTGGTGTTCGACTGCGTCGCGGTGGAGCCGACCGTACGGCTGGCCATCCGTCTGGCCAGCAAGGGCGGCACTGTGGCGATCGTGGGCGTGCCCTCAGCCGACGTCTCGGTCCCGACGATCACCGTCCAAGACACCCAGGTTCGGCTCCAGGGGTCGGCCACCTACACTGCCGAGGACTACGACACCGCCTTCGAGATGCTCCGCGCGGGTGCGGTGAGAGCAGACGAGGTCGTGACCGCCCAGTTCCCGCTGGCCCAGGTCGAGGAGGCGTTCGCGGCGTTGGACTCCGGAGAGCACCTGAAGGTGGTGATGCGACCGTGAGCCAGCCATCCGGGCCGGAGGGTGAGCCTGAGCTGGCCCCGCTGCGTCACCGGTCGATCCTGGACTCCCTCGTTCAGCACGGTCAGGTCAACACCCAGCAGCTGGCGACCCGTTTCGGGGTGACCCACGAGACCGTGCGCAAGGATCTGATCTACCTGCAGGAGCGCGGTCTGCTGCGGCGCGTGCACGCGGGCGCGGTCGGCCCCGAGTCGGTGGCCCACGAGCCGTGGGTCAATGACCGCACCGACAACCTGCCGCAGAAGCGCCGGATCGCGGCGGCCGCGGCCGAGCTGGTACCCGCCTCGGGTGCCGTCCTGCTCGACTCGGGGTCGACCACCGCGGCCTTGGCGCACCAGATGCAGTCGTCCGGCTCGTTGCAGGTGATCACGAACTCCTTGCCGGTGGCGCTCACCTTGCTGCCGAAGGTCGGCTCGGTGACCACGTTGGGCGGCCGGGTGCGACCGGAGACCCAGGCCACGGCCGACGAGTGGGCACTGGCTCACCTGTCCGACATGCGGGTGGACGTGGCCTTCCTGGGGGCCAACGCTGCCTGTCTCGACCAAGGTCTGGCCACCCCCGACCGTGCCGAGGCGGCGGTGAAGGCCGCCTTCATCCGCACGGCGAGGCGCCGGGTCCTGCTCGCCGACCACAGCAAGTTCGAGCGCGAGTCGGTCTACTCGTTCGCCACGCTGACCGACATCGACGTCCTGGTCACCGACGCCCAGCTGAGTGCTCGCACGGCCGCGGCCATCGAGAGGACCCACCTGGTGGAGGTCATCCGCGCCTCAGCGTGACTCGTGCTGCTGTGACCGCAGCGGTCGCAGGGCGCGGGCCCAGCGCTCGGTCTGATCCAGCAGGGTCTTCACGTTGCGGGCCTGGAAGTCGCGCGGGTCCATCTGAGAGAAGTCCTGCATGTCGTCGAAGATCGACAGCGACACCTGGGCGCGCACGGTGGCGATCTGCAGCTCGCCCAGGACCGACTTGAGCTGCTCCACGGCACGCAGGCCGCCGGAGCTGCCGTAGGCCACGATGCCGGCTGCCTTGTCGTTCCACTCGGAGTACAGGAAGTCCAGGGCGTTCTTGAGCTGGCCGGGAATACCGCGGTTGTACTCCGGGGTCACGAAGACGAACCCGTCGAAGCCGTCGATGAGCTTCGACCAGGCGCGGGTGTGCTCCTGGCTGTACTGTCCGGCGGCTGCCGGCTGGGGCTCGTCGTAGTTGGGCAGGTTCTGCTCCGCGAGGTCGACCACCTCGTAGGACGCGTGCTCGCGCTCCGCCGTGAACTGGGACACCCAGTCGGCGACGGTCGGGCCGACGCGCTGGGGACGGCTCGAGGCGATGATGAGGGCCATCTTCAGCTCTGCGGTCATCCGGGGCTCCTTCGCTCGATGGGTGGTGTCCGCTAGCGACGGTTGGTGAACTGGACGGCGAAGTCGAGGTCGGCCTCGCGGACGAGATGCTGCACGGTCTGGAGATCATCGCGCGACTTGGAGGTGACGCGCACCTCGTCGCCCTGGATCTGGGTCTTCACCGACTTCGGCGCCTGGTCCCGGATGAGCTTGGTGACCTTCTTGGCCTGCTCGGTGCTGATCCCGTCCTTGACCGTGGCGTCGAGCCGGTGCTCCTTGCCCGACTGGTGTGGCTCGCCGTCGTGGGAGAGGTCCAGCGCCTTCAGGGACACGCCCCGCTTGACCAGCTTGGTCTGCAGCACGTCGAGCACGGCCAGGCACCGCTCCGGGGTGCTGGCCCTCATGTGCACCACCTCACCGGCCAGCTCGACGCCGGCGCCGACGTTGCGGAAGTCGTACCGCTGGCCGACCTCTCGGGCGGCCTGGTTCACGGCGTTGGCAAGCTCCTGCTTGTCCACCTTGCTGACGATGTCGAAGGATGAGTCGGCCATGTCTGTCCTTGGGGGTGTGGGGGTTCGCCGAGCGCACTTTGTGCCGGTTGTCGGCTGTTATCCTTTCATCCGTCCATCCGCGGCAGGTTGTCCGAGTGGCCAATGGAAGCGGACTGTAAATCCGCCGGCGTATGCCTACGCAGGTTCGAATCCTGCACCTGCCACCGTGAGATGCACCCGCTGGGGGTCATCGCTGCATCCCGGTCACACCCGTCCGTTCGGTCTCCGGCGTCGCCGTCCCGACCAGTCCCTGTCGAAAGGCCATCTCGCGGTAGACGCCCTCGTCGGCGATGAGCTCGGCGTGGGTGCCCTCGGCGACCAGCCGACCGTGCTCCAGCACCAGGATGCGGTCGAAGTCGCGCACCGTGGACAGTCGATGTGCGACGACGAGGACGGTGCGCCGCTGGGCCAGCTCGGCCAGAGTGGCCTGCAGCTGATGCTCGGTGCGGGAGTCCACCGAGGAGGTCGGTTCGTCCATCAGCAGGACCTCCCGCCCGGCCAGCATCGTGCGGGCCCAGGCCAGACGTTGACGCTGGCCCCCGGAGAGCTTGGTTCCGTGCTCACCCAGGTCCAGCGCCAGCCCGCCGGACTCGCGGTCGACGAGCTCGGCGAGACCGACCGAGGTCAGGGCGCGCACCAGCTCCGCCTCGCTCGCCTCCGGCGCGGCAAGCCGCAGGTTGTCGGCCAGGGTGCCGCTCAGCACCGGCGCGTCCTGCTCGATCAGGCCCAGACGGGCGCGCAGCTCACTGCGCGGCACAGTGTCCAACGGCGTGCCGGCCACCGTGATCTGTCCTGACGTCGGCTCGTAGAACCGCTCGACCAAGGCCAGGGTGGTCGACTTGCCCGATCCCGACGGGCCGACCAAGGCGATCCGGGCCCCTCGGGGCACCGCGAACGACACGTCGTCCAGCACCGTCGGGCCCGATCCGGGCTGGTCACCCTCACCATGGGGGTCGGACCGGGGGTAGTGGAAGCTCACCCCCTTGAACTCGATGACAGGCGTGCGATCGGCCGGCATCGGCGCGGCATCGAGGGCGGACTCGTCCGCCGTCTCGGCCTCCCATCGCACGACCTCCTGGATCCGGTCGAGCGCCGCCAGGCCCGTCTGGATCTGCACGAAGGCCCCGACGGCGGAGCCGATCGGCATGATCAGCAGGAACAGGTACAGGATGAACGCCATCAGGTCGCCGAGCTGCATCGAGCCGTTCGCCACCCGCACGCCGCCGACGGCGAGAACGACGAGGAAGGCGGCCTGGAGGCTGATGGTCACCACCGGCTGGATGACGGCCGACAGCATCGCCAGCCTCAGCCCCGCCCGGTAGGCGGCCGTCGCGTCGGCGTCGATGAGCGCGGCCTCCCGCTCCTCCGCCACCGCGGCCTTGATGGTCCGGATCCCCGAGAGTGCCCGTTCCACCGAGGAGGACATGGCGCCCACCGCGGTCTGAGCCTCCTTGCTCGCGACCCGCACCCGACGCGCAAGCAGGAACACCGCGAGCACCCCGGTGAGGACCGTGGCCAAGGTGACCGCGAAGAGCAACGGGTCGATCAGGACCATCAGCACGACCGCTGCGATGAACATCAGGGTCGAGGAGACGACCTCGAACAGTCCCGAGGTCACCACGGAGCGCAACAGGGTGGTGTCGGAGCCGACCCTCGAGAGCAGATCGCCCACACGCCGGGTGTCGAAGACCTTGACCGGCAGGGACAGCAGGCTGCCGACCAGCCGGCGACGGACCCCCAGCACCACCCTCTCGGCGGTCGACTCCAGGTAGTAGGTCTGCAGCCCGCTGAACAGCGCCTGGGCCAGGGTCACCCCGATGAGCAAGGCGAGGAAGCCGCCGACCGCTTCGCCTGCGCCGACCGAGTTCACCAGCCGCTGCAGCATGAGGGGCTGGACGACCGCGAAGAAGGTGGCGCATATCGACAGGACGGCCACCACGGCAAGCGCGACCCGATGCTCACGCAGGTAGGGCCACATCTCGCGGAGCTGTGCGCGGGGCAGGCCGAGCGGCGGGGTCTGGTCTCGCCCCTGCTCGCCCATCGTCCCCCAAGGTAACCTGCGCCCCTCCGCTGCGGCGCGGCATGCTGCGTTCGCATAGTTTTGCGCTATGTTGCATATATTCGCAACCGATCGTCGAAGGACCAAGCATGACCACCACCCAGACGGACCACGACGTCCTCTACTCTGACCAGATGACTGCTACCGCCACCTCTGCGGCCCCGACCCCCAGCAACCAGACCTTCATCGACCTGGAGCACGAGGTCGCGGCCCACAACTACAGCCCGCTGCCGGTCGTCGTGGGCGAGGCCGAGGGGATCTGGGTCACCGACGTCGAGGGGAACCGCTACCTGGACGCTCTGTCCGGCTACTCGGCGCTGAACTTCGGACACCGCCACCCCGACCTGGTCGCGGCCGCCAAGGCGCAGCTCGACCGCTCCACGCTCACCAGCCGCGCCTTCCACAACGACCAGCTGGGTCCGTTCTGCCGCGACCTGGCCGACCTGGTCGGCAAGGAGACGATCCTGCCGATGAACACCGGGGCGGAGGCGGTGGAGACCGCCCTGAAGATCGCGCGCAAGTGGGGGTACATGGTCAAGGGCGTGGCCGCCGGTCAGGCCAAGATCATCGTCATGGCGGGCAACTTCCACGGCCGCACCACGACCATCGTGAGCTTCTCGGACGACGACGAGGCCCGGGAGCACTACGGCCCGTACACCCCCGGCTTCCAGACGGTGCCCTACGGCGACCTGGCGGCCGTCGAAGCGGCCGTCGACGACGACACCGTCGCGGTGCTGGTCGAGCCCATCCAGGGGGAGCAGGGGGTGCAGATCCCCAAGGAGGGGTTCCTGCCCGGTCTGCGAGAGCTGTGCACGCAGCGGAACGTGCTGATGATCGCCGACGAGATCCAGTCCGGTCTGGGGCGCACGGGCACCACCCTGGCGTGCGCCTACGAGGAGGTCGAGGCCGATCTCTACACCCTGGGCAAGGCCTTGGGCGGGGGCATCGTCCCGGTCTCGGCCGTTGCGGCGGACCGTGCGGTGATGGACGTCATCACCCCGGGCACCCACGGCTCGACGTTCGGCGGCAACCCGCTCGCGGCCGCCGTCGGGCACGCCGTGGTCAAGATGCTCGCCACAGGGGAGTACCAGGCCCACGCCACCGAGCTCGAGGCGGTCTTCCGGGAGCAGCTGGAGGCGCTCATCGGGCACGGCGTCGAGGCGGTCCGCGTCCGTGGCCTGTGGGCCGGTGTCGACATCGACCCCGAGCTGATGACGGGCAAGGCCGTCTGCAAGGCGTTGGCCAAGAAGGGGGTGCTGGCCAAGGACACCCACGGCTCGACGATCCGGCTCGCGCCACCGCTGGTGATCACCGCCGAGGAGCTGGCCATCATCACCGACACCCTGGCCGAGGTCATCGCCGACGCGCGAGACGAGAGCTGAGCGCGTGGCGAAGGACGGCTTGCCACAGGTGCGCTGGCTGGATCTGCCCGACCACCGGGCGTGGCTGGCCCAGCAGCTGCGCCGCCAGCTGAGCTTCGGGCAGCACTTCCCGCACCCGGACGGTGGAGCGGCCTACCTGGACTCCCGCGGACGACCGGATCCCGACCAGCCGGTGTTCACGTTCGTCACCGCACGGATGGCGCATGTGTACAGCCTCGGACACCTGGCCGGGGTGCCCGGCTGCCTGCCCCTGGCCACCCGGGCGATCGACGGTCTCCTGGGGCGGCTGCACGACGCGGAGCACGGCGGATGGTTCGCCTCGGCCGGCCCGGGAGACGCCGTCGACGACACCAAGCTCGGCTACGCGCACGCGTTCGTCGTCTTCGCCTCCGCCAGCGCGAGGGTGGCCGGGGTGCCCGGTGCCGACGACCTGCTGGCCGAGGCGCTGGCCACGCTGGACGAGCGGTTCTGGGAGGACGGCCCCGGCATGCACGCCGACTCCAGCAACCGCGACTTCTCCGAGCTCGCGGAATATCGGGGCGTCAACGCCAACATGCACTCCGTCGAGGCGCTGCTCTCGGCGGCGGACGTCACGGGCGAGGTGCGGTGGCGTGAGCGGGCGGCGCGCATCACCGGCAACGTGCTCGGGTGGGCCGAGGAGCAGGACTGGCGCATCCCGGAGCACTTCGACACCGACTGGCAGCCGATGCTGGAGCACCACCGGGACCAGCCCGACCATCCGTTCGAGCCCTACGGCGCCACCGTCGGGCATGCGCTGGAGTGGGCTCGCCTGGCCCTGCACGTGCACGCCTGCCTGGGGGAGCGGGCCGACGATGCCCTCGTCAGCGGGGCCCGGGCGCTCTTCGACCGAGCCACCGCCGACGGGTGGGGCGCGGACGGGGCGGACGGGTTCGTCTACACCACGGACTGGTCCGGCGAGCCCGTGGTGCAGCAACGGATGCACTGGGTGGCGGCGGAGGCGATCTCAGCGGCGGCGGCACTCGGCGCTGCGACCGGCGACGCGATGTACGAGCAGTGGTACCGGTGCTGGTGGGACTACGCGCAGGAGCACCTCATCGGTGAGGACGGCTCCTGGCAGCACGAGCTGGATGCCGGCAATGAGCCGGCGGCGACGGTCTGGCCGGGCCGGCCCGACCTGTACCACAGTGGGCACGCCGTCTTGCTCGGTCGTCTTCCGCTGTCCCCCACGGCGCCGACGGCGCTGGCACGGGGCCTGCTGCGCTGAGAGCGCTCGAGGGCGCTCTCACGCGGCCTCAGCCGCGGTGAGCGTGCGCGCGTCATGGGCCAGCAGGGCCGCCACACCGGCCACGGTGAGCACGACCGGGGTCACGATGAGGCTGACGAAGGTCCAGAGCGAGGCCAGGCCGAGAGCGAACAGGATGTTCAGCGGTGCCTGCACGCCGAGAGCCAGCGCCATGGTGCGCCGGGGGCGGTGGGCGGTGCCGACCAGCCACCACGCCAGCAGACCGAAGACCACGCCGTAGAACAGCCCGACCTGCACTCCGCCCCGCGCGGTGACCAGCATGAAGTCGGTCACCCCGTCGAAGGCGGCGTCCTGCCGCGCCATCCTGGGGCCGAACATCAGCGCCGTGACGACGCCGTTCAGCGCGCCACCGAGGAGGCCGTAGACGGAGCCACGGACCAGCCACCTCGACTTCGGCAGGGGGGGCGCCGGCGTGCTCACCGGCTCATCGTAGGGGCGCTGCCGCTCACGGGGTCCAGTGTGGCTCGACGAGCATCGAGGAGTTCAGCCACTCCTGCGGCACGCCCATGCCTTCGACCAGGGCCAGAGCGTCGGGTCGCAGCGAGCGGCACAGCTCGTTGATCGCTGCCGTCACGGCCTTGGAACGGGTGGCGGAGAGCCGGTTGTGCTGCTGGAACCAGGCCGAGTCGGCTTCGATGCTGCTCAGTGCGTAGAGGTCGGCCAACCTGGTCAGTCGGTCCTGAGCGACCGGGTCGACGCAGTCCTCGATGCCCTGCACGAACGCCTCCAGCACGACCCGGTCCATGTGCACCCGGGCGGCCAACAGCACGTGGTCCTGCGCGTAGTTGAACGCCTCGAACGAGTCGTCGGAGGACTTCGCTGACCGGCGCAGCCTGGTGGCGAGGGTCTCGAGCACGTGGCGCTCGCGGTCCTCGAACATCTCGACGTGCCAGCCGCGGTCGTGCAGGGGGTCCCCGCCGGAGCCGAGCCGGGTGGCCTCGACCAGCCGGTCGATCACCGGACGGGCGGCCGTCCGTTCGATGACGGCACCGCCGAAGGATCGGGCGGCGAACTGGAGCATCCCGAACATGTCGAGGTCGCCGAACATCTCCTTGTAGTGGGACAGCAGGCCCTTGGCCACGAGCTGCAGCAACACCGTGTTGTCGCCCTCGAACGTGGCGAACACGTCGGCGTCACGGCGGACGAGGGTCAACCCGTTCTCCGCCAGGTACCCCGCACCCCCGCAGGCCTCGCGGCATAGCTGAGCCGTGTCGTTGCCGAAGCGGGTACTGACCGCCTTCAGCCCAGCGGCGCGGGTCTCCAGCTCGCGCTGCGCCTCCTGGTCCGCGTTGTCCGCCGCGTGCAGCTCCTGCAGCCGGTCGACGATCTCGTTCTGGGCGAACATCAGCGCGTACGCCTCTGCGATCCGCGGCAGCAGCTTGCGCTGGTGCGCCAGGTAGTCGATGAGCAGTACCTGACCCTCGTGCCCCGGTGCGCTGAACTGGCGACGCTGGAGCGCATACCGTGTGGCGATCGACAGGGCCCTGCGACCGGCCACACCCCCTGCCCCGGCGATGCAGACCCGGCCCCGCACCAGAGTCCCCAGCATCGTGAAGAACCGCCGGTTCGGGTTCTCGATCTCGCTGACGTACTCACCGTCGCTGGTCACGCCGCCGTAGCGGTCCAGCAGCATGCGTCGTGGCACACGGACGTGGTCGAACATCAGGGTGCCGTTGTCCACCCCCGCCAGGCCACCCTTGGCCCCGTGGTCGCCCAGCATGACGCCCGGCAGCGTCCGTCCGGTCTCGTCCCGGAGGGGCACCAAGGTCGCGTGCACGCCGTGGTGCTGCTCGCCGACGACCAGCTGGCCGTAGACCACCCCCATGCGGGCATCGACGGCGGCTCCGCCGATGTAGGCCTTCATCGACGACGCCGTTGGGGAGTGCACCACGATCTCGTCGCCTGCCGGGTCGTAGGTCAGGGTGGTCTCCAGCGAGGAGACATCGCTGCCGTGTCCGATCTCGGTCATGGCGTAGCAGCCGGGCAGCTGCAGGGTCACGATGTCGCGCAGGTAGGTCTCGTGGTGCCACTGCGTGCCCAGACTGGCGACCGCGCCGCCGAAGAGGCCGAACTGCACGCCCGACTTGATGGTCACGGACAGGTCGCCGTGGGCACACATCTCGAAGTCGACCGCGGAGCGGCCCACGTCGTCGTGGCCGCCGTACGCCTGTGGGAAGCCGCTCGTCGTGAAGCCCCGCTCGGTGAGGGTGGCGAGGGTGGCGCGGGTCCAGTCGCGTGCCTGCGGCATCGTCAGCGCCGGGTCGCGCTGCATCAGCTCGACCGGCAGGGTCTGGCGGGCCCGCTCCCGGATATGACCCCACCGTCCGGCGGTGGCCTCCCGGAGCGCGTGGCCGAGGGGGCTGATCGATGTCGCAGCCGGGTTCGGCGGCTCCTGGGCTCGGGCGGGGTGCTCGACGGTGGTCATGACTTCTCCTTCGCGGCCGCGTCGTTCAGGCGCGCGGCGTCTGGCTGGGGGGACTGGAGGGCGGGACGCAGCATCTGGATGACCTCTGCGGTCACGGTGTCGGCGCTGGTGCCCGGCGGGCGGTGGGAGACCCACTGGTCGGTCGCAGCCCGCACGAACCCCGCGATGCCGTGCCCCCAGGTCACGGCCGGCGCCGGGTCGCGCCCGCAGCGGCGCAGGTGAGCGGCGAGGATCTCGGCCAGGCGGTCGCCGATGCGTCCGGTCAGGGTCCCGGCGGCGTCCACGCCAGGCGCTCCGGGATGGGTGGCTTGCAGGAGCGGGCGCGTCACCACGAAACGGTAGATGTCGGGGTCGCGCTGCACGAGCTCCAAATAGGCGCTGACCATGGCCCTGATCAGCTCGGTCACGTCGGCCGGCGCGCCGTCCGGGGCGTGCCCGGAGCGGTCCGCCACGGCGGAGAGCTCGGCGAGCACGCGAGCGTCGACCGCCTCCACGACGCCGAGGTAGACCCCGTTGCGGTCGCCGAAGTGCCGGTAGAGCACCGGTTTGCTGGTGCCGGCCTGGGCCGCGATCTCGTCCATTCCCACGCCGGGGCCGTGGATCCGGATGGCCCGGAGCGTGTGCTCGACGAGGTCGCGCCGGCGGGTGGCGCGATGCTCGGCCCAGCGGGCGTGGCGACCGTCGCGGGCGGGCGCTGCGGTGTCGGCCTGGGTCGTCATCTCTCGATAGTACCTAGTACTTCACGTACCTGCTACGGTCGGTATCGCATACGCCCCCGCCTCCCGAGATCAGGAGCTGTCCATGCCGCCTCCCAGCCACGACGACCACGCAGACCGTGCGGCCCCCCGGGTGCCGGTCATCGTGGGCGGCAACCGGATCCCCTTCGGCAAGGCGGGGGGTGCCTACGCCGCCGTGTCCAACCAGGACATGCTCACCTCGACACTGGACGGGCTGGTGGCCCGTTTCGGGCTGTCCTCGGAGCGTCTGGGCGAGGTAGCCGCCGGCGCGGTGCTCAAGCACGCGAAGGACTTCAACCTCACCCGGGAGGCGGTGCTGGGCTCGACCCTGCATCCCACGACACCGGCCTACGACCTGCAGCAGGCCTGCGGCACGGGGTTGGAGGCCGTCGTCCAGGTGGCGAACAAGATCGCGCTGGGGCAGATCGAGACCGGGGTCGCCGGCGGGGTGGACAGCGCCAGCGACGCCCCGATCGCGGTGAGCGACGGGTTGCGCGCCGCCCTGTTGACGGCCTCACGGGCCAAGACGCTCGGTCAGCGGGCCAAGGCCCTGGCCGCCGTGCGCCCCCGCGACCTGGCGCCGCAGACGCCCCGCAACGCCGAGCCCCGCACGGGTCTGTCGATGGGCGAGCACCAGGCCTTGACGACCCGTTCCTGGGCAGTCAGCCGCCAGGCCCAGGACGAGCTCGCTGCGGCCAGCCACCACCACCTGGCGCAGGCCTGGGAGTCCGGCTTCTTCGACGACCTGGCCACGCCCTACCTGCGCCTCACCCGAGACGAAGGGGTGAGGCCGGGTACCTCGGTGGACAAGCTCGGTGCGCTGAAACCGGTCTTCGGCCGCGGCGAGGGCGCGACGATGACCGCCGGCAACTCCACCCCGCTGTCCGACGGAGCGGCCCTGGTGCTGCTCGCCGAGGAACACTGGGCTCGTGAGCGGGGGCTGCCCGTGCTCGCCCGGTTCGTGGACGCAGAGGTGGCCGCCGTCGACTACGTCTCCGCAGACGAGGGCCTGCTCATGGCCCCGGCGTACGCGCTCTCGCGGTTGCTGGAGCGACACGGCCTCGCCCTGCAGGACTTCGCGGAGTACGAGATACACGAGGCCTTCGCCTCGACCGTGCTGGCCACGCTGGCCGCCTGGGAGAGCGAGGAGTTCTGCCGCGATCGGCTGGGCCGCTCCGCCGCCCTGGGGCCGATCGACCGAGACCGCCTCAACGTGCACGGGTCCTCCCTTGCCGCCGGGCATCCGTTCGCCGCTACCGGGGGGCGGATCGTGGCTACGCTGGCCAAGAGCCTGGCGCAGCGCGGACCCGGGTCCCGTGGGCTGGTGTCGGTCTGCGCGGCCGGTGGTCAGGGAGTCGTGGCGATCCTGGAGGCAGTGTGATGGCCGACCTGTACAGCCGGGTCACCGGTCATCCCGCGGGTGCTGCGCTGACCAAGCGCCTGGGCCTGCCGCAGCCGGCGACGTTGCGCCGGGGAAGGCGCTGGCCGGGTGAGGCGATCGCCCTGGGTGCCGTCGGCGGTGGGGACATCGCCGCCCGCACTCTGCACCTGCTCGGTCTGCCGGTGGTTCCGGCGGTGCACGATGCCGGGACCGAGGGCCCGAAGGACGGGGCCGGGTCGGCAGACAGCGTTCCCGCGTACGCCGAGCGGCTGGGGGCCCTGGTGCTGGATGCCACCATGGCTCGCACCATCGCCGACCTGGAGCAGGTGCGAGCGATGCTGCGGCCGGCGCTGAAGGCGCTCGGCCCCAGCGGCCGCGTCATCGTGGTCGGGGTGGCCCCGCACAAGTTCAGCGACGTCCAGGCCAGCGCCGTCGGCCAGGCCCTGGAGGGGATCACTCGCAGTGTCGGCAAGGAGATGCGCCACGGTGGGACGGCGAACCTGGTCCAGGTGGCCGACTCCACCGCGGAGGGAACGGCGTCGACGCTGGCCTTCCTGCTACAGGGCCGCTCGGCATACGTGAGTGGGCAGCCACTGCGGGTGGGCAACGACCGCCACGCCGAGCACCCGGCGCCTCGGCCCTTCGAGGGCCGCGTCGTCGTGGTGACCGGCGCCGCCCGGGGCATCGGCGCGGCCATCGCCGAGGTCTTCGCGCGGGACGGTGCCGAGGTGGTGACCGTGGACGTGCCTTCCGCCGGCGATGCGCTGGCGGGGGTGGCGAACCGGGTCGGCGGCATGGCGCTGCAGCTGGACATCACCAATCCGGACGCCGGGCAGGTGATCGCCCGCCACGTCGCCGAGCGCTTCGGGGACCGGAGCGAGGGCCAGGGGAGGATCCACGCGATCGTGCACAACGCGGGCATCACCCGCGACAAGCTGTTGGCGAACACGGACGCGACTCGCTGGGCCGGCGTGCTCGAGGTCAACCTCCAGGCGGCCCTGCGCATCAACGAGGCCTTGCTCGACCCGTGGTCGCCTGGCGGTCTGGCCGACGGCGGCCGGATCGTCAACGTGGCCTCGACGAGCGGCATCGCCGGCAACCGTGGTCAGGCGAACTACGCCGCCAGCAAGGCCGGGGTCATCGGCGCGACGCGCGCCCTCGCTCCGCACCTGCGCGACCGGCGCATCACCGTCAACGCGGTCGCTCCCGGTTTCATCGAGACCGAGATGACCGGCAAGATACCGGTCGCCACGAGGGAGTTCGCGCGCCGGTTCAACTCGATGCACCAGGCGGGAAAGCCGGTGGACGTCGCCGAGGCGATCGCCTACTTCGCCGACCCCGCCAGCTCGGCCGTCAACGGTCAGGTGCTGCGGGTCTGCGGCCAGTCCCAGATCGGTGCCTGACGTGGCGTCTTCCGGGCTGCCAGCACCGGTAGCCGACCCGCCCCCGGTCACCGAGCGACTCATCGAGCCCCCCGCGGTGGGTCCGCTGCTGGGGCGCGCCGTCGGGCGCGGGCTCACCGGTCTGACCCGTGGACGGTCCGCGACCCCGCTCTCGTCGCAGCGGGTGCTCCCGTCCCGGCGAGTGGAGGTGAGCGAGCAGACGGTCGACATCGAGCAGTGGGCGCAGTATGCCCGGGTGTGCGGGATGAGCGTCGGCACGGTCCTGCCCGGCACCTTCCTGCACGTGATGTCGTTCGGCGCCCAGATGTCGGTGATGGGGGCCCCCGACTTCCCCTTCCCCATGGTGGGCATGGTGCACATCCACAACGAGATGCAGATGCTGGCTCCGGTCGGCCCCCAGGACCGCCTCACCGTGAGCGCGTGGGCGGACACGGTCCGCCCCCACCGCCACGGAGCCACCGTCGACCTGCACGCGTGCGCGCAGACCGGCTCGGACGTGGCGTGGTGGGGCCGCAGCACCTACCTGGTGCGCGGAGTCGCCCTCCGTGAGGGTGCCGTCGGGTCGGCGGAGGAGTCTGCCTCACCCGCGCGCCGGCTCGACGCCGAGGAGGAGGTGGATGTGGCGACCCTCGCGCCGTGGGCGCAGTGGTCGCTCCCCGCCGACGTCGGCCGCCGCTACGCCTCCGCCTCGGGCGACGTCAACCCGATCCACCTGCACCCGCTGGCCGCCAGAGCGCTCGGCTTCCCCCGGACCATCGTGCACGGGATGTGGACGCACGCCCGCGTGCTGGCGGCGCTGCAGGGCCGGCTCCCCGTGCGGCACGCGGTGGCGGTCAGCTTTCGCAAGCCGGTGCTGCTGCCCTCGACCGTGGCCTTCCGAGCACGCCGCACTGCTGAGGGGTACCGTTTCGCGGTCACCGGTCGTGACGGCGAGCGCAACCATCTCGTGGGGTCGGTGGCCGCGCTCGCCTGAGGTGCTCGTGCTCCCGCGGCGATTTCGTCGCCTCCGCGCCCGGCGTGTAATCTTGCACAGCGCTACGAGCCAGCGGGCATGAGCCCGAGCACGTGCACCCGCCCCCATAGCTCAGTCGGCAGAGCGTCTCCATGGTAAGGAGAAGGTCAACGGTTCGATTCCGTTTGGGGGCTCGCGGGACCCGGTGACGACGGCACTGCGGTCGCGCCCCGAGGCGGGGTAGCTCAGATGGTTAGAGCGCACGACTCATAATCGTGAGGTCGCGGGATCGATACCCGCCCCCGCTACAGCCAGCGGCCGGCAGTCACCGGGTCGCTGACGCACCACGCACCACCAGACAATCCGAGAGCAGGTTCATCCGTGGCTACCAAGAGCGGCGACGTTCGCCCCAAGATCACCCTTGCCTGCACGGAGTGCAAGGAGCGCAACTACATCACCAAGAAGAACCGCCGCAACAACCCCGACCGGTTGGAGATGGCGAAGTTCTGCTGGCGCTGCCGCACGCACACCGCGCACCGAGAGACCCGCTGAGGCCGACCCGTGCCTCCACCACGAAGGCCCCGACCGCAACGGTCGGGGCCTTCGGCGTGAGCGGACCCGGTTCCCCTAGGGTGAGGGCCTATGGCTGTGAACCCCGACTTCGCTGGACGCGAGTACCCGCCGACGGGGCCGTACTCGGTCTCCGCCACGAGTATCGCCGCCTTCGCCCAGGCGGTCGGCGCCGAGAACGTGCTCCACACCGATACCGATGCGGCCCACGACCAGGGCTACGCGGGCGTGGTGGCGCCGCCGACCTACGCCGTCGTCATCGCCCAGCAGTGCGAGGCCCAGTACGTCGCCGACCCCGAGGCGGGCATCGACTTCTCCCGGGTCGTCCACGGTGAGCAGCGGTTCGACCACCACAGTCCCATCGTGGCCGGTGACGAGCTGGTCGGCACGCTGCACGTCGATGCGTTGCGCCAGGTCGGAGGCAACAGCATGGTGACGACGCGCACCGAGCTGGCTCGCACCGGTGGTGAGCCGGTCAGCACCGTGACCTCGATGCTCGTCGTGCGGGGGGAGGAAGGGTGAGCCCCCGACTGGAGGACCTGAACGTCGGCCAGATCGTCGCCACCCGCACGGTGAGCGTGGACCGGGACCGCCTGCGCGAGTACGCCGAGGCCAGTGGCGACCGCAACCCGATCCACCTGGATGAGCAGGCGGCCCGCGCCGTGGGGCTGCCCGGGGTGATCGCACACGGGATGTGGACCATGGGTGCGGCGGCGGACGTCGTCTCCACCTGGGCCGGCGACCCGAGCGCGGTGGTGGGCTACAGCACCCGGTTCACGGGCCCCGTGGTGGTGAGCGCCGAGTCCGGGGCGCAGGTGCAGATCCGGGCGACGGTGTCCTCGGTGGACGTGCCCGCAGGGAGGGTCACGCTCGACATCGCGGTCAGCAGCGCCGGAGTGGACGTCCTCCGTCGCGCACGGGCAGTCGTCCAGCTCCGACCGGCGACCCCGGACGGAGCATGACCAGGAACGCGACTCCTCGGCCGCCCGCGTCGTCGTCCGGACCGAGCTCGACCCCGACCGGACCGGCGCGCCCGCTGGCCGAGCTGACCACCATGGGCGTGGGTGGTGCGCCCCACGAGATGCACCAGGCCACCACGGAGCAGGAGGTCATCGAGGCCGTCGCCGATATCGACGCCCGCGGCGTGCCGCTGCTGGTCCTCGGTGGTGGGTCCAACCTGGTGGTGGCGGACGAAGGCTTCGACGGTGCCGTCGTGCAGGTGCTCTCCCGCGGTCTGCGGGTCGCCTCCGACGACTGTGGTGGGGTCATCGTGGAGGTCGCTGCGGGAGAGCCGTGGGACGACCTCGTCGCCCGCGCCGTCGCCGAGGAGTGGTCCGGAATCGAGGCCCTCTCCGGCATCCCGGGCAGCACGGGGGCAACGCCGGTGCAGAACGTGGGTGCTTACGGGCAGGAGGTCTCCCAGACCATCTGGAGCGTCCGCGTGTACGACCGACGCGACCGCGTGGTCCGCACGTTGGCCAACGCCGAGTGCGCCTTCGCCTACCGGCACAGCCTGCTCAAGGCGTCCCTGGCCGAGACGGCCGACCCGAGCCCGCGGTACGTCGTGCTCGGCGTGTCCTTCCAGCTGCGCGCTGCGCCGCTGTCCGCACCCATCCGGTACGCCGACCTCGCCCGAGGTCTCGGGGTCTCGGCGGGTGAGCGGGTGCCGTTGGCCCAGGCCCGCGCGGGCGTCCTGGCCCAGCGGGCCAGACGGGGGATGGTGCTCGACGCCGAGGACCACGACACGTGGTCCTGCGGTTCCTTCTTCACCAACCCGGTGCTCGATGAGAGCCAGATGGCCCGGCTACGGGAGCGAGCGGCAGCGGCCCTGGGCCCGGGGGGCCCCACTCCGCCGGAGTTCCCGGCTCACGACGGCATGACCAAGACCTCGGCGGCCTGGCTGATCGACCACGCCGGATTCCGCAAGGGCTTCGGCCTGCCGGGTCCGGCGGCCCTGTCGACCAAGCACACTCTGGCCCTGACCAACCGCGGCTCGGCCCGAGCCAGCGACATCGCCGCTTTGGCCCGTGCGGTCCGCGACGGAGTGCAGGACACCTTCTCGGTCGCGCTGGTCAACGAGCCCGTACTGGTAGGGCTGAACCTATGAGCCGGGTCGGGAACACCCCTGGGGCCTGCTTCGTCCTACCTACCATGAGAAGCCGCGCACGCCTCACCCCGTTGGCGCTGCTCGCGGCGACTGCGCTGGGGTTGGTGGGGTGCGGATCCGACTCCTCGAAGGCGACCCGGGATGTCGGGAAAGCCACCGCGGTCGCCGTGACGCCAGAGCCGGTCGGCGGAGTGGAAGAGCGCGCCGCCGACAGCAGCACCGAGACCATCCCCCGCGCCGGTCACGTCTGGACCACCGACGCGGACGGCCCCACCGAGACCGAGATCGCCCTGCGGCCTCGCACGCCACTGACCGCGGAGGGTGTGATCCGTCAGCTCGACGACGACCCTCCCGTGATCTGCTTCGGGCCCGTGGCCGAGGCATACCCACCGGAGTGCGATGGGCCACTCATCCTGGGCGTGGACTGGGAGGAGATGCCGAACGAGCACCAGGCCCAGAACGTGCGCTGGGGCGAGGCGCGGGTCGTCGGGACCTACGACGGCCAGGCCTTCACGCTCAACCGGCCGCCGATGCCACCCACGTTCCCGGTGGAGCCGGACGGAGGCATCGGTCTCGACCCGTACGCGCAGCTGTGCGCCGACCCCTACGTCGACGGTGGGGTGGCCTGGGACGGCGCGTCCGAGGAGGCGCAGGCGGCCCATCGCGAGGCGGCGCGCCTGCTCGAGGCCGAGTCCGGCTACGTCAGCTCCTACGTGAGCCAGGGCGAGTCGGTGCTGAACGTCCTGGTGGTGCCCGGGACTGACCTCGTCGCCCTACGGTCGGAACTGCGTGGGGTCTGGTCGGGCGGGCTGTGCCTCCAGAGCCGCTCGGCACCCCCGCGGGACGCCGTGTACAGCGCGATGGATGCGCTCGGCCGCGCCAGCCTGCCCGAGATCTTCTCCTGGTCGGCGGCGCCGGAGGGCGGGCTGAACGTCAACGTGCTGCTGGCCGACGACGACACGGTGAACGCCGTGCACCAGGTGGTCTCGGCGTACGTGGACCCAGGAGGAGTGCACATCAACGGCGCCCTGGTGCCCTTCGACGTCCGGGACTAGGACCCGCGTCCCAGGTCAGGAGGCGTCGCCCGCCGGGGTGCCCAGCCAGTCGTCGACGCCGGCCTCGAGCTCGGCGCGGACCGGCGCCGGCGCGCGCGAGGCGGCGATCGAGGCCTTCGCCAGCCGCGCCAGCTGCGCGTCGTCCAGCCCGTGGTCCTGGCGAGCCGACTCGTACTGGTCGGCCAGGCGGGAGCCGAAGAGGAGCGGGTCGTCGGCGCCCAGGGCCACCGACGCCCCGCTGTCCAGGAGCGCGCGCAGCGGCACGGTGGCCAGGTCGGCGTAGACCCCCATCGCCACGTTGCTCGCCGGGCACACCTCGAGCGTGACCCCCCGGTCCACCAGCTGCCGCAGCAGCTCCGGATCCTCCACCGAGCGCACGCCGTGACCGAGCCGGTCGGGCGCCAGCGAGCGCAGTGCCTGGGCGACGTGGTCGGCCCCCCTGAGCTCCCCGGCGTGCGGCACCGAAGCCAGCCCGGCGCGCCGGGCGATGGTGAAGGCGGCGGCGAACTCCTCGGTCATGCCGCGGTGCTCGTCGTTGGACAGCCCGAACCCGACCACACTGCCGGGGCCGTCGCCGGCGTGGCGAGCCGCGAGGCGGGCCAGGGCGCGTGCATCGAGCGGATGCTTCATCCGGCTGGCCGCTACCACCACCGCCACACTGGTGCCCTCCTCGCGGCTCGCGTGTGTTGCTTCGTCCAGCACGATCTCCAGCGCCGGGGTGATGCCTCCGACCAACGGGGCGTAGGAGGTGGGGTCGATCTGGATCTCCAGCCAGCCCGAGCCTTCCCGCGCGTCGTCCTGGGCGGCCTCCCGCACGATGCGGCGCATGTCGGCCTCACCGCGCACACAGGCACGGGCGGCGTCGTACAGACGCTGGAAGCGGAACCAGCCCCGCTCGTCCTGACCGCTCAGCTGCGGCGGCCACTGTCGCCTCAGGGCCGCAGGCAGGGGCAGGTCGTGGCGACGCGCCAGGTCGCGCAGGGTGCCGATGCGCATCGAGCCGGTGAAGTGCAGGTGCAGGTGAGCCTTGGGCAGGTCGCGCACCATCCGGGTCATGACCCCAGGTTGGCATGCGCCGCCGCTAGGGTGCAGGAATGGCGGTGATCGAGACCGAGGCGCTGACCAAGCGCTACGGGGATCTCGAGGCGCTGGTCGACCTCACGGTGCAGGTGTCGACCGGCGTGACCGGCCTGGTGGGCGCCAACGGGGCAGGCAAGTCCACGCTGTTGAAGATCCTGCTCGGCCTGCTGCAGCCCACCTCCGGGTCGGCTGCGGTGCTGGGCCACGACATCCGGCGCGACGGGTCGAGCATCCGCGCGGTCGTCGGCTACATGCCCGAGCACGACTGCCTCCCGCCGGACGTGCGGGCCATCGACTTCATCGTCCACATGGGCCGGGTGTCCGGGCTGCCGCCGGCTGCGGCTCGCGAGCGCGCGGCCGACGTGCTGCGGCACGTCGGCCTGGCCGAGGAGCGCTACCGGCTCATGGGCGCCTACTCCACCGGGATGAAGCAGCGAGCCAAGCTGGCCCAGGCGCTCGTGCACGACCCGAGGCTGGTGCTGCTCGACGAGCCGACCAACGGTCTGGACCCCGAGGCCCGTGAGGACATGATCGCCCTGGTCGCCCGGATCGGCCGCGACTTCGGCATCCCGGTGCTGGTGACCTCACACCTGCTGGGCGAGCTCGAGCGGGTCAGCGACCACGTGATCGTGCTCGACGGGGGTCGCCTGCTCCGCTCCCAGAGGACGACCGAGCTCACCCAGGACACCGGGGTGCTGTTGGTCGAGGTGCTGGGCTCGGCGCTGGAGCAGCGTCGCGTGGGGGAGGCCCTGGCGGCCGCCGGTCTGCCCTGCCGCCCGCGTCAGCAGCTGATCGAGATCGACCTGAGGTCGACGGCCCGGGGCGCCGCCCCGCACGACGTGATCAGGGACACCGCCTGCGACCTCGGCGTGGGTCTGGTGCGACTGCAGCCCGAGCACGGGCGCATCCAGGACGTGTTCCAGCCCGAGGGTCGCAGCGGTGGCTGAGCCCGGTGCGAGCCGGGAGGGGCCCGGCTCGAGTGTCATCCACGACATCGGCTACCGCACCTACGACGGGCCTCGACGGGACGACCGCTCGATCGGCTGGTCGCTGTACCTGACCGGTCTGGCCCACGCCTACGGCTTCGGGCGCTCCGCGAAGGCCAAGGCCCTGCCGTTGAGCATGCTGGCGCTCTCGCTGGTGCCGGCCGTGATCATCGTGGCCATCATGGTGGTCGCCGGGTTCGGCGGGAACTTCGTGGACTACAGCACCTACTCCGGCAGCACGTTCGTGCTCATCGTCGTGTTCACCGCCGGCCAGTCGCCGGTGCTGTTCACCCGGGACCTGCGCTCGGGTGCCATCGTGCTCTACCTCGCCCGCCCCCTCTCGCCCACCTGGTTCGCCGTGGTGCGGTGGGCCTCGTTGGTCTCGGCGATCTTCATCTTCACCGTGATCCCGGTCCTTGCGCTGTACGCCGGGGCACTGGCCGCGGAGGCCGACGTGAGCGAGCAGAGCGCCGACCTGCTCCAGGCCGTGGCAGGGCTGGTGGTGCTGGCCGCGGTGCTGGCAACCGTCTCGGGGCTGGTCAGCGCCTTCACGCTGCGGCGTGGGCTGGCGGTCGGCGCCGTCATCGTCGCCCTCCTGGTCTCCAACGGCTTCGTCTCCGCGGTGAAGACGCTCGCCGCCGCACAAGGGAACGACCTGCTGGGCCAGTGGGTCGGGCTGTTCAGCCCGTTCACCCTCGTGGACGGGCTGAACGCGGGCCTGCTCGACGGCACCCCGTTCTACCCCCTGAGCCCCGACACGCCTTGGATGACGGCCGTGTATGCGGCCACGGTGACGGTGGTGCTGGTGGCCGGACTGTGGCTGCTGGTCCGCCGCTACCACCAGCAGGGGACCCGATGAGCGCGTCGAGCGGCATCGACCTGCGCCAGGTGTCGCGGTGGTACGGCAACGTCGTGGCCGTCAACGACGTGACGATGCAGATCGGGCCCGGCGTGACCGGCCTCCTGGGGCCCAACGGCGCCGGCAAGACCACCCTGATCGCCATGATGGCCGGCTTCCTTGCCCCCTCGGCCGGATCGGTCACCCTCGACGGCGCACCGGTGTGGCGCAACGTGTCGGCGTACCGGGACATCGGGCTGGTGCCGGAGCGGGAAGCGAGCTTCGGCTACCTCACCGGCACTCAGTTCGTCCGAGCGTGTGCCGAGCTGCACGGTCTGCCCGACGCCGGGCAGGCGGCGCAGCAGGCGCTGCGGACCGTCGAGCTGCTCGAGGCGGCATCCCGCCGGATCGGGACCTACTCCAAGGGCATGCGCCAGCGCGTCAAGCTGGCCGCCGCCCTGGTCCACGAACCGAGCGTGCTGCTCTTGGACGAGCCGTTCAACGGCGTCGACCCCCGGCAGCGGATCCACCTCATGGGTCTGCTCACCAGGATGGGCGAGCAGGGGCGATGTGTGCTGTTCAGCTCCCACATCCTGGAGGAGGTCGAGCAGATCGCACGCCACGTCGAGGTCGTCGTCGCCGGACGCCATGCGGCCTCGGGTGACTTCGGAGCCATCCGCAGGCTGATGACCGACCGCCCGACCCGGTACCGTCTCGCCAGCAGTGACGACCGGGCGCTCGCCGTGGCGGTGATGGAGCTGGACTGTGTGCGCGGTGTTCAGCTGGTCAGCGCCGGAGGCCTGGAGGCCGAGGTCACCGACCTCGGGGCGTTCGCCCTCGCGCTGCCACCCCTGGCCCGAGCGGCCTCGATCAGCCTGCACGAGGTCTCGCCGACGGACGAGTCGCTGGAGTCGGTCTTCACCTACCTGGTCTCGGCATGAACACCACCATCGTGAGGCTGTCGGTTCAGGCTCTCTTCGGGCTGAAGCGAGGCGTCCTGCTGGGCGTTCTGCCGTTGCTGCTCCTGGTGCTGTCGGTGGTGACGGCGTCGCTGGTCGAGGGCTCGGAGGCGGTCGAACCGGTCACCCTGGTCTTCGGGCTGGCCCTGGTGCTGCCTCTGGTCGCGCTGCTGGCGACCAACGGCGTGCTCGGTCCGGAGATCGAGGACGGCTCGCTGGTCTACCTGCTGTCCACGCCCGTCTCGCGCTACGTGGTGGCGGTGAGCAAGTACGTCGTGGCGGCCGGGACGAGCGTGCTGCTGGGGGCGGGTTCGGTCGTGGTGTCCGCCCTGGTCCTGGAGCTCTCGGACCCCGTCCAGGCGCTGGCCCTCGGCCTGGGCGGGGTTGCCGCGTCGCTGGCCTACTGCGGACTGTTCCTCGCCCTGGCCACGGTGACCCGACACGGCACCATCGCCGGGCTCATCTACATTCTGGGCTTCGAGGTGCTGCTGGCGCCCTGGCTGCCCGGGCTGCGCTACGTCTCCGTGGTGGAGCTCGCGCGAAGGGTCGTCGCCGTCGTCGACGAGAGTCTGACGCTGGTCGGGGGTGAGGTGAGTGCGGGTTACGCAGTCGGAGCCCTGCTCGTGCTGGTCGCCGGAGGGGTGCTGCTGGCGGGACACCGGCTCCGCTCGTTCCAGCTCACGGGCGAGGAGTAGGGCGCGCCTAGGCCAGGAGCTTCTGCAGCCGCTCGATGCCCTCGGTGAGGTCGTTGTCACCCAAGGCGTACGACAGCCGCAGGTATCCCTGGGAGCCGAACGCCTCACCGGGCACGAGGGCGACCTGGGCCTCGTCCAGGATCACCTCGGCCAGCTCCACCGACGTGGTCGGCGTGCGGCCGGCGACCTCCCGGCCCAGCAGCCCCTCCACGTTCGGGTACGCGTAGAAGGCTCCCTGGGGCGTGGGGCACTGGACCCCGTCGATCTCGTTCAGCATCGAGGTGATCGTGGCGCGCCGCCGGTCGAACGCGGCGCGCATCTCGGCGACGGCCTCCAGGGAGCCCTGGAGCGCGGCGACGGCCGCCCGCTGCGAGACGTTGGCCACGTTCGAGGTCGCGTGCGACTGCAGGTTGGTGGCGGCCTTGACGATGTCCGTGGGTCCCACCATCCAGCCCACGCGCCATCCCGTCATCGCATACGTCTTGGCCACCCCGTTGAGCACGACGCAGGTCTCGGCCAGCTCCGGCACCAGCACCGGCATCGACGGGGCCTGTACGTCGTCGTACAGCAGGTGCTCGTAGATCTCGTCGGTGACCACCCAGATGCCGTGCTCCAGCGCCCACCGGCCGATGTCCTCGACGGCCTGCGGCGGGTAGACGGCACCGGTCGGGTTCGACGGGCTGCAGAAGACCAGCACCTTGGTGTGCGGGGTACGAGCCTGCTCCAGCTGGTCGACGCTGACCTGGTAGCCCTGCTCGATCCCGGCGAACACCTCGACCGGCGTGCCCCCGGCCAGGCGGATGGACTCGGGGTAGGTGGTCCAGTACGGGGTGGGGAGCAGGACCTCGTCGCCCGGGTCGAGCAACGCGGCGAAGGTGTTGTAGACCGCTTGCTTGCCGCCGTTGGTGACCAGCACCTGGCCCGGCGTGACGGCGTAGCCGGAGTCACGGGCTGTCTTGTCCACGATCGCGGCCTTGAGCTCGGGCAGTCCTCCGGCGGGGGAGTAGCGGTGGTTGACCGGGTCACCCGCGGCGGCGGCCGCGGCCGCCACCACGTAGTCCGGCGTCGGGAAGTCCGGCTCGCCGGCTCCGAAGCCGATGACAGGGGCGCCCTCTGCCTTGAGAGCCTTGGCCTTGGAGTCCACCGCCAACGTGGCGGACTCGGCGATGGCCCCGATCCTGCGGGACACACGGGAGGGCTGGCGTTCGGTTTCCTGCGGCTCGCTCACGTCTCCCATCCTCGCACCCGGTGCTCGGTGCGTGACACTGCGCAGCGGTTCGCCTTGCCCTGCCTTCTCCCGTAACATGGAGGGTCGGGTGCGCCACCACCTGCCGCCTTGTTGCGCCTGGGACCAGCCGCGATCGGGCCTCGGCGGGTGAGGGTGACGAAGGGCAATAGCTCAATTGGTAGAGCACTGGTCTCCAAAACCAGCGGTTGTGGGTTCGAGTCCCTCTTGCCCTGCTCGTGGCTGG
>Ga0102946_1000109_pt1 | contig 27374 bp, 21 predicted proteins | sample SalPon2A_A_D1_MG_FD_78209 | JGI IMG/M metagenome (GOLD analysis project Ga0102946, IMG submission 78209) | Soil microbial communities from South San Francisco under conditions of wetland restoration - Salt Pond MetaG R2A_A_D1_MG | ecosystem: Environmental > Terrestrial > Soil > Wetlands | place... | reverse complement strand
ACGCCTTTGCAACTGAATTTATTTTTGATGCCAGCGGTGAAAATCTCAACCTGGTTGGCCCCCTGGCCGATTCGAATATCAGAACCGCGACCACCAATATGACCGGGCAGGCGCTTGATACAGACCCGTCAACACCAATCACGTGGTCCGATGGTGGCTGGGCTGGCTGGGAAGACAACAATGGATCTGACAGCAACACGGGTGGCACTGATGCCAGTTACATGTTCGAGGTCAGCAGTGATGAACAACCTGACCCCTTCGTGGTCGAGCCCGGGACCTCGGCCGCCTGGTTTGACATTGCCAATGACGGCGAAGGATTCATGATTGAAATCCTGGAGAACAACCGCGCCGTGATGTACTGGTTCACCTACGATGAAGAGGGCGAACAGGCCTGGTACATCGCGGTTGGTGAAGTGCGCGGAAACCGCTTGCTGTTTGAAGAAGTATTGCGCACCTCCGGCGGTGTTTTCGGCCCCGGTTTCGACCCCGATACCGTGGTTACAACCACTGTGGGCACTGCCACCTTCCTTTATGAAAGCTGTGATGCCGGCACCATGGTGTACACCATCGATGGCCGCAAGGGCCGTTTCAACCTGCAACGGCTTTCAACCATCCTGGGTGTGGAATGTGGCGGCGAACCGGACTCGGTTCCGACCGTAGCCACACGCAGTGGCTCGTGGTTTACTGCCAGCCAGAGTGGCCATGGGTTCGTGGTTGAAGTCCTTGATAACGGCCAGGCGCTGGTCTACTGGTTTACCTACGATCTTGAAGGCAATCAGGCCTGGTTCTTTGGCATCGGAACGGTCGACGGCGACGCGCTGACCATTTCAGAAACATTTGCAACCAGCGGGCCCAGATTCGGACCCGACTTCAACCCGGATGATCTTGAGCTGATTGACTGGGGCACGCTGGAGTTCAGCCTCGGCTGCACTGGCGGTGGCGTGAATTACAACGGGTCGCTGGCTGGCTACCCTGCTGCTTCACTGCCGCTGAGCCGCTTGTCTGTACTTGCAGGCCTGTCGTGTAACTGAATCACGGTAGCTACTGGTACCGTCAACTTTACTGGGCAGCTTCACACCTCGGGACATTGTCGAGTGCAATCCGCTGGATGGGTATTTCACCCTGCAGGTTGACCGACTCGATATCGTAGCTCACCAGCGCCTCGTTGCAGCCCAGGAATTCAATCAGGATGGAGCCATCCGCGACCTGGCCGGGCATCGGCACCCCGCTATCAAAGACACCACCGCTGGTGAGTTCAATATCCAATACGGCTGACGCGCCACTGAATGACCCGAAGGCGGTCAGCCATCGATGACCGGGTTCCCCCAGTGTAGCCTCGACACCAGCGCCGGGACGCTCGGTGTCGTAGGTAAACCAGGCGAGGAAAATGCTGCCACCATCCGGGAATACCGTGATAAAAAACCCCTGTCCCGGCGTCAGCGGATTGAACCAGGCATCGTTCAAGCCGGCATTGATCAGGAAATCATTAGGTTGTGCATTCACGGTCACCACCACGGAGCGACTGTCGTTCTGCCCGCCGCCACTGCAATTAATGGTGAATGTGTGGGTGCCGACCGTATCCAGTGTCAATGAAACACTGCCACCGACCGGATTGATCACCTGCTGGGCCCAGCCATCAACGCCATTGCCCGCTGTGCACTGGCCAGCGTTGCTCACAACCCAGGAAAAACTGACTGACTGGCCCGCCTGGACGGTGGTCGGTGATGCCGAGAAGGATTCGATGGACACGGGGGGCTCGGCGGCCTGTGCAAAAATCTGGATGCGGTTGTTGCCAAGATCCGCGACCACGATGCGGTCCTGGGCATCGACGGTCACGCCCCAGGGCAGATTAAACTGCCCCGGTCCCGACCCGGACGCGCCCAGTATGGTGCAGCTGCCCTGTTGCGAGCAGATCTGGACACGGTTATTGAAGCGATCCACCACCACGATGTTGTCCTGGCTGTCTACCGCGATGCCGGTGGGTTCATCGAACTGACCTGCGCCGCTGCCGCCTGAACCGAAGGCCGAGCAGCTTCCCTGGCTGGAACAGATCTGAATACGGTTATTGAGCCGGTCCGAGACGATGATGTTGCCCTGGCTGTCAATCGCCACACCCGCTGGCGAATTGAAACGGCCCAGCGAGGTTCCAAACTGACCAAAGGCTGTGCATGACCCTGCCTCGCTGCAAATCTGGATGCGGTTGTTCTCGGTGTCGGCCACCACGATCTGACCTTGCGCGTTGACCGCCACATCCCTGGGGGACTCGAACAGACCAACCGCCGAGCCGGTACGACCGAAGTCGTCGCAACTGCCGGTGGACGAACATACCTGGATGCGGTCGTTGCCGCGATCAGCCACCACGATTTGCCCGCCAGCGTTCACCGCCACGCCGCGGGGGCGATCAAACTGCCCGGTCAGGAATCCAGGGCTGCCAAAAGCCGAGCAACTGCCCGAATCAGAGCACAGCTGGATGCGGTCGTTTCCCGACTCGGATACCACGATCTGGCTGCCTGAGCGAATCGCCACGCCACGGGGATCATTAAATTTTCCCGGTGACGAGCCAAAGCCGCCAAATTCGCCAACGTATTCGTACTGGGCAAATGCTGCGCCGCTACAAACAACGAGCAAAACAGCAGATAATCGCGAAAGGCGCATCATCCGGTTTGGTTTCATGTCATCACCTAAAATGTTCGTATTAGAATCGAAAGCGTAACTGGACCTTGCCCAGCAGGGCACGGTCAGCATTGTTAAATGCATTGCCAGGATCAAACCAGGCAGCGACCACTTCGACATCAAAGCTCGGGTTGGTACGCCAACCCAGAATCAGGTCAGCCTCCCAGCCAAGGTCCTTGCTGCGGCCATTGGGACGTGAGTCGATTTCGGATTCACGCCAGCGGTTACTCAACTCATCCTGGCGGTAATAGTGTCCAACCAGGTCCAGGGAGATTTTGCGCTGGAATCGATAGCCGATACCGGCGGTATAGATTTCCAGGTTGGTAAGTTCAGGGTCTGTCAGCTCACCGTAATAACGAAACGAGGTAACGCCAGCGAACCTGGCATTGTTGTCCTGCAGCCCGGTTTGCCGGAATGCATTGTTGCGTGTGCTGTCGGGCTTATCGCCCTGCCCCAGCGCGTAGGCCGCAGTGAAATTGAAGCCACTGTCGAGGGACCAGGTTGAGCCCACGTCCAGTCCCCAACCGGAGGTGGTATTACCGGCTTCATCGCCGTACATATATGCGAGTTCTAACCAGCCATAGAAGTCGTCGCGGAATTCTCCATGAGCGCGTATACCAAAATGGGTTCTATCCAGACCGGCGCCAAAATCAGTGTCACGGCGAATGATATAAGCCGCCAGGTGCTCATCCTCATTACCATTCGATACGTAAATCATGTAGTTGACGGTGTCCTCGTCGAATGGGCTGCCGTCACTTAAGGTGGTCGTTACTGAAAACTCCGAAGCCAGCTCATACCAGTTGGCGAATACGCGAAAGCCGTCCAGGTTCTGGTCATACAGCCACTCGCGTTCCTCATCGAAGTCGATTCGGCCAAGCTGTAGATCAGCGCCGAGGCCAAGCGGGTCAAACCAGTATCCGAAAGTCTCCCCCAGCACCGTTGCGTCACGCTCGATGCGGCCGTCCTCGTCATCCTGGCGCCACAATCTGCGGTGTGATAATTCGAGCACACCAACAAAGCCGACGCTCGGGCGATAGATCAGGCGCCCCCGGAATGAGGATTCCGAATCCTGGCGGTCTTCGGGGTCACGTTGGTCAAGATCAAACTCGTCCTCACCGGTCCAACGCGCCTCTGCCAGGCCGGCAAACAGGAGGTTCTCCGAAATTCTTATACCTTTACCGAATTGATCGTCCTCGTTGCGGGACTCACGCGAGAACGGTTGGGTACGACGCTGGCTCAGTACATATTCCCCAAGCGGATCTTCATGGTCGAGCTCAAGCATGGTGGGCACGGTGACGGTAAAGCCCATCACGTCTAGCCAGACGGCATTGTCGTCACGCCGAACCCTGTCTGCCCGCCCGACAATTCGCTCACGCCCTTTGCCACGATTCGACACTTCGCGGGCAGAAAACATTTCAACACCACGAAAATAACCTTCAACCTTGACGCGCGAGCCAGGCAGGGTTGTGCGATCAAATTTTTGAAAATCAGTCTTGTCGACCAGTTCCACCTCGCGACCCAGCACCCGGATATGATTGTCCCTGTCGCTGGCCTCGGCGGTGCCAATCAGGACCTCGTAGCGCTGCTGGTGCACGATTTCGACACGGGCTGCCTGGAACACGCCGGCCTCATCAAGCTGGCCCCGTACTTCGACCCAGTGACCTTCACGAATTTCACGAGGATCGGCCTGAGCCACGGCGTTGAGCGGCAAGCCCATGCTCACCAGACCCGTAAACAAAACCCAATGTATCCAGCCACTGCTCACGGATCATTCCGCCTCATGCTGGAGGTCATCCAGGCAACGATGCCCCAGTCGCCCCAGCGCAGATGTAATGGACACCCAGCGTGGTCGCAGGGCGTAAACCAGTTGCAACCTGCAAAAAGTGCTGGCCTGGTAGAAACGAAGCCGCGACCAGAATGCTGCACGTTCGTAGGCATTCAGCCCGTCCAGCAGTTTTCGGCCACATACCTGGACACTCCGATCAGAAATTCGGTGCGGTATTTGCAACTGCCGCAAGCACAGGTGCGCCAGGAAATTCCCCGGATCGAGCTCCGGTTCGGCCCGGCAAAACAGGTCGAAGTCGAACAATCCCAGTCCGCGAAGTGAGCGAATCAACTGGCCGTCATGGAGGTCACGATGACACGGCACCAGCGGGGCTTCAGGTATTTCACTGCAGAGCACCTCGAGGCGCTGCCTCAATGTCTTCCAGCCGTCCGGCAGGAAAAACCCCAGCAGTTGCATTCGCCGGGCACGCTCATCGATGACATCGAGTTCGGCCCTGCGCGTGAAGCTCGACAGCCCGACATTTCGGTCATCGATGCCCTGGAGCTTACTGATTCCCTGGCCCAGGACAGAAAAATCCTCGACATGCTCGTCTGCGACCTTGAATTGCATTCCATCGAAAAACGGCATCGACATGTAGTGATGCGTCGGGTTGTAATGCACTTTGCCGGGCGTAAAGAACCTGTTGGGTATGTCACCCTGGGTGGCCAGGGTGTACTTTTCCGCCAGCCGTTCGCCCTTGTTACTGGTTTTCTCGCTCCCAGTGCGGCCGCGGTAGCCCTTGAGCACCCGGGTCTCGCAATCGCGCCCATCAAGCAGCACCAGCCGTCGATGGGGAATGTAGGACAACACGGTCAGTCCGGCACCGGACCCTTCGGCAGAAAGCAGGCGAGACAAGGGAAGCTTCGAATCCCGGCTGGCCTTGAGTTCAGTAACAAGCCCAAGGTCGTTAAGCTGCACCGGAAAACCGCACAACTGTGGATCGATCTGCAACCACCGTTGCTGCCCGTCAGTGGTTACCCTGACGGTCAATTCGCCCTTGCGACTGATATCCACACGCTGAATACGACCACGAATACCCAGCAGCAACAGGTTCGATGCGAGCTTATCGAGGGCATCTCCTCCTTCAGCGCCCTGAAATTCGGCATCAGCCTGCAGATTTAACGTGGTCACAGCGGGTTCACCTGGCTGGCAGCCTCACCGGTACCTGTTCGGACCTGCCGGCCGAAAACGTTCTCAAGCACGCCCTCGGCAATGCTCGTCCAGTCATGGCGGGAAGCGGTTTTCGCGGCATTGATGGCCATCCGATGGCATTGTTCACGATCACCAATCAATGAGATGACCATCTCCTGGAGAGCTTCAAAGTCACCCGGCATGTAGACCAGACCGTCATGACCCTCGCGAACAGCACCTGGCAGGTCGCCAAGGGCCGGAACCAGCGGCACAACACCGCAGGCCATGCCTTCCATCAGCTTGAGTGGCGAAAAATAACAGGGCAGATCCGGCGAGTAACAAAAAGGCATGGCGTCCATGGTCGCCAGGTGGGAGGGCAAATCATCATGTTCAACCCATGGCAGGCGCGTAAAGGCGTCTTCGGGCAGCCTTTTGAGCGCATCAAAGTCGCCCTTTCCGATGATTTTCAGGTGTACTGGCATGTCCCGGTCAAGCAGGGACCGCACCAGCTCTGCCAGGCGGTCGAAACCATGCCAGGGCCGCTCGCGGCCATGAAAGCCCAACACGAAAGTCGAACCAGGGTCGGGCTTGAAAATACCCGCATCGCGCCGCGCAGCGAAGTTGAAGCGCGAGGAATCGATGCCATTGGGCACAACCTCGATTGCATCGACCCTGCCGCCGCGCCTGGCGGAATAATCGGCTACCGCAGTGGAAACGGCGAGGATGTAATCAGCCTGGCCAAATGTCACGCGATCAGCCGCAGTATCCTGGGTTTCATCGCCGGCCGTGCGCCAGCGCGACTGCTCCTGGGCCAGCGGCGCATTGACCTCCAGCGCGTACGGAATGTGGTGTGCGCGAGCAAATTCCGCAGCAGCGGATTTGCCCAGCGCATAACGCTCGTAAATCAGGTCTATGGGCTTCTCGCGATTCATGCCGTGCAACTGGAACATGACGCGCACACCATCTGGCTCGTCGATACTGCTGACCTGCGCGCCTGTTTGGGTGAACGCCCGGCGCATTGCCCTGAGGTGAACGGCCGCCCCTTTTTGACGACGCGGGGATATACCCCGATCCTGGTTCACCGAGACAATGTTTAGCTGGCGTGTCATCCCGATTTTCCATGCACCAGGCGTGGCGCCTCCTGGACCTTGTGGGCCAGCAGACCCTTGCGCCCGACGACAATCCCGGCAAACAGCGCCCGCAGGCGAACGCTGTTCTTGTGGATATCAAAACGGTCTTCAATCACCTTGCGCGCCTGCCCGGCCAGGCGCCAGCGTAACTGCTGGTCACCAAGCAACCTCAGGCATGCCGATGCCAGCGCCCGGGGGTCGCGTTGCGGCACCGCAATACCGGTTTCCTCGTGCGTCAGGATTTCAGGAATACCGGTGACATCTGTCGAAACGACGGGGGTGCCAATGGCCATTGCTTCCAGTAACACGGTCGGCAGACCGTCCTTGTCGCCATCGCTGGCCACCACGCATGGCGCCGCAATCACGCTGGCCCGGCGCATCCGCCGGCGGACCTCTTCCTGGGGCTGCGGACCCAGCAATTGAACACAATGCTCAAGTCCCAATTCGGCAATCAGGCCTTGTAATTCGTTCTCGAGAACACCACCGCCAACGATCTCACAGCGGGCATCCGGCATCTGTTCCGATACCGTTTTAAATGCCCGCACCAGGTACTCGAATCCCTTCTTTTCAACCAGGCGACCAATGCCCAGCACCACCGGCGCTCGCTCGGTTGAAGAATCAAAAGTGAATCGATCGAGGTCAAGTCCATTATCGATATGCACGATGCGGCTGACCGCACGCGGGAATTCTGAAGTCAGGTATTTGACGTTGTAGTTGCTAACGGTCACCACGTTGGCAGCATCCATCAGCTTGGATTCGAGCTCGTCGCGCACCACGCACTCATGAAAGATATCCTTGGCATGAGCGGTGAATGAGTAGCTGACACCGGCAAGGCGTGCAGCAATGCGCCCCACGGTGGTGGCGATGGTGCCGAAGTGCGCGTGCAGGTGATCAATGGCGCGGTCCTGAACCAGGATGGCCAGCGCCATAGCCTGCTGCAGGTCAGAAGCCGCAACCGTCGGGTTATCACTCATGACCCCGAACAGGTTGGGAAAACGTTGTCCGCAATGCACCAATTGTTGCCGGAAGTCCTCGACCTTGCCGCGAGGCTTGAGCACGTGCGTGACCGGTGATGTCACCCGTGAAATTGCCTCGTGAAATCGGGTGTCGTCGGACAATCTCAGTGAGAATATCTCCAGGGGTAGCCCGGCTTCCTCGTGTGCCAGGATTTCGTTGACCACGAAGGTCTGTGAGAACCTGGGAAAAACTTTAAGAACGTATCCAATCTTGATATTGCCAGTGTTCATCTTCACACCATTGCGGTCATTTGTTGATTCGATTGTGTTTGCAGTAATTGCAGGGCCCGCGCCACCATGGCGTGGGTCTGGTCAGGCCAGTCGGGCGAACGATCGCGGAAGGGATGGTGACTCAATCTCAGGAGGTGCCAGGCAACCCATTGTTCCAGCCGGTCTTGTGAAAACTCGCCGCCTGCCTTGCGATAGCCATCCAGAAATGCCTCGGCAATCCCGGAATCCATTGCACCACCGCTGATCACACCGCTGAGGATGTGACGTTCTCGATGGGCAAGGAAACAGGCCAGGTCCTGGTGGATGTCACCGGGACGGGCGCAATCTAGGTCGATCAAGCCTGGGGCGTGGCCTGTGATGATGACCTGCTTGTCGTAAAAATCGCCGTGAATCAAGCGCGGCCTGGATGGCGAGTCTTGCTCCAGGCCTTCCAGGTCCTGCGCAAGCGACACGGCATCAGCCTCGATCTCAGGTAACAAAAAGGCGAGCTGCTGCGCCAGCGAATACAAAGAAGGTGCTGCAACTTGTGAGTCCGGAAAATCGCCCACAAGCGGCGCGCGATGGAAACCTGCGATCAGCTCACCCGCCGCTCGATGGTCCTGGAGCGCAAACGCCTCCTGATGGGCGCGGGCGCGCAGGGTATCCCCGCCGATCCAGTCAAAAGCGCGGCAGTAGTGCTTGCGTGACTGGCCAATCTGTGCCGGCGTGACAACGTCGGCAATCCGCTTGTGAGATTTACGTATGGCCGCCAGGCGTGCGTACTCCCGACCGGTGTAACATTTGACCGTGGCCATTGCGCCATCCCTGGCTTCAAGCCGCATCACCAGGCGGCGCTCCGGCTTGTAATTGAGAATGACAGCACCGCTGCCAGGCCAGCGTTTGTGCTCATCGAACAGTCGTCGGTACAGCCGATCGCGACTTTCCTTGTTGGCCAGCCGGGCGATGCTGCGCAGTTTGAAGTCGTAGGGAAAGACCGAGGCAAACACGCCCTGGCTTCTCAAAACCACGCCGGCGCCGTGGCCGTCACTGTCGTCGAGACGCTGTTCGACCTTGTCGAGCTTGGCGCTTGACTGCTCGGAAAAAGCCTTGGCATAGGCCCAGGCGGGGCCGCTTTCTGAAGCAATTCGGTAACGCGCCAGGCAATTCATTCCCGGCTTGTAACGAACGTAATCCAGCTTCAATGACGTGATGTCGGCAAAAGGCGCATGGTCCTTCAGCAACTGCAGTAACCGATCAGAATCCAGCACCACGCGCAGGCCAGGCAATGCCTGGTCACGTTCAATGACTTCGAGGTCTTCAGTGCTGAACGGATTCATGAACTTCTTCCGGCGCGCACCCGACCAGGCGGCACATGTTTTCAAGACCATTGAGTTTTGGCGGCATCCCTGACAAATCCGGGCTCGAAAGCGCATGATCCAGGGCTTGACGCAAGCGGGCCGGATCAGGCTTCTCAACCGACTGGGCCAGGCCATTTTCTGCAAATCGTGATGCGCGGATGCGCTGTTCGTGACGCATCCTGTCACGCGGCATCAGGATGATTGGACGACGGCTCCGCAAGGCTTCCACGCAACTGTTGTAGCCAGCCATGCTGACGATCGCGTCGGACTGACGCATCAGGCGTGGCATATCGGGCTGGAATCGGCTGATTCGAATCGAATGGGCATATCGTGACCGGTCGACCAATGCCCGGCAACCATGCACCTCGGATGCTTTCATCAGGGGGCCGAGTACGATTTCTGATTGCCACTCGGCAGGCGCCAGTTCAAGCGCCTCAACGTAAGCCGCGACGCGTTCGGCACCGTCTTCACCGCCACCTACCGTGAGAAGAACCTGCTGCTCCAGGGTCGGGACGGGTCTGGGTGAGGTCCGGTCTGCAGGGGTGGCAATGTACCCAACCGAGGAAACCTTGTCCCGAAGCGGGCGTAAAACCGGATACTCGCTGACTGCATCAAACAAGTTCCGGTCGCCATACACCACGATTTGGGAATAATCATGCGTCAGCGCTTCGCGACATAATGGCGTGCCCCAGTCTTTTTCAACGACTTCGGCGCTGTCGACAATGTCACGCATGCCAAAAACGGTCAGTTTGCCGCGCTTTCGGGCCGCCCTGACCATGGGCAAGGCTTCGCCAGCCAAACCTGTTGGTTGGTGATCCACAATGATGGCGTCAGGATCGAAAGAGCGGTAGGCCGCATCAATCAGGTGTTGGCGCAGATCGAGCACACTTTGCAGTGAGATGCTGAGATTCCTGGGTACGTAACGGCCTTCGGGACATTTGCCTACTGTGGGGAGTTTCACCACATCGCAGCGTTGCGGCAGAGCGAACTGAGTCGCACAGGGCGACCCCGACACGATCAGAACGTTGACCCCGGGTGACTGCGCCACCAGGGCGCGGGCAATCGCCAGGTTACGGCGAAAGTGCCCGAGGCCAAATGAATCGTGACTGTAGAGCAACACCCTTTTGGTGTCAGAGGTGTTGTACTCATCGGTATATGTATCGTGCAGCGCAGACCGCGCCAATCGAAGATGATCCATCATCTTTTCCTTTGCCCAGATTTCCCTATCAGCTACATTATTTAAGCCTAATAAATACAAATGCAAACGAAGATGAACACAAGTTAAATTTTTTATTAAGGAAATATTACAGTTCGGGACGACATCGGAATCAGAGACGAAACCGGCAGGCTTGCTGAAGGTGGAAATTTCCTGAGAAAAACCTTACTCACAGGCGGGGTTAGCCCCAGGTTTCATGGCATCCTGGACAAGCATTTCCAGGAGTTGATTGGCATCACATATCCGCCAGGCTAGCCCCTGCCCTCCCACCAGGCCCGGCAACGGTCTGCGCGTTCGGACGGTTGATTCGAATCGGTTTCCAATAGCTCATATCCGAATTTTTCAAGCCACTCCCCGGCAAGCTCCTGGAACAAGAGCACGTCTTCCTGGCTCATTTGACTGCGCCAGTCTCTTAAACCCTTTGTAGGCGGTATCCACGCAGACTTGGCCGACAACCCCTTTTTCTGGCGTGTCTTGCCAACAAAAAAACGACTCATGTCCTGTGAATATTCAATCTCGAGAAAGTCGGCCAGTTGCTTCAGCCTGCCCTCCGGATCGCTGACCAGGTCTTCATAGCGAACCTCGAAGTATCGATCAGGGGAAAGCTCTGCCCCGGCCAAACTGCCCTTGCTTACCTGCGTTTGCCACCACAATGCGCAGGTTCCAACCGGGTCGGTTTTCCACAACGCCAATTTCCCGGGGCCCTTGCTTTCATTGGCCCAGTCCAGCGTCGACAAGGCGGTATCTCGACCATCACGGACGATGTGGATGAACTTCGCCTGCGGAAACAAGACATGCAACTTCTTAATCTGCTTGCAAAAATCCGGTGTTTTTTCCCCGCTGATGGTCTTGCCATGTGCCCGCGCCCGCAGGTCATAGAGCCGACTGACGAATTTGCTGTACTTTTGACAATTTTCTGCCGCCTGCCTGACATCCTGGTCCTCCAAACCCATGCGATAGAAACGTCGATAGCCAAGAACCGCTTCAACCAGTTCAGGTGTCAGATCAGGATCAGGGTCACGGCGCAGGACTGTCTTGGCTGCGCGTGTGACGAAATGGGTGTCATTGGCGATCGTCATATCCGGATGCGCATCGAGCATGCGCTGCAACAAGGTTGTACCGGAACGCGGGCAGCCGACGACAAAGACGTAGGGGTTGGTGATTGGGGCTTGTGAACGTGAACTGGCTATCATCGCAATCTTCCCTGAATTGAAATGCGCGTTACAGGACTGTTTCCGGAATGGGTCCGGATTGCTCACTGAGGCGACCGTCGTCAAGCGTAAATACGCGATCGGCCTGCCGGGCTTCTTCCATCTTGTGCGTGATGAGTATGACCGTTCGGTCCTTCATTAACTCACGCAAACCTTCAAGCACCAGGCGGCTGTTATCCGGGTCCAGTCCGGTGGTTGGCTCATCCAGGATCAGGATGGGCGCCTGGCTGACAATTGCACGCGCCACTGCAATTCGCTGACGCTGACCGGCTGAAAGGGTGATGCCCCGCTCGCCGACCTGGGTATCCAGTCCCAGGGGTAAAGCCTCGATAAAACCGGCGGCTCTTGCCGAGTGGATCGCCCTGGCGATGATTTCATCGTCAGCATCGGCCGACGCCATAACAATGTTCTCCCGAACGCTGGTGGCGAACAACGTGGTGTCCTGCAAAACCACGCTGATCTGCCGGCGCAGTGATTCAAGCTGCACGGTGCGGATATCGATGCCATCGATCAGGATCCGGCCCCTGGAGGGGTCATACAAACGCGAGATCAAGCCGATGATGGTGGATTTGCCGCTACCGGAAGGCCCAACCAGACCGATCACTTCACCTTTACCGATCTCAAGGCTCACATCGCGTAGAACCGGGTGGCCCTTTTCATATTCGAAATCAACCTGGTCAAACTCTATTCTTCCCTCGAATTCGGGCGCTGGCCCTGCATCGGGTGAATCGGTGATATCGGGCCGGGTTTCAAACATCTCGATAACACGTTCGCCGGAAGCGGATGCCTTGGCCATGCGGCCTGAGTACTTGGCAAAATCCTGCATCGGTTTGAAGGCCGCCTTGAGGTAGGAGAGAAATACCAGCAGGTCACCAGCGCTAAGCTGACCACGCAGAGTCAACAGGGTCCCGTAAAACAGGACTGCGGCCGTGGAGACGCCGGTCATCACCTGCACAGTACCCTGTAACCGGGCCAGCAGGCGGCGGGCCTTGACGCCTTCCTTGAGGGATTTCCGCCCCTGCCCGACAAACTGGTCGGCGAAATTGTCTTCGAGGGAAAGTGACTGCACCACCTGCATGGCACCGATCGACTCGGTGGCCATGGAAGCCATCTTGCTCTCGCGTTTTCGTTGTTGGCGTGACACGCCCTGGATGCGTTTGGTCAGCAAGTAGGTTGGCAGCCAGTAAAGCGGCAACAGGATGATAACCATCAGTGCCAGCTTCCAGTTGAGCCACAGCATCAGGGCCGCCATCACCACCAGTACCATGACGCTCCCGATCAATGGCATCAGGGCGGTGACAGAAAAGTCTCGCAGCAGACCAATATCACCAATAACCCGAACAATCAGGTCGCCCGATCGTGCGCGGCTGTGAAAAGACATGGAAAGACACTGTATGTGCCTGAAAAGATCGCCCCTGACCTCGGTGATGACCTTGTTACCAACCAGGGCGAATCCGACTTTCTGGTAATACAGGGCCAGAGCGCGAAGCCCGAGAATCAGGATGATGGCAACTGAACTCAGAGCCACGATCAGCAACGGGTTCCATTGCCCCATTGGCGTATCGACCGGGGACCCAAGACCCACGGCAGGCACAATGACATAATCAATAACGAACTTGAGGGGCCAGGGCTCAAGCGCGCGCATCAGAACGCCGACAAACAAAGCGCCAAAGGAGCCGGACAGCAACAGACGATGCTTGCGAATATAAGGCCGCAGGTAGCGGATCAGTGCCCACACACCCGGAACAGATTGTTTAAGGCTTTTGGGTCTGCTCATGGGGTGTCTAATTTCATATGCAAAATAGTTTTGGTTGTCGCCTGGCCTTCAGATATCGACACATTAGCCCGTGTATCACACCTTAACCGGCCTTATTTTTATCCCGTAACTATAGCCGAAGGCAATTGACGAAAACCAAACACATTCTTGTAAGACTGCCCTTTCCGAATTCAATACACCAAGGATTTAATGGTGATCGCCAGAACTTTTTCGTTCAGTTCCTGTGATACTGATGTCGAGAATGCGACCATTGGCCAGCAACAATCAGCAGTCAAGCACCTGACCAGCGCCGTGAACCGCGGTTACCTCATCCCTCTGAATATTGACTGACTCCAGTTCCGTCAAGAGGAACCGGACCTGGCCACGCTATTTGAAGTTCAGCGATTGCGAATCAGAACCCCATCTGCACTTACCCTGATACCGGTCGCGGAACCTGGTGTGCCGCAATCAAGGGTCGGGCCACTGCCGGTACATGTGACCGGCCCGGCAATTTATCGTGCAAAACGCTGATACACCGAAGCCAACACATCCTGGGCGATTGCCTCTGATGGTTCGGCGGCATTGGCCATGTACGCCAGTACCATGTTGCGTTCCGGGATGATCTTGATCTCTGCATAAAAAGAGCCGGCACCACCGTTATGCGCATGGCACATGGGCGCATCGAAGAAATGCTGGCACTCGTTGTGGCCCCACCCGAAAGTGTAGAAACTGCTATTCCAGTCCACCGAATCCGGGCGGGGTGAGTGGATCTGCTTGACAGTCTCGCTTTTGAGATATCCATCCTTGCCCTTCATGCCCTCGAGGTGAAAGTTGCCATAGCGCAACAGGTCAGCCAGGTTTGACCGGATGTTGCCGGCCGGTGCCAGGAGGTTGACCAGTTCCTCCATTTGGCCAAATTCCATGACCTCGTAATTGTCAGCACTGTCACCGAAGTGGCCGCGCGGCTGGTCAGGTCGATCAGGCGCAGCGGGCCAGTCAAAGCCTGCTGAGGTCATTCCGATTGGCTTGAACACGTGCGCTTCAATCAGCGCACGCCATGGTTTACCAGTGACAACTTCAGCCATGTATCCGGCAATGGTGATGCCGGCATTGGAGTAGGCGTGGACCTCTCCGGGAGGCGCCAGCGGATCTTCATTTAACGTACGGGCGACAAAAGCGCGGCGTTTGTCCGTCCAGGTATTGCCGTTCGCTGATTCCAGGATCTCATTCACCAGCTCCGGGGTGAAATTTTCATAGGGCTGAATGCCTGCCTCATGGCTCATCAGTTGCGAGATAGTGGCATTGCGATATTCATCGCGCATGGGAATGTCACCGAGCACATCTGCAACGGTGGTGTTCCAGCTCAGGTCACCGTTTTCGATCAATTTTGCAATCATGGTGCCGGTCACGGACTTGGCAATCGACCCCCAGTGGAACGTGTCTCCGGGCTGCACCTTTTCCGTACCTCCAACGGCGCGCAGACCTTTGACTGCCTGATCGACAATCTGCCCGTTTACCATGACGCCGATGGCGTAGGCCGGCACTCCGGTAGCATCCAGCAGGTTTCCGGTGAGTTCATCAAGGTCTGACCATTCTTCAGGAAGATCCAGGGCAAGCCCAATCATCATCGGCCCTATTTTGAAGGGCGCTGCATCTTCAAACTGGAAAATGACCCGAACAGGCATCCCGCCATTTTTGGGCTGAGCCTCACCAACGCCCAGGTAAGGTTCGGGAAATTCGACTTTTTTCAGCTCCAGTCCACCCCAACGCTCGACATCAAACGTGTACATTTCCAGCCGGGCATCCAGTGGAGCAGCGTTGTAAGCCTGATCGGTACGATTTTCCTTGAGCCACTTGGCATATGATTCGGGACTATTGCCTTGATGAGCGTCGAAGTATTCATGGATGCGCTGCTCCATGACTGCATGTTCATCCTGTGCGAGGACGGATCCTGTGCTGATAAGTAACAGGGTTGTTGCCATCAAAAATTGCCGAATCATTTCTTTTCTCCAAATTCACGATCGAAATCACCCCAACCGCCCTGCTTCTGATGAAGTCAGGGCGGCAAAGGATGTCACTTACGAGAATGAAGGACGCAGCAACGACTCAAACCGTCGCAATGTGCATGCTGAAATAAATTTCTGACTCTAGAGGTTGTAACCCTGCTCATCATGCAGGGCAAGATCCAGACCAAGCACTTCATCTTCCTCATTTACGCGCAAGCCGCCGGTCAGCTGCCCAACGACCTTGAGAATGATGTAGCTGGCCACACCGCCATAAATGATCGTCGCCACCACGCCAATGCCCTGGGCCCAGAGCTGGCCACCAATGGTGGTGATCTCGTCGCTGCCAAAACCGGCGCCCCCGAATTGCTCTGCACAGAACACGCCTGTGAGAAGCGCACCAATGATGCCAGCGCTTCCGTGCACACCAAACACATCCAGTGAGTCGTCATAGCTGAACCTGCGCTTGAGGCTGGTGGATGCCCAGAAGGCACAGAAGCCCCCGGCAAACCCGATAAATATGGCGCCCATGGGACCAACCACACCACAGGCTGGTGTGATGGCCACAAGCCCTGCCACTGCACCCGTGGCAATCCCGAGCACGGACGGTTTACCGTGCCTGATCCATTCCACGAACATCCAGGTCAGCGCGGCCATGGCCGATGCGATTTGTGTGACCAGCATGGCCATCCCGGCCGTTCCATTCGCCCCCAGTGCAGAACCCGCGTTGAAACCAAACCACCCGACCCACAAGAGGGATGCGCCGATCACGGTATAGCCGAGGTTATTGGGACGCATCTGAGCTTTTGGATAACCACGGCGTTTGCCCAGCACCAAGGCAGCAACCAGTGCAGCAATGCCGGCATTGATATGCACCACCGTGCCTCCGGCGAAATCCAATGCCCCATGCGTACTGATCCAACCGCCGCCCCAGACCCAGTGACAAACGGGCGCATAAACCAGCAACAACCAGGCGGCCATGAACAGCATCATCGAGGAAAACTTCATACGCTCGGCAAAACCGCCAACGATCAGAGCCGGGGTAATCACCGCAAAGGTCATCTGGAAGGTGGCAAACACTGTTTCAGGAATGGTTCCTGTCATGGAATCGGCCGTCACGCCCACCAGGAACAGCTTGTCGCCCGGAGTACCAAAAAATGCCCCACCATCTCCGAATGCCAAACCATAGCCAATCACGTACCAGAGCACCGATGCCATGCCGGTAATCGCAAAGCACTGGCCCAGCACGGACAGGACATTCTTGGAGCGCACCAGGCCGCCATAAAAAAGCGCCAGTCCGGGAATGGTCATCAGTAACACCAGTGCCGTGGCCGTCAGCATCCATGCGGTGTCGCCGGTGTCCAAAACATCTGCCTCCTGACCCCAGGCGAGAGCAGGCAGGAGCATCAAAGCAGTCATCAGGGCATACCGTTTCAAAAATATTCTTTTAAATCCGTCCATGACGTATCCCCTCAAAGTGCCTGTGCGCCGGTTTCACCGGTTCGAATCCGAATCACGTCTTCCAGGTCGCAAACGAATATTTTGCCGTCGCCAATCCTGGCCGTACTTGCTGACTCGACGATCGCCTCGGTGGTTCGCTCCAGCATCTCGTCATCAACCGCGAGTTCAATCTTGATTTTGGGCAGAAAATCCACCACGTACTCGGCGCCGCGATAGAGCTCCGTATGGCCCTTCTGGCGGCCAAACCCGCGTACTTCGGTGATGGTCATTCCCTGGATGCCGATCTCGGACAGTGCTGCCCGGACATCGTCGAGTTTGAATGGCTTGATGATTGCTGTGACCAGTTTCATTTGCTCTCCCGATGGCTGTAGTCGAACACTGCGCTGATTCGACCCTCTACTGCTTCTTATGCAGTATGCGTGCCAGGCTGGAAATGCCTTGGTTGCAAGCATTGTAAGTAAGAGCATGAATACTGGTGCACCATTTTGGTGCGCTGCGCAACTTTAGTGCACAAAGGGCAGAAGGGAGATAAGAGTAAAGGGACAGAGTGAGATATGAGGTCATACCGGCCTACGAGCCGGGATCCACCAGTCGCAGCATTTGCACAACGAAGTGGGTCCCGGATAACGTCTTCGACGTTTCCGGGATGACGTTAAGAGAGTCTATCGACGTTCCGGGATGACGTTAAGAGGGCCTAGTCCTCGGTCCGTTGAGCGTAGTAGCCGTCAAATGATGTCGTCCAGTTGTCCCCGCCATCAGTGGAGTTTTCCCAGTGCTGCCGCACCCGACCATCGTCCAGAAGGCTCCAGGTCACGCGGTTAATGGTGCCTGTTTTTTCGCTCACAATCAGGTCGTTGTCCGAGAGCACCATGGCGCCATCGACAAGGTTGCCCTGCAGATGCACGGCACCGCCGCCATTGCTCATCCAGGATTGGTGCCACATTCCGGTGTTGGAATCGAAAAAGTTGATGCTCATGCCGGTGAACCCGCCCTGGGTTTCATACTCTTCCAGGACAACACAACCCCCCTGCACTGAAGTGATTGAGCTTTTAGCTGTCGCCGAAGCCTGGCCAGCCGGTGTGACATCCCACTGACCCAGCCAAAAATCGAAATGACGATAATGTTCAGTATTGCAGGGTTGCAACTGCTCAATCACTGCCATGTAGCGTGGGTTGTCATTCAGAGGCTCAAATTCAGTCACTGCCAGCAGGATCTGATTGCTGATTCCGCCCGCTTCACCGATGGCTTCAATTTGTTCCAGCGCTTTTTCCTGATCGCCCATCGACATGTAGACCCTGCCAAGATGGTAGTGAACCCTCAACACGGGCTGAAACCCGGATTCCTGGGCCTTAAGGTAAGCCGACTCTGCGGCCTGGTAGTTTTCCAGTTGATGATATGACTGAGCGAGACCAAACCAGGCCGCGCTGTCTTCGGGCGAGGATTCAACGATCGCTTCATAGGCAACCGCAGCCTCTCCCCACTCGCTCTCGGCGTAAAGTGCATTGGCGTCTTCAATGTTTTGTGCCTGGACGCATGAGGATACCGCCACAACCGCGATGGTCATGGCCCATTTCAAGATGATTTTCATAGTCATTCTCCGCCTACCCTGTTCAACGAGTAGGTTGCTCCCGTTTCCCAATTGCTACCCTCGTCCGAGCGATGCTGTCGCTCAATCACGATTCTGTCGGATTCCACTTTTTGCCAGATCAAACGAGTCCGTGCAGCAGTGGCATCGAAATTTTCATCCAGGACATACAATTCCTGGTCATTTTTGATGGAAAGGCCCGGCGCCTGGTGGAATGTTGCGCCTTCGCCGGCATCCGGCGACCAGAAGTAGACGTGACCCATGCCCGGTCGATTATCGAGGGTAAACATGATCCAGTTGCCTGATCGCGGTTCAAAACTCAGGGTCGAAAATATTTGCCGGCCACCTTCGATATTGACTGCCAGGGCAACAGCACACCCATCCAGCAATCGCCCGGCATTCATGGTCACCTTTTTGCTGTTGCCAGGCTCTTCAAGCGTGCCCGCCCATGAGCCCTCGATATGGTCATAGGCGCCATTGGGCTCATCTGTGCAAAGCTGGCCGCCGATGTAACCGGGCCAGGAAGTTCCCGCAGCACCGAATTGATCCAACGGACGAATTCGCGTCGCGTCGACAACATTCCAGGTCATATAGGTCTGGCCATCATCATACGTGTTAGATCCATCCCAACGGAATGAGCCATCACTGATATCGGCGAAATTATAACGGCGATGTCCATACTGATAAGAACCATCCTGCTGTGGTCGACGAATGGCTGAGTACATACTAAAACGGTTAAAGTCTTTAAACCCGATCAGCTGGTCGAGAAAGGCATAGCCTGGATTTCCCGGACCTGGCCAGTTTTGCGCCATCACCCACTTTTCGCGTTTTTCATCGTAGTAACGAATGGAAAAACCACGCTGGCTGGGCTCATCGGCGTTCGCATCTATTGCCCAGGCCAGCTCAACCAGGGCCTTGCCACCCAGGATCGGAAAGACACGCTGGCGGGTGACGCTGCCGTCCTCATCAAAGTGGAAATTGTCCGGCTGCCTGCCCCGCCAGGTCATTTCCCATTCACCAACCCAGAAATCAAAAGCCCTGTGATCCGGGTTGTTCCACTCCGGGGTTATTTCCGAACCCAGGGCATCACCCCAGGTGTTTGATTTATCAGCCATGGATACTCCTGATGTCATGCATGCAGCTGCTAACGCCAATCGCGTCAGAAAATTTAACTTTGGCAAATTCATCGCAGACTCCCGTGTTGTATTCCTTGTATCGCACCGCCTGTTCTGCCTGGCGAAACACAGCCAGGCACGCGCGCACCCAGGTCATTTACTAAGTTAGTATTTCTGAAGCGTAAGCGCCTCAATTGAGGGCTGTTTTTCGGGAAATTAGCAATCCGGGCAACAAAAAGAGTCGAAAACGCAACAATGATGCTTCTTAACAAACCGCCTGGGCCTGATGAGCCAGGCCTGACTGACTACTATCGCCGTTGCGCAACTGAAGGTTCGGTGTTCAGTGGAACAGTAAGCAGCCAGTCGTACGGGCTTTCGGATTCATTTGATCCGGCGTGGAGCGTGGCAGCGATCTGCTGGTGTGCCGGCGCCACGGAGACCTACGAGTTCCTGGGCCACGACACCATCCATCTGACGTCAGGGGCGGTGCTCGCCATCGGTGAAAATGAACGCTACGCCTACACAGCCAATAGTGAACTTCCGTTCATGTCCTCAATGATTGTTTTTCCAAGGGCCATGACGCGCTCATTGAATCAGCGCGTGCTGGATGACGAATGTCCCGAAGACAGGGAAGAATCTGTCATTGCCACCGGATTGTTTAAACCCGGCAGGCAGATGATGATGCGATTGAATGTGTTGACCCGGGCCGCTCAGGCCAGCTCTGATGCATCTGAAAACGCCGAGGAACAAGCAGCCATGGTGGCTGCCGAACTGCTGGCAACCCAGAACGCTGATGCCCGACGACCCGACCAGCTGGACTCGGTAAAAAGGACAACACGCGAGGAGCTTTGCAGAAGACTGAAAAGGGCCGTGGCCCTTATGAACGATGCCTATGATGACAGCACGCTGAGTCTCGGTGCGCTCGCCCGCGAGGCCTGCATTGCCCGTCATCATTTTGTGCGCATCTTTTCGGCAGCGTACGGCACAACACCTTTGCGATACCTGGGAGAAATAAGAATGGAAGCCGCAGCCAGGCTGCTGGAAGCCATGGACATTTCAACAGAAGAGGTGTCGCAGGCAGTGGGATTTACAAACCGGTCGGCCTTTCACCGCCGGTTCAAGAGTTATTTTGGTATGACGCCCCGCGGCTGGCGTACCCAGGTCACCCCACACTAATTCGCAGGCTTTTCACTGGATTGCTCAAGCATGTAGTCAAGCGCTGACTCAAGATGCTGGTCATTACAGATGTAGCACAGGCCACGGGCTGGCATCCCCTGGTAACCCTCAAGCGTGCGCTCCAGGGTGAGCGACCGGGGTTGCCTCAGAATCTCCAGCCAGTCTTCCTGAACGCCCAGCCTGGGCGCATCCGCAGCACCAACATCATGGCAGCCGGCGCAAACCATTTCGTAAACATCTTTCCCGGCGGTTGGCGCCTCGACGATGGGCTCTGCGGCTGAGCGATGAAGCCGAAGAAGGACACCGCCTGTGGGATTGTCCGGTTCCTGTTCAGCCAGAATGTAAATCGAACCGTCTTCGGCAACCTTCAGATCCCGAATGCGGCGGTTTACCTCATTTAGAAATGGCGTTTCGGAACGAACCACATCCCCGTCGAGATCAAGTCGGCTTAGGTTATGCCCTCGCAGGGCCGCCACCAGCAGATCACCATCCCATTCAGGAAACATGTCGCCACGGTACATTTCAATGGAGGAGATGCCTCTTGACGGAAGGTAGTGATAAAGCGGTTGTTGTGTGCCTTCTTTATGCGTTCCATGGGGAAATGGTTGCCAGGTGTAGTTCAGACCATAGCTGACATCGGGCCAGCCGTAGTTTGCTCCGGCTTCAATGACGTTGACCTCATCACCACCTTTCGGTCCGTGCTCAGACTCAAAAAGCCGGCCGGAAACCCAATCGAAATACAATCCCTGCGGATTGCGAACACCCAATGCGTAAACCAGCCCGCGGGTGGCAGCCACATCCGCAAATGGATTATCTGCAGGGGCACTGCCATCGTCATTCATGCGCAGAATTTTGCCCTCAAACCGCGCCGGATCCTGCACAAAACCCACCTCGGAGCGATCACCAATCGAGACATAAAGGTGGCCCGAATTGTCAAACTCCAGGGCGCCGCCAAAGTTGGATGGTGACCATCCGTGCGGTCCTGCTTCAACAATGACTTCCAGTTCTTCGAGCGCATCATCTTTCAGTAATGCGGTGGCCACGGCAGTGAGATAGTACTTGCCACTGTCCGGATCAGCTTGCGAATAGCTTAGGTACAGGCGCTGGTTGTTTTCAAAATCCGAGTGTAACTCGACATCCAGCAAGCCCGTTTGTTGCCGGTCATTGGCAACCACAGGAACACCGGAAATGACTGTTTTTTCGCCGGTTTTTAAATTGACGCGCAACAAACGCCCGGCAAATTCTGTCATCAGCAGTTCGTCAGGATTCACGAACTCCATAGCCCAGGGCGACTGGAGCCCTTCAATGACTGTATCCAGCTCAGCGTTGCGGATATTCAGCAGCGCCAGGGAGTTGAGTTTTCCCTGGTATGGTTTAGGTGGCGTGACCTCCCAGCCACGTTTATCCGCTTCCTGGCCCAGCGCGGTCAGAAAAACAAAACTCAGCACGACTGCTATCAGTATTTTCTGAATCAATCCATTGGTTCCTTATTGCGCCAGCATAAATGTGCCTGGCGCCGAGGATAATACAACCACTAAGCCATGCTCCGAACGCATCTGTACACACCCGGCAGAAAAGTCCAGTCAGTCATCGTCGCTCAAATCGAATTTTCTGGCGATAAGGAAAGATATCAGCCGGGCGGCCATTGCGAATTTCTTCCTGCTGAGCCTTCCACCAGTTGGCTTCCAGCAATTCACCGTGATACCTCTTGAAGTAGTTAAGATCTTTTTGAATGGCAAAAAAATAGGGGCCGAATGTTTCGGGAAAGACATCATCTTCCGCGGTCGAGTACCAGCCGGATGGCGCCATTTCGTCCATGTAGTCCCTGGCGGGCGGAATCTTTCGAAAATTGCAGTCGGTGACGTAGCAGATTTCGTCATAATCGTAGAAGACGACACGCCGCGTTCGGGTGACACCAAAGTTCTTCTTAAACATATCGCCTGGAAAGATATTGGCACTGACCAGGTCCTTGATCGCCTGTCCGTATTCCCGAATCGCTCGTTTGCGCCGCCCTCCCTTTAATCCAACAAGGTACTGATCGAGCGGCTCCATGCGTCGCTCAATATATACATGCCTGAGAATTAGCAGATCATCGTCGATCTCGATGTTCAGTGAGGTTTCACTCCTGAGTTGCTCCAGCAAATCAGGGTCAATCCTGTTGATGGGTATGGCCACGTTTGAATACTCAAGCGTATCGGCCATGCGGCCCACGCGATCATGCATCTTCACCAGGTGGTACTTTTCCTTGACCTCCTCACGACTGATCGCCTTTGGGGGGGCAAACTTGTCGCGAATGACTTTGAAAACAAAATCATGCGAGGGCAGGTAGAACACCAGCATGACCATGCCCGGGATGCCCGGTGTGATTTCGAAATGATCCCGCGAGTGGTCCAGGTGATATTGCAATCCACGGTAAAACAGCGTTTTGGCCTGTTTTTGCAGGCCCAGCATGGCGTATAGATCAACCATGGATTTGCCAGGCATGAAAGAGCGCAGAAATTTTACATAGGCTGATGGCGCTTCCATATCAACAAAAAAGTAGGCGCGCGCAAAGCTGAAAAGGATGGCCGAGTCCTTGCGTCGATCGATCAGGGTGTCAGCGAAAAGCTCGCCCTTGTCATTTTGCAGAAGCGGGATAACAAACGGAGTGATCACATCACCGTTAATTGTCCGACCAACGATATATGCGGCCTTGTTCCTGAAAAACAGCGAGCTCAGTATATGTACCTGGTAGTTGGATTCCCGCTTCCACTTGCGACCCTGGCCTTTACGAATGGCCCGCTCAAGCCGGCGCACATCACCCCTGAGATTTTCAAAAGGATTGTTCAGTCCCGGCCGGGTCAGAATGGCAAGCAAACACCGTCTCATTCCCTTTTTGCCCGGATAGTAACCACGATAAGAAGGCTGACTGCCATCCAGGTGTTCTGTGCTGAGCACAGGGCGCCAGAAAATATGGTCGTTGTTGTAGTACTCACGGCGAAGCACGCGACAGGCTACAGAGTTGTAAAACGTCTCTGCACACTCGGCCTGCAGGTGATCCATTAACTGCCCGATATAAGCTCGCTTGATCCTGGGCCAGGCATCGCTGTTGCGTGCTTCGCTTTCAAAACTCTTTTCCAGGGCTTCTACCGTTTCATCCACTCGCAGTTCGTAGCTCTCGATTCGCTCGCGGTTAATCTGGCTGGCCTTCTGCCACTCGCCATTTTCAAAGCATTGCCGGGCTTTTGCACAATAGGTTCTGAACAAATCGTAATGCCGATCAAAGCCGTCGCGGATGATTTGCGCAGCCATTTTGAAAACGTCATCGGGAATTTCTACCAGGTTCAAACCATTCGCCCCTGCAAGGTGTAGCCAGTGCCCAGAAATTCGGGTGTAAACTGCAATCTTGCCACAGCAGCTAATGTCTGACATCGGAGGGAAACAAAATGCCCCAACAGGTACTCACAGGATCTTGTCTTTGTGGCGCCTTGAGCTACAAGCTAATTGGCGAACCCATCCGCTTTTTTCACTGTCATTGCTCGCGCTGCAGGAAATCCTCAGGTACCGGGCATGCTTCAAATGTATTCGTCAAAGGTGAAAGCATTGAGTGGACCGGTGACACCAGCCAGATCAGCACCTTCATGCTTCCCGAAGCAAAGAGATTTTCCCGCACTTTTTGCAATACCTGCGGCGGACCACTCCCGCGCGAAGTACCTGAGTTTGAAGTGGTTTTTATCCCGGCGGGCACGCTCGATGTGGAACCGAATATCAAACCCCAGGCAAGGATTTTCCAGGATTCGAAGACATCGTGGTCCTGCAGTGAGGCGAAGATTCCCTGTTTTTCTGGCTATCCGGAATAGGTCAAATGCATAACTTCACACCCATCCCGGCAATCATCGGCGGTGCAATGATTGGATTTGCAGCTGCCATGATGCTGATTATTAACGGAAAAATCGCAGGCATCAGCGGCATCATTGGTAGCCTTTCCAAACCGGTGAAGGGAGATCGTGGCTGGCGGATCGCCTTCATCGCCGGCCTGGTTGCAGGGCCATTGGTGGTTCAGGTGCTGACGGGTCAGCTTGCGGCCATTACCATCGAAAATGATGTGCCGTCACTGATCACCGGTGGCCTATTGGTTGGATTCGGCACAAGACTGGGCTCGGGCTGTACAAGCGGTCACGGTGTATGTGGGATCTCCAGGTGGTCCACCCGTTCAATTGTCGCAACGTTGATCTTTATGTTGGCCGGTGTCGCAACCGTTTACATCATTCGACATGGTTTGGCCTGAAATGCGCCAGTCAATGGTGGCTTTTATCGCCGGTATCATCTTCAGTGCAGGTCTGACAATCTCGCGCATGATAGACCCCGCCAAAGTGCTCGGTTTTCTGGATGTATTCGGGCAATGGGATGCCAGCCTTGCCCTTGTGATGGCCAGTGCACTGTTGGTCATGGCAATTGCCTGGCGCCTGGCTGTCCAGCGAAATCAGCCAGTGTTCGCTGAAAATTTCCCAGCACCAGCAAAACGGAATATCGATGCACGACTGGTGGGTGGCGCCATCCTTTTTGGTGTCGGCTGGGGATTAATCGGCCTGTGCCCCGGCCCTGCAATCAGCGGCCTCGCTCTGGGACGCTGGGAAGTGGTGATATTCGTGATTGCCATGCTGGTTGGGATGGCGCTTCACCAATTTACCGCCAGTCCAAAACCAAGGACCTGAACTGCGCCTTCTTATTGCTCCAGGGGCGCGAAGATAAGAATTTTGCAGGCGTTTGCATCAAGATTCGATCAGGGCCTGAATGCCGGCGTCATTGATGCAGGGAATAAACTTTCTCACCTTCAAGGAAAGTCCTTAGAACCCTGACGTCTTTCAATTGCATCGGATTCACTTCAAACAGATTGCGATCCAGCACAATCAGGTCAGCGGCTTTTCCGACTTCGATTGAACCTGACACATCTTCCTGACCTGCCTGCCAGGCGGCATTGATGGTATAGGCGCTTAGCATTTCCTCAAGCGTGACGCGCTGCTCAGGATGCCACGGCGGACCACCCTCACCCGGCGGCTGCCGGGTCAGTGCGATCTGGATGTTGTAAAGCGGGCTCATGGATTCTGAAATCCAGTCACTTCCAGCCACCACCCTTGCTCCGGAATCGAAAAGGTCACGAAACTGAAAAAGACGATCACATCGAGCTTGCCCCAAACCTTCACATTCCTCGCGCCGCTCATCACTCATCCAGGCCCACAGCGGCTGAATGTTTGCTGTAACACCCAGCTCTTCAAATCTGGGCAGGTCGTCGGCATGTACCAGTGCAATATGGGCCAGCTGGTGACGACGCTCCCTGGGAGGATTGGTCCGGATTGCGATTTCAATGGCATCCAGCGCGTTACGCACTGCGCGATCCCCATAAGCATGCATATGCAAATCGAATCCTGCAGAATCCAGAAACGTAACAAGTCCTGGCAGCTGTTCTTCATAGTTTGAAAAGCCAAAGCCTCCGTCACTTTCATAAGGATCCAGCACGCTGGCATCCGAGAACAAACTGTCGCCATCAATAAACAATTTGATTGTATTCGACTTAAACAATGGCCCGTTTGCCTGTTCACGCATCTTCTCAAATGCCACCAGTTGGTCTTTTCCCATCTCTGGCTCCCAACGCAAAGCGGCCTGTACCCGCAATGTCATTTCACCAGCCTGATCCGCCTGACGATAAGCTTTCCAATGATGGGGAAAAGCTGCAGATTCGCTAGCCGATGTGATCCCGAGACTGTTGGCATATTGCGAGGCAAGCCTGAGGCCTTCCAGTAATGCTCGCTGTGAGTATTGAGTTGCCTGTCGCCAAACGATGCTGAAAGCCTTCTGACGCAAAACACCAGTGAGCTCTCCACTTTCTGGTTCACGAACAAATGCTTCTCCAGCGAGCTGATCTTGCGTCGCCTCGGCCTGCGCAATTTTCATGGCATCTGAATTGACCCATGCATCGAATCCATGCTGGCCTGTAATCAAAGCCGGATGACCTGCAGATACATCATCAAGCAATTTCATACCTGGCCCCTGCCTCTCAAGTATGCTGGATTCCAGGCCGGTAGCCCGCAGCCATTCGCCCTTCTCAAGCGGTTGCTCACATTCAGAAAGGCGTCTCAATACTTCATCCGGCCAGGACAGGCCATCAAGTGGGCAACGAAGATAGGTGGTACCTGCGGCCATAGGATGCATGTGGGCGTCGTGGAAACCTGGCATCAGCATGCCTTCGCCAATGCTGATCACTTCTGTTTCTTGATTGATGTGGGCCGAGACGCCTGCTTCATCGCCCACGTAGGTGATGACTCCATCTTTAACTGCCACAGCCTCAGCCCAGGGTTTCTGGGAATCAAGCGTGTAAACAGCGCCACTCTTAAACACGATAACAGCGGACCCGGACGTTGGCGCACCATCGCAGCCCTGAACGATCCAGGCAAGAAAAACTACCAGTAATACCCTGAGCGAGAAAAGCCCTGGCATTTGTGCTCCCTCAAGTTTTTGCTTTTCATAATTT
>Ga0102946_1000108_pt1 | contig 27401 bp, 29 predicted proteins | sample SalPon2A_A_D1_MG_FD_78209 | JGI IMG/M metagenome (GOLD analysis project Ga0102946, IMG submission 78209) | Soil microbial communities from South San Francisco under conditions of wetland restoration - Salt Pond MetaG R2A_A_D1_MG | ecosystem: Environmental > Terrestrial > Soil > Wetlands | place... | reverse complement strand
GCCTGCAGCGCAAGCTCGCCTGGCGGGCCGCCCGGCGCGTGATCGTCCCGGACGCGATCCCGCTGCAGCGGCTCGAGGCTGCCGGTGCGCGGCCGGCAAAGCTGCTCCGGTACCCGGGGCTCAAGGAGGACTACTACCTCGGCGATCTGGCCCCGGACCCGGCCGTGCTCTCCGAGCTTGGGCTGTCGGCGCACGGGATCGACGCGAACCGCGGCGGGGACGACCGCGTCCTGATCGTCGTCCGGCCACCACCCGAGAGCTCCGCCTACCACCACGAGAACCCCCTCTACGAGCGGCTCCTGGATCGCCTCGTCGCCGACCAGCGGGCGCTCACGGTGCTGATCCCCCGCACCGACCGGCAGCGGGAAGCGGCGGTCGCCCGCGGCGCCGAGCGCCTGATCGTGCCCGAGCGGGCGATCGACGCCCAGAGCCTGATCGCCTACTCCGACCTGGTCGTCAGCGCCGGCGGCACCATGAACCGCGAGGCCGTCGCGCTCGGCGTTCCCGTCTACACGATCTTCAGCGGCAGGATGGGAGCGGTGGACGAGCAGCTGATCGAGACGGGGCGGCTGCGCGAGCTGAGCGACCCCGGATCGCTGAACCTGGAGAAGCGGACCCTCGACCCGGGACCGGCCGATCCCCGCGACCCCGGGCTGCTGATCGACGGCGTGGTCGGGGCCGTCGAGTAGTCTCAACCCCCGGTTCCCGCCTGGAGCGGCGGAGCCGATTCAGATGCCTGACACGATCGACGCACTCTTCGCGTTCGCGGCGGCGGCAGCGATCGCCTGGCTGCTGGTCCCGGTCGCCGAGGACCTGGCCGTACGGGTCGGGGCGATCGACGTCCCGAGGGAGCGCAGCCTCCACACCCATCCAACGCCGCGGCTTTCGGGCGTGGCGATCCTGATCGCGGTGCTCGCGGCCGGCGCGATCTTTTTGCCATGGGACGTTGAGACCCGCGCGATCCTCGGTGGGGCCGCGTTGATCTCGCTGGTCGGGATGATCGACGACCTGATCGAGCTGCCGGCGGTGGCGAAGTTGCTCGGCCAGACCGCGGCGGCGATCATCCCGGTCGCCGCGGGGGTCACGGTCGAGGTCTTCACCCTGCCCTTCATCGGCGGCGTCGACCCGGGCGGGACGATTCTCTTCGAGCTGCCCTTCTCCGGTGGGGAGGTGAGTCTCGGCGACGTCGGTACGGTCGTCGGCCTGGTCGCGATCGCCAACGTGATCAATCTGATCGATGGCGTTGACGGCCTCGCCGCGGGGGTCTGCGTGATCAGTGCGGTGACCCTGGCCGCGATCGCGCTGTCGCTGGACCGCAATGCAGCCGGCGTCCTGGCCGCGGTGACGGCCGGGGCGGCGCTCGGCTTTCTCCGTCATGGCTTCCCGCCGGCAAGCAGCTTCATGGGGGACACCGGCTCGAACCTGCTCGGGTTCCTGCTTGGCGCGATCGCGGTCCAGGGGGCGCTGAAGACGAACGCGGTCGTTGCCCTCGCCTTCCCGCTGGTAGTGCTAGCCGTGCCGATTCTCGACACGAGCTTCGTCGTCGCCAAGCGACTCAAGTACCGGCGCCCGATCTTCGGCGCCGACCGCTCCCACTTCCACCACCGCTTCGCCAACGTCGGCTTCAGCCAGCGGCGAACGATCGCCTATCTCTACGGCTGGACCGCGGCGATGGCCGCGTTCGCGCTCGCGCTCAGGTTCGTCCCCTACTCGAACGACCGCGGCGACTTCAACCTCGGCTGGACCGCGGTGATGATCGGCTTCTTCTTGGTCGCGGCGTTCGCGAGCGTGCGACTGCTGATCGCGCTGGAGATCCTCAAGCTTCGCCGGTGGCGCTTCCGCCAGGTCAGCGAGGTCACTCACACCGAGCCGAGTCCGGAGGCGATCGACGAGGGCGTCGCCCACGAGCTCGAGACCGGCTCCTTCGCCACCGTGGACCCCGAGACCGGGGAGTTCGCAGCGATCGACCCCGACACCGGCGAGTTCGAGGCGATCGAGAAGCGGTAGGCCCCGGGCCGAGGCGCGTGAGGCGGCGCCGGCCGGTCTAGCCGACGTCGAGCAGGTCGATTACGAAGACCAGCGTGGCGTCCGGACCGATCGCGGGCGGGGAGCCCTGCTTGCCGTAGGCCTGCGCCGGCGGGATGATCAGCTCGCGGCGGCCGCCGACCTTCATGCCCTCCACACCCTCGTCCCAGCCCTCGATGACGCTGCCCGCGCCGAGCTGGAAGGGAAACGGCTGACCGCGATCCCAGGAGGCGTCGAACTGCTCCCCGGTCTCGGCATCGACGCCGACGTATTGGACGGTGACCAGGCTGCCCTCCTCGGCCGTCGCGCCGTCGCCCTCGACGATGTCGTTGATCACGAGCTCGTCGGGAAGCTCCTCGGGCGTCTCGACCTCGGGCTTGGTCGAGGTGTCGACGTCACCGCCCGAGGACCCCTCGGTGGTGGTTTCGGCCGAGGTGGCATCGGCGGAGGTCGAGTCGGAGTCGTCGTCACCGCAGCCGGCGATCACGAGCGCCCCGACGAGGGCGGCGAGCAGGGGAAGGAAGATCTTGCGTTTCATGGCGGGGAAGGCTTGCACAGTCGCCGGTCCGGGTCGTAGGTCGGCTACTTGTCCACGCCCTCGACCTGGAGCAGCTCGGCGGGGTCGGAGTGGTCCATCTGGAGCGTGGTGTGCGTCAGGCCGAAGCGTTCCTCGAGCAGCTCCTCCAGCTCCCGGCGGCGGGCGTGGCAGTCCTCGTCGGCGCCGACGAGGACGTGGGCGGAGAGGGCGGCGAAGCCGGAGGTGATGGTCCAGATGTGGAGGTCGTGGACCGACTGGACGCCGGGCGCGGCGGCCAGCGCCTCACCGACCTCGGTCGCCTCGATGCCGGCAGGTGCCTGCTCGAGCAGGATCCGGACGGAGTCGCGGATGATTGGCACTGCGCTGAAGGCGACGAGGACCGCGATCAGGGCGCCGATTATCGGATCGGCCTGGTCGAAGCCGGTGGTCAGGATCACGATCGCGCCGGCGATCGCGCCGACCGAGCCGGCGAGGTCGGCGAGGACGTGGCGGAGCGCGCCCTTCATGTTGAGGTTGTCTCCCGAGCCGGGCATCAGCACCCGGATCGCGATCAGGTTGGCGATCATGCCCGCGGTCGCGACCGCGAGCATTCCGGCGCCGGCGACCTCCTCGGGCGCCTCGAGTCGCTGCGCCGCTTCGTAGAGGATCCAGATCGAGACGGCGATCAGCGCGACGCCGTTGAAGAGCGCGGCGAGGATCTCGGCCCGCTTGTACCCGTAGCTCCTCTGGGGCGTCGGGGGGCGGTCGGCCAGCCGGACGGCGACCAGCGCCAGCGCCAGCGAGACGTTGTCGGAGAGCATGTGCACGGCGTCGGCGAGCAGGGCCAGGCTCCCCGTGACGAGGCCGCCGACGATCTCGACCACGGTGAAGGTCGCGGTGAGCGTGAAGGCGATCTTCAGGGCGCGACGGTTCGCCGCGCGGTTCTGCCCGTCTTCAGAGGTCTCAGGGTGTGCGTGGGAGTGGCCCATTTCTTGTGCCCATTGTGACCACCTCCGAAGGGGTCCGTTTGGGCGAGAAATTTCAGTTATATTCGCGCTTCCCGGTAGCCCCCGCGACCCCGCGAACTGCTGCTTCCGGTCCCCAGATGGAAACTCCCCACTTCGACAATCGCGGCGAGCGGCCCTTTGCCCGCATCACCCCCTCTTCGGTGGAGCGCTTCGCCGCCCGCGATCGGTGTCCTTTGAAGGTCGCGCGCCCCGCGAGCGAAGCCGACAGGTGGAGCCGCGTGACGAGGCGGCTCAACTCATGTCGATGACAGCCTCCCGCATCTCGGGCGCCGACCTCGCGCGCAACTTCGATCTGCTCGTGCTCGCGCTCGCGCTGCCCGCCTTCTTGGCCCTCGGCGCGCCGATCGCCGGCTACCTGGCCGCGGGCGGCGCCTGGCTGATCGGCCGGGTCGCCAAGGCGGCGGCCGACCGGCGTCGCGACGAGGCGCTGCGCTCGGCCAACCGCAACGCGGCGCTCGGCCTGACCGCGGCCGCGATGCTCGGCCGCCTCTGGATCCTCGCCGCCGCGATTCTGATCGTCGGCCTGGTCGGCGATCGCGACGCCGGCCTCGCGGGCGCCGTGCTCGCCGCCGTGCTGGTCACCGTCTACCTGGCGGGCGAGGGCATCGCGACCCTGATCGAGGGCGAGCCCGGGGGAGGTGAGGCCGCGTGAGCACCAAGGCGAAGGTCCTGCTCGGTTTCGCAATCTACTTCGGCGGCCTCGTGCTGATCGGCGTGCTGTTCGGGAGCGACGGCAAGAACGAGACGTTCCAGCCCCAGGAGGAGTTCCGGCTCGAGAGCTGGGTCGACATCACGATCCTCGGGATCGACATGTCGATCAACAAGGCGGTCCTCTACCTCTGGATGGCGTCGGCGGTGACGATCGCGGTGATGGTCGGCGTCGCCCGCAAGATGCGGCAGAAGCCGAACCTGGTCCAGATGACGGTCGAGCTCGCCTTCGACCTCGTCGACGACCAGATCACGAACGAGAACCTCGACAAGAAGCGGGCGATCCGGTGGTTCCCATGGATCGCTACGTCCTTCTTCTTCATTCTCATCTCGAACCTGATCGGCTTGATCCCGCTGCCGGTCAATACGGCACACCCGGTCGACATCTTCGGCCTCGAGGTCCCGTCCTTCGCCCTGTACGCGGCCACCGCGAACCTCGCGGTGCCGCTTGTTCTCACGCTCATCGTCTGGATCAGCTACAACGTCGAGGGCATCGCCGAGCACGGCTTCTTCGGCTACTTCAAGACGTGGCTGCCCGCCGGCCTCGAGGACATGCCGTTCGCCTTCAAGGCCTTCGTGTGGGTGATCGAGGCGATCTCCAACCTGGTTCGGATCGTCTCGCTCTCCGTGCGACTCTTCGCCAACATCCTCGCCGGCCACCTGCTGCTGCTGTTCATGGGCGGCGGACTCGCGGTGCTGCTCGGCATCGCCGCCCTCGGCTGGCTGACCTTCCCGGCGGCGTTCGCCTTCTTCGTCTTCGAGATCGTCATCGTGGCCGGGCTACAGGCCTTCATCTTCTCGATTTTGACCGCAATCTACATCGGCGGTGCAACCGCCGATGCTCACTAGGAAAAGGAGCTAATTGACCATGGACTTTTTGATCCTCGCCCAGGAGTCACAGCAGGTGCTGGCCGACGGAATCACCGACGCCGGCAAGGCGATCGCCCTCGGCGTCGGCGCCGGACTCGGCTCGATCGGCGCCGGCATCGGCATCGGCATCATCTTCGGTAAGGAGATCGAGTCGGTGGCGCGTCAGCCCGAGATGGCCGGCGAGCTGCAGAGCATCCGCTGGCTCGGCTTCGCACTGACCGAGGCCGTCGCGTTCTACACCTTCATCTTCGGCCTGATCGCCTTCTTCCTCTAGGCCATCGTGGAGTTCGTCAGCGAGATAGGAGCCACGCTGCTGCTCGCCGCCGAGGGCGGCGAGGACGAGGGCGGCGCTTTTCTGGTCACTCCCGAGCTGGGAGTGATGATCTGGACGGTGCTCGCCTTCCTGTTCACGATGTTCGTGCTCAGGAAGGCCGCATTCCCGCGGATTCGCGAGGCGATCACCGAGCGCGCCAACAAGATCAGCACCGAGATCGACGCGGCGGAGCGCCAGCGCAAGGAGGCCGATGAGCTGCTCGCCGAGTATCGGCAGCGCCTCAAGGAGGCCCGTGAGCAGGCCGACGACATCGTCTCCCGCGCGCGCAAGGCGGGCGAGAGCACCAAGGCGGAGGCGACCGAGGAAGGTCGCGCCAAGCGGGAGGAGCTGGTCGATGCCGCGAAGAAGGACATCGAGGCCGAGACCAAGCGCTCGCTGGAGAAGATCCGGAACGAGATCGCCGATCTGACCGTGCTCGCCACCGAGCGCGTCACCCGCAAGTCACTCAGCGGCGAGGATCAGAAGCGGCTCGTTGAGGAGGCGCTCGGCGAGGTCGACTTCTCGGCCCTGGCCGGCGAGTCCGGGCCGAGCGGGGGTAGCTCGGAGTAGCCGATGGAGGAAGTCGCACGCGTATACGCCGAGGCCCTGTTCGAGGTCGCCCAGGACAAGGGCGGCCTCGACGAGATCCAGCAGCAGCTGGGTCAGGTCGCCGACGCGGTCTCCTCCGACCGGGACCTCCAGCTGTTCTTCTTCAGCCCCTACTTCTCCTCGAGCGAGAAGCGGGATGGAATAGCGAAGGTGATCAGCGGCGGCAACAACGAGCTCGTCAACTTCCTCGAGCTGCTCGCGGAGAAGCACCGGATGCCGGCTCTGTTCCGCATTCGCAACCGCTTCGACGAGCTCTGGGCGAAGGAGAACCGGCGCCTGACGGTGACCGTGACGAGCGCGGTGGAGCTCGACCCATCCGTGGTCGAGAGCGTCGGGGCGGAGATCGAGCGGCAGACGGGCCAGACGATCGACCTGAACAGCGAGGTCGACGAGGGGATCATCGGCGGGCTCGTGCTGCGGGTGGGCAACATGGTCCTCGACGCGAGCATCTACAACCGCCTCGAGAAGCTGCGCAAGGAGGTCGCGCAGGCGGCCTAGGTGGCCGCGCGCGCCTCGCAACGAATTTCGAACTAGTCAAGGAGTCAGCACCCAATGGAAATCAAGCCCGACGAGATCTCATCAATTCTGCGCCAGCGGATCGAGGGCCTCGACACCGGTAGCGCCGACCTCTCCGAGGTCGGCACAGTGCTTTCGGTCGCCGACGGCATCGCCCGCGTCCACGGCCTCGACAACTGCATGTCGCTGGAGATGCTGGAGCTGCCCCATGACGTGACCGGCCTCGCGCTGAACCTCGAGGAGGACAGCGTCGGCGTCGTGCTCTTCGGCGAGTGGGACAAGATCGTCGAGGGCGACTCGGTGAAGCGCACCGGCCGCCTGCTCGAGATCCCCGTCGGTGAGGAGCTCCTCGGCCGCCTCGTCGACCCCCTCGGCCGCCCGCTCGACGACAAGGGCGACATCAACACCACCGAGACCCGTCCCGCCGAGTTCAAGGCGCCGGGCGTGATTCAGCGCCAGGGCGTCGAGGAGCCGCTGCAGACCGGCCTCAAGGCGATCGACTCGATGATCCCGATCGGCCGTGGCCAGCGCGAGCTGATCATCGGCGACCGCCAGACCGGCAAGACCGCGATCGCGATCGACACGATCATCAACAACAAGGACAAGGACGTCATCTCCGTCTACGTCGCGATCGGTCAGCGGATGGCGACCGTCGTTCAGCTGATGGCCACCCTCGAGGAGGCCGGCGCGATGGACAAGACGATCATCGTGGCCGCGCCCGCCGATGAGGCGGCGCCGATCAAGTTCATGGCGCCCTACGCGGGCTGCGCGATGGCGGAGTACTTCACCTACAAGGGTGGGCACTCCCTCTGCATCTACGACGACCTCACCAAGCACGCCTACGCCTACCGGCAGATGTCGCTTCTGCTGCGACGCCCGCCCGGCCGCGAGGCGTACCCCGGTGACGTCTTCTACCTGCACTCGCGCCTGCTCGAGCGCGGCGTCAAGCTCTCGGACGAGCTCGACGGCGGCTCGCTGACGGCGCTGCCGATCATCGAGACGCAGGCCTCCGACGTGTCCGCCTACATCCCGACCAACGTGATCTCGATCACCGACGGGCAGATCTTCCTCGAGTCCGATCTGTTCTTCTCGGGCGTTCGCCCGGCGATCAACGTGGGCATCTCGGTCTCCCGGGTCGGCGGCAATGCGCAGACCAAGGCGATGAAGAAGGTCGCCGGCAAGCTGCGCCTGGAGCTTTCCCAGTACCGCGAGCTCGAGGCGTTCGCGCAGTTCGGCTCCGAGCTCGACGCCGAGACCCAGCGCACGCTGGGCCGTGGCGAGCGGCTCGTCGAGGCTCTGAACCAGAACGAGCGCAACCCGCTCTCGGTCGCTGAGCAGGTCGCCACGATCTACTCCGGCACCGGTGGCTACCTCGACCGGATCAAGGTCGAGCGCGTCCCGACGTTCCTCGACGACCTGCTCACGCGCCTGCAGTCCGAGGAGTCGGAGCTGATGGATGCCATCAACTCCGATGGCGGCTGGGACGACGATCGCGAGGAGCAGCTCGGTAAGGCGATCGCGGAGATGATCGACGACTTCGGTCCCGACTTCGACGCGGAGGGCAACGAGCTCGAGGAGGGCGAGTCAGACCGGATCAAGGCCGAGGAGGGCCGTTCCGAGCCCGAGTCAGATCCTGAGGCCGAGCCCGAGGAGGTCACCGCCTAGGTATCTGCGTTAGCGCGCGGAGCTTCAGGCGAGAAAGCAGCCCATGGCCACCCAGAAGGACGTCAAGACACGGATCAACTCCGTCAAGAACATCCGCAAGATCACGCGGGCGATGGAGATGGTCGCGGCTGCGCGGCTGCGGCGGGCGGAGCAGCGAATCGACGCGCTGCGCCCCTACGCGCAGTCGATTCGCAAGGTGACCAAGCAGGTCGCGGACGCCGCCGGCCCCAACGCGGAGCGCGTGCCGCTCCTGCACCAGCGTGAGGAGACCAAGCGGATCGGGATCCTGCTCGTCACCGGAGACCGCGGCCTCGCGGGCTCGTTCAACAGCCAGATCATCCGCGCCGGGCTCAACCTCAAGCGGGAGCTGCGTGCGGAGGGCTCGGAAGTCTCGTTCCTCGCGGTCGGCCGCCGCGGCAACTCGACGCTCAGCTTCCGCGGCGAGGAGGTCGTCCAGTCGTTCACCGGCTTTACCGACCGCCCCAGCTTCGCCGACGCCCGCAAGATCGGCGAGCTGCTCAGCTCGAGCTACGTGGACGCCGACCTCGATCGGGTCGAGCTGATCTACAACCGCTACGTCTCGCCGCTCACCCAGTACGTGCGCCGCCAGACGCTGCTGCCGCTACAGGAGGCCGCGGTCTTCGGCGAAGGTCTGCCGGAGCCCGACAAGCCCGTCAGCGAGGACCTCGCCGAGGCGCAGGCGCGCTCGGACTGGCTCTACGAGCCAGACCCCGAGGAGGCGCTGTCGCTTCTGTTCGGGGAGTACGTGGACCTCTCGGTGTTCCGCGCGCTGCTCGAGTCGGCCGCCTCCGAGCACGGGGCACGGATGACGGCGATGCGCAGCGCGGCGGAGAACGCGGGCGACATGATCGACCGGCTGACCCTGGAGATGAACCGGGTCCGGCAGGCCGAGATCACCCAGGAGATCCTCGAGGTGGTCGGCGGCGCCGAGGCCCTGTCCTCCTCCTAGTGATGACCACCAACTTGAACTGATTTTCGAAACGAAGGAGCACTGGAAATGTCCGAGAACGGAAACGGCACCAACGTAGGCAGGATCGAGCAGGTCATCGGCGTCGTCGTCGATGCCGTCTTCCCCGACAAGCTGCCCGAGATCTACTCGGCGCTGCGCATCGAGGTTCCCGAGAGCGACGACCGCGACGCGATCGAGCTCGTCTGCGAGGTCCAGCAGCACACCGGTGACGACCGCGTGCGCGCGGTCGCGATGGACTCGACCGACGGCCTGCGCCGCGGCGATGCGGTCATCGACACCGGCGACTCGATCAAGGTCCCGGTCGGCAAGGACACGCTCGGGCGGATCTTCAACCTGCTCGGCGAGCCGATCGACGAGAAGGAGCCCGTCGAGGGCGAGGCCCGGTGGCCGATCCACCGCTCCGCCCCGACCGCCGAGGAGCTCACTCCGACTCAGGAGATCCTCGAGACCGGGATCAAGGTCGTGGACCTGCTCGCCCCGTACGCCAAGGGCGGCAAGGTCGGTCTGTTCGGCGGCGCCGGGGTCGGCAAGACCGTGCTGATCCAGGAGCTGATCCGCAACATCGCCGAGGAGCTCGAGGGCCTCTCCGCTTTCTGTGGCGTCGGGGAGCGCACCCGCGAGGGCAACGACCTCTACGTCGAGATGCAGGAGTCCGGCGTCATCGACAAGACGATGATGGTCTTCGGCCAGATGAACGAGCCCCCCGGCGCGCGCCTTCGTGTCGCGCTGACCGGCCTCACGATGGCCGAGTACTTCCGCGAGGAGGGCGGCCAGGACGTGCTCCTGTTCATCGACAACATCTTCCGCTTCGTGCAGGCGGGGTCCGAGGTCTCCGCGCTCCTCGGACGCATGCCCTCCGCGGTCGGCTACCAGCCGACCCTGGAGACCGAGATGGGCGAGCTCCAGGAGCGGATCACCTCGACCTCCCAGGGCTCGGTCACGTCGATCCAGGCCGTGTACGTCCCGGCGGACGACCTGACCGACCCGGCGCCGGCATCGGTGTTCGCCCACCTCAACGCGACCACGACGCTCTCACGCGCGATCTCCGAGAAGGGGATCTACCCCGCCGTGGATCCGCTCGATTCGACGTCCACCATCCTCAAGCCGGACATCCTCGGCGAGGAGCACTACCGGACCGCCACCCAGGTCCAGGAGGTGCTGCAGCGCTACAAGGAGCTGCAGGACATCATCGCCATCCTCGGTATCGACGAGCTCTCGGACGAGGACAAGCTGATGGTCAATCGCGCCCGCAAGATCGAGCGTTTCCTCAGCCAGCCGTTCTTCGTCGCCGAGCAGTTCACGGGCTCGCCCGGCGAGTACGTGCCGGTCGCCGAGACGGTGGAGAGCTTCAAGACCCTGGTCGCCGGCGAGCACGACGACATTCCCGAGGGCGCCTTCTACATGAAGGGCTCGATCGAGCAGGTGCTCGACGCCGCCAAGGGACAGGGCGAGGACGAGACGGCCGGCGCCGACAACGAGGCCTCCGAGCAGGAGGAGAAGAAGGAGAAGGAGGAGGCGGCGGCCTAGGCCCCCGCCACCGCACCTGAGATCCCATGGCTGACTCCGGACAGATCCACGCCGAGGTCCTCACCCCCGAGGGCAAGGTCTTCGAGGGCGATCTCTTCCAGGTCTCCGCGCGCACGGTGGTCGGCGAGGTCGGCGTCCGCGCGCGCCATGCGCCGCTCCTGGCCCGGCTCGTGCCCAACGTGCTGCGCCTGTATGAGTCCGCGGAGGACTTCAACTCATCCTCCGGCAAGCGCTACGTCGCGGCCGAAGGCTGGCTGGAGGTGTTTGCCGACAGGGTCGTGGTCCTGATCGAGGAGGCCCACGACCCCGACAGCCTCGACCCCGCGGCTCTGAAGGAGCGCATCGCCGATGCAGAGCAGCGGATGAAGGAGGCCGATGAGGACTCGGCCGCCTACGAGGTCGCGGAGGCTGACCTGCGGCGCAACACCGCCTTCCTCGAGGTCGCCGAGGCCTCCTAGATGGGCCCGGTGCCGCGGCGGGCCGCCGCTGCGATAGCCACGCTGGCTGCCGCGGCCGGGATCGCTGCCTGCGGTTCCGGGGACGACTCGGGCGGCAGCTCCTCGGGAGCCGACGGCGACTACGTCGCCGAGGCTGACGCGATCTGCGTCGAGGGCGCCAGGGAGGCCGTCGATGCATACGTCGTGTCGCTCGACGAGGCCGGGCAGGAGGCCGCGACCATCGCCTACGTCACCGGGCTGCGCGACGCCCGGACCAAGGAGCTCGAGACGCTCGAGCAGCTCACGCCCCCCGCTGAGGATGAGGAGAGCTTCGACGAGTATCTGAACCTGCGCCGCTCCTCGGTGGACAGCCTCGGGGGCGCGCTGGACGCCGCCGAGGACGAGGACATCGAGGCCTTCCAGAGCGCCGAAAGCGCCGCCGAGCAGGACCGCGAGGAGGCCGACCGGCTGGGCGCGGAGCTGGGCCTCGGCGCCTGTGCGAACGAGCTCTCGGCCGACAGCGAGAATGAGATCAGCGAGGTGGTCGAGGCGAGCGCGACCAGCTCGGATGCCGAGCTGGTCTGCGGGCTTGGGACGAGCCGCTTTACGGACCAGTTCGGCGGGCTCGACGGGTGCGTGGAGGCGCAGGCCGACTCGCCGACCGCGGAGTCCGTCGAGATCGGCGATCTCCGCGGGGTCGACGAGGTGAACGCGGTCGCCGAGGTCGAGCTGGGTCGCCGAGGCGACCAGGTCGACACCTTCGACGTGAACCTCACCTACGGCGACGGCGAGTGGAAGATCGAGACGATCACCCCGGCCTCCTAGCGGGCCGGAGGCGCGTCGCAGGCGGGTGACCGGAGCCCCGAAGGCAGCACCGGGCCAGCGTCTAACCTTTCGCGGATGGACGAACGACTTCTCGCGGAGAAGCTGATCGGGTATGAGTCTTCGGGCGACGAGGGCGTGCGCCTCTGCGCCGGTTTCGTCAAGGGCTGGCTGGAGGCCCGGGAGATCCGCACCAGGCAGCTCGAGATCCGCGACCTGCCGATCCTCATCGCCGAGGTCGGCCCCGAGGGCGGGCCGACGATCGTCCTCCACGGCCACATCGACGTCGTGCCGGGGCGTGAGGGCCAGTTCGATCCCAGGGTCGAGGGGGACCGCCTGATCGGGCGCGGCGCCTACGACATGAAGGGCGCGGTCGCCGCGATGATGCTCGCTCTCAACGACCTCTCGGATCAGCGGCACGTTCGGGTTCGTCTCGCGATCGTGCCCGACGAGGAGGCTGAGGAGGCCGACTACAGGGGCACCGACATGCTCGTCGACAGCGGCCTGGCCGGCGACTTCGCGATCACGGGCGAGCCGACCGACATGCACGTCGGTGTGGCGGCGAAGGGCGTGCTCGCGGTCCGGCTCGAGGTCAGCGGCCGGGCCGCCCACGGCTCGACGCCCTGGGAAGGCGACAACGCGATCGTCAAGGCCTTCGACATCTTCCGCCAGATCGAGTCGCTGCCGTTCAGCCGGGAGTCCTCCGAGCTCTTCGACCGGCCCTCGATCAACCTCGGCCGGATTCTCGGCGGCGACGCCCTCAACAAGGTTCCCGACACCTGCGTGATCGACGTCGACATCCGCTACCTGCCCGAGCAGGATCAGGACGAGATCCTGACCCAGATCGAGGCGCTGCCGGATTCACGCGTCGTCTCCACGTTCACCCGGCCGCCGGTCGAGGTCGACCGGGAGTCCGAGTTCGTCCGGTCCTTATGCGCCGCGGCGGGACCCCACCACGAAGGCGAGGTGACGGGGATCGGGCGGGACGGCGCCTCCGACGCGATCTCCTTCATCCGGGTCGGTACGCCGGCCGTCGAGTTCGGCCCGCACGGGGCCGGCCATCACGGGCCCGACGAGTGGGTCTCGCTCGAGAGCCTCGCGAACTACCGCCGCGCCCTCGGTGATTTCGCCCTTCGCGTGCCGGAGGGCTTGACGGAGGAGGCGCGGACATGACCCCTCCCGAAGACCACGAGTGGCTCCCGGACGGTGACGATGGCGATGAGGCCGAGAGTGACCCGTCGGCCGACGCCCCGGAGGGAAGCCCCGAGGACGATCTCGAAGCGGGTCTGGAGGGAGAGGAGTCTGGCGGGCTGGGCCTGACCGAGGAGTTCGCGCGGATCGAGGCCGAGATCCAAGCCGATGCGGACCGCGATCCGGCGGCTTCGAAGCCCGATCGAGCGAGCGAGCCCGAGCCCGAGCCCGAGGAAGAGCACGCCACCGGCGAATGGAGCCTCGACGAGGGGGAGGACTCAGAGCCCGTCGCCGGTCAGCAGCCCGCCGCCGACGAGGCCGCTGCGGCGGGCCTGCACCGGCGTCCCGAGGAATCGGACGAGCCCGAGGTGAGCGCCGAGCCGATGGGGGAGGGTCCCGATGCCGAGCAGGAGCAGGAGCTGGACCGCGAGCACGAGCAGGAGCCGGAGCACGCCCCCGAGCTCGAGCAGGAGTCGGAGCCGGAGCCGGAGGACGGCGAGCCCGTCGAGCCCGACGAGGAGGGGCCTCATGAGGCCACCCCGGCCACCGAGCACACCGCCGTCCGCCCGATGGCGCGACCCGTGGCGGCGGCTGCCGTGGGGATCCCCGAGGAGGAGCTCGAGGCGAAGACCCCGCGGCTCTGGCTGCGTTTTCTCGCGGGTTCGGTGCTGGTCGTCTGCTCCGTAGCGGTTGCGGTCGTCGTCAACCTGCTCTTCTTCATCGAGGACATCGCCGCGGATCTGCAGCCGATTCCCGGGGTTCAGAAGCAGCTCAGCCAGGTCGATGCCGGCGCGCCCCAGACGATCATGATCATCGGGTCCGACCGCCGCTCGGGCACCGACAAGGGCGACAAGCGCTCCGACACGACGATGTTGGTCCGCCTCGACCCCGACAAGCAGGTGCTCTCGCTGTTCTCGTTGCCGCGAGACCTCAAGGTGGACATCCCCGGGGTCGGCGTCGACAAGCTGAACGCGGCGTATACGGCCGGCGGCGCGGAGCTCACGGTCGAGACCGTGAAGCGGTTCATGGATATTGACGTCAACCACGTCGTCGAGATCAATTTCAACGGCTTCGCCGACGCCGTGAACGCGATCGAGTGCGTCTACATCGACGTGGACCGCGACTACTTCAACGTCAACGACGGCTCCGTCGCCAACGACTACGCGGACATCGACATCAACTCCGGCTATCAGCGCCTCTGCGGGCTCAAGGCGCTGCAGTACGTGCGCTACCGGCACACCGACACCGACCTGGTGCGGGCGGCGCGTCAGCAGGACTTCCTGCGCGAGGCGCGGCAGAAGGTGCAGCCACGTGAGCTGCTCGGTGCGCTCAACCCGTTCTCCTCGGGAGGCCAAGGCAACGAGCTGATCGACATCTTCACCGACTACACGCGCTCGGACATCGACGATCAGGCGGACGTGATCGGGATCCTCAAGTCGTTCATCGACATGCGGAACGTGCCGGTCAACGAGGTCCACTTCCAGGGCGACATCGGCGGGCCCGACAACCCGTTCGTGACCTCGACGGACGGCCAGGTGAAGAAGGCGAAGGACGAGTTCCTCAACGGCGCCGGCTCCTCCGGCCAGCGCGGTGGGGAGAAGGCGACCGAGAAGAACGACGGTGAGAAGAAGAAGAAAAAGAAGAAGAAGAAAAAGAAGGACAAGGATCCGACCGCCGGCGCCAACGTGATCGACACCGAGGCCGTGACCGATCAGAAGTTCCCGACCCTCGCCGATCGGTTCGCGGCAGACGCTGCCAAGAACTCACGCCGGCTCGGGATCCCGGTCTTCTACCCGACTCGGGTCGCGCCCGGCTCCAGCTTCAGCACCGGCTCGCGGACCTACGAGTACAAGAACGAGGACGACAAGAAGGAATCCGGCTACAAGACCGTGATCCAGTACCAGCCCTCGTTCCAGACCGAGTACTACGGCGTGATGGGTACGACGTGGGACGATCCGCCGATCCTGCGCAACCCGTCCGAGACGCGCAAGATCGACGGCCGCGAGTACCTGCTCTTCTACGACGGCGGGCGCCTGCGCCTGGTCGGCTGGAGGCAGGACGGCAACTCCTACTGGCTCAACAACACGCTGGTGCAGAGCATCGGCGAGGCCGAGATGCTCTCGATCGCGACGACGATGCGCGAGGTCTGAGCCGCTGCCGACAGAGCGCAAGTTCTGGCTGCGGTTTCTGGTCGGCTCGCTCGCGATCGTTGCCACCTGCGCGACCGCGACGGCCTCGGCGGGCCTGATCATCTTCGATGACGCGGCCGACAAGATCCGGCCGATCAACGACATCCGCGAGGCTGACGTTCCCGAGCCCGAGCCGGGCGATCCCTACACGATCCTGCTGCTCGGCTCCGACCGCAGGCCCAGCCTCCCCGACGAGCGTTCCGACACCACCATGCTCCTGCGCCTCGATCCGGGCCGGGACGTGGTCTCGCTGCTCTCGTTTCCGCGCGACATGCTCGTCTCGATCCCCGGCCACGGCTACGACAAGATCAACGTCGCCTACACCGCGGGCGGCCCGAAGCTCGTTCTGAGGACCGTCAGGACGCTGACCGGCCTCGAGATCAATGCGGTCGTCGACGTCGACTTCCAGGGCTTTGCGGACGCGGTCGACGCGGTCGACTGCGTCTATATCGACGTCGACCGCGAGTACTTCGCGCCCCCCGGTGCCGGCTTCGCCGAGATCGACATCAACGCCGGCTACCAGCGCCTCTGCGGGCTCAAGGCGCTGCAGTTCGTTCGCTTCCGGCACACCGACAACGACATCGTCCGCGCCGCGCGCCAGCAGGCCTTCCTGCGCCAGGCGCGGCAGCGGGTCGGCGTCGGCGCGATCATCGGCGGTGGCGGCCGCGGCCTGATCGACGCCTTCACCGAGAACACCAGCTCGACGATCAAGGGGGCGGGTGAGCTCCGCGAGATCGCCAGGAGCATCTTCGACCTGCGGGGCGCCCCGTTCCAGCAGGTCCGGATCGTCGGCGACCTCGGCGAGGAGGACATCCGGGTCGGCTTCCGCGAGATCGACCGCGCGGTGGACCGCTTCCTCGAGGGCGTGGCCCCGGAGCCCGAGGAGCCGGCGTCCTCGACCCGCGAGGGGGCCGAGCGCAAGAGGAAGCGAAGCGAAGGGGCCAAGACCGCTGCCGAGGCCCTGCCCGAGGCCGATCCGCAGTTCGGGCGCTACGCCGCGACCGCCAACCGCCGCCTCGGCATCCCGGCCTTCTACCCGACCCGTCTGCCCGCCGGGAGCGGCTTCAGCCGCGACTCGCGGACCTATGAGTACGACGACGAGGACGGCAGGCGCCAGGCCGCCTACAAGCTCGTGGCCACCAAGTCGCACCCGCAGATCACGACCGAGTACTACGGCGTGACGGGCACGACGTGGAGCGACCCGCCGATTCTCCGCGATCCCTCCGAGGTTCGCCGGGTGGACGGCCGCGACTACCTCCTCTCCTACTCCGGCAAGACGCTGAGCGTGGTCGGCTGGAAGCGGGACGGAAAGTCCTACTGGGTCTCGAACTCGCTGCTCGGCTCGCTCAGCGAGCAGGAGATGATCGGGATCGCCATGTCCGTCGCCGAGGCTTGACCGATTGCCGGTCAACGGGGTGGGGGCGCGACGCCCCCATGCCGCCGTTCCTGACAGCATTCTCCGCCGATGAGCGACAGCAGCACCAGCGTGAGCGGCGACGCCGAGGGGCGAGAGGCGATTGGCGTCATCGGCGTCGGCTGGGTCGGCCTGGTCACGGCCGCCTGCTTCGCCGAGCAGGGCCACGATGTCTGGGCCATGGACATCGACGAGGCCAAGGTCTCGTCGCTCGCAGCCGGTGAGCTGACGATCCACGAGCCCGACCTCCCGGAGCTCGTCAAGAAGAACTCGGACCGGCTCAACTTCACGACCTCGATGGACGACGTGCTCGTCAACGCGCGGCTGCTGTTCTGCTGCGTGGACACCCCGCCGACCTACTCCGGTGACGCCGACCTCTCGCGCGTTCGGGCGGTCGTCGACAAGCTCTCCGGGGACTCGGAGCACGCCCTCGTGATGAAGAGCACCGTGCCGGCGGGCACCGGAGACTCGATCCGCCGGGACCTCCCCTCGCTCTCCTACGTGTCGTGCCCGGAGTTCCTCAAGGAGGGCTCCGCGGTCGCCGACTTCCTCCATCCCGACCGGGTCGTGATCGGCTCCGACCCGGGTGACGAGTGGGCGGCCGAAGCCGTCGCCGGCGCCTACCGGCCGCTCGGCGGCGAGATCGTCCACACCGACGTCGCCAGCGCCGAGATGATCAAGCTCGCCTCGAACGCCTTCCTCGCGACCAAGATCAGCTTCATCAACGAGATCGCCAACGTCTGCGAGGAGGTCGGCGCCGACGTCACCGAGGTCGCCCGCGGGATGGGCCTCGACAAGCGCATCGGACCTAAGTTCCTAAATGCAGGCATCGGATATGGTGGATCGTGTTTCCCTAAGGACGTAACCGCTCTCAAGCAGCTCGCCGGGAACACCGGCTACCACTTCCAGCTGCTCAACTCGGTGATCGAGGTCAACGAGCTGCAGAAGCGCCGGGTGCTCGGCAAGCTCAACAAGCGGCTCGGCTCGCTGGTCGGCAAGCGCATCGTGTTGCTCGGGCTCGCCTTCAAGCCCGAGACCGACGACATGCGGGAGGCCTCGAGCCTGGTGCTCGCGGCTCGGCTGCAGGGCGAGGGGGCGAGCGTCGTGGCCTATGACCCCGTCGCATCCGGCGCCGCCTCCGAGCTGCTGCCGAGCGTCGAGATGGCGGACTCCGCCGAGGAGGCGCTGAAGGGCGCCGATGCGGCAATCCTGGTGACCGAATGGCCAGCCTTCGCCGCGCTCGATTGGCCGGCGGTTGCGACGTCGATGCGCCAGGCCGTGCTGGTCGACGGCCGCAACTTCCTCGACCCCGAGGCGCTCCGCGCCGCCGGCTTCGCTTACGAGGGCATCGGCCGCGGCGGAGCCGGCGAGTAGCGGGTCGCCGGTCCCCGGCCGGGGTCGACGGAACTGATAGACACCACCTCGCACTTGAGCCGCACACGCGCGCCCGATCCAAGAAGGAGAGAAATTGCAGGCCCTGATCCTCGTCGGAGGACACGGAACCAGGTTGCGACCGGTCACCCTGACCCTCCCGAAGCCGGCGATCCCGCTCGTCGACCGGCCCTTCATGCGCTACATGATCGACTGGCTCGCGCGGCATGGGGTCGATGACATCGTCATGGCCTGCGGCTTCCTCCCCGACAAGATGCGCGAGACGCTCGGCGACGAGATTCCCGGCGGCCCGCAGCTGCGCTACGTCGAGGAGCCCGAGCCCCGCGGCACGGCGGGTGCCATCAAGTTCGCCGAGGACCTCCTCGAGGACCGCTTCTTCGCTCTCAACGGCGACTCGCTCACCGACCTCGACCTCACCAAGCTGCGTGAGCGGCACGAGGCCAGCGACGCCCGCGCGACGCTCGGGCTCTACCCGGTCGAGGACCCCAGCGCCTTCGGTCTCGTTCGCCGCAAGGACGATGGCGAGATCACCGAGTTCCTCGAGAAGCCCGATCCCTCGGAGATCGACACCGACGAGGTCTCCGCCGGCGTCTACGTGCTCGAGAAGGAGATCCTCGATCTGGTCCCGCCGGACCAGGATGTCTCGATCGAGCGCGAGGTCTTCCCGAAGCTGGTCGGCAACGGGCTGTACTCCCAGCGCCTCGAGGGCTACTGGATGGACATCGGCACGCCGCCGCGCTATCTCGACGCCTGCTGGGACATCCTCGAGCGCCGCGTCGAGAGCGAGCCCGGCAAGCGGGTCGACGGCGACGGCATCTTCATCGACGCCGACTCAGAGGTGGCGGGTGACGCGACGGTGGGCGGCCCGGCGTTCGTGGAGGCCGGCGCCTCGATCGGGGCCGGCGCCCAGATCGGCGGTCGCGCTGTGATCGGTGGTGGCGGCTCGATCGGCGAGCGCGCCCGGGTCGTGGGCTCAGCGCTGCACGCGAACTGCCGGGTCGGCGCTGGCGCGACGGTGACGGGCGCGATCCTGTCGGCGGGCGTTGAGGTCGAGGAGGGGGCCACGGTCCCGGAGGGATCAGTGATCGGCGAGGGAGCGACGATCACCGCCTCCGCGTCGCTGGGGCCCGGAGCCAGGGTTGGACCGGAGGAGACGGCATGAGCGATCTGCAGAAGCGCCTGGAAGAGGTCGATTCCGGGGACCAGTACTCGGCGACGATGGCGTTGCCCGACCATCTGCGCGACGCGCTGTGGCGGTTCTCGTCCGCGAAGATCGAGCCGTTCGACTCGTCGGGCCTGCTGGTCTGCGGCATGGGAGGGTCGGCGATCGGCGGCGATCTGGCGATGGCCGCCCTCGGCGGCCGGCTCGGCAAGCCGCTCGACGTGGTCCGCGGCTACGGCGTACCGCCGTGGACGCCGCCGGACCGCGCGATCTTCTGCTCCAGCTACTCGGGCAACACCGAGGAGACGATGGCGTGTTACGCGGCGGCCGAGGCCGTTGGCGCCAAGCGCGTCGTCGCCACCACGGGTGGAGCGCTCGCCGAGGCCGCGCGCTCCGATGGCCTGCCCGTGGTCGGCATGCCCGCCGGCCTGCAGCCGCGGGCCGCGGTCGGCTACACCTTCGCGCTCGCGGCGGAGGTCGCGGCGGTGGCGGGTGTCGGGCCGGCGATCCGGACCGAGATCGACGGTGCCGCCGCGCAGCTCGAGGACCAGGCCGATGCCCTGCTCGCGACGGCCGCTGAGCTGGCGGGCCGGATCGAGGGCTCGGTGCCGCTCGTCTACGGCTGCGGGCTCACCGCCGCGATCTCCTACCGCTGGAAGTGCCAGATCAACGAGAACGCCAAGCTGCCCTGCTTCCACCACGTCCTGCCCGAGATGGACCACAACGAGATCGTGGGCTGGGCGGGCGGCGCCGACGGCGGGTACACGGCGATCTTCCTCGAGGACGAGGACCAGCATCCCCGTGAGCGCCAGCGCGTCGAGCTGACCGCTGAGCTGATCGGCCCCAAGGCCCACGACGTGATCCGTCTCGAGACGCGGGGCGAGACCCGCACCCACCGCCTGCTGTGGACGGTGATGCTCGGTGACCTGATCTCGCTGGAGCTGGCCGCCCGCGGCGGCACCGACCCGACCCCGGTCGGGGTCATCGAGTCGCTCAAGGATCGACTGGGCCGGCCCTAGGGCGGCCAGGTGCAGCGCTGACCGGTCAGGTCAGCTGCCGCACGAGGTCAGGCCGTACTCGCCCGCGAGCTCCGAGGCGCCGGTCTCCTCGCCGGCGAGAACTGCGGCAGGCTCGTCCCTGGCCCTGTCGATCAGCGACTGGAGGCTGTCGAGGATCTCGTTGAGCTGCTCCTCGTCCGCATCGGGCGCATTGAGCTCGCGAATCTGGTCGAGCTGACTCTGGAGGTTGTCCGCGACGGTGGTCGAGATGAACTCCTCCTGCTCCTTCTGCGAGGGCGGCTCGGTGGCGCTCCCGAACTGCTCCTCGGCGGCCGCGGTGAGCTCGGCCTCGCCGTCGGTGCAGATCGCATCGGCCTGGGTGATGAACTCCTCCTTCGTGAGCTCGGGACTGGAGTCGTCGCCCCCGCCGTCGTCGCTGCCGCAGCCGGCGGCAATCAGGGCGACGGCGACGCCGGCGCAGAGCAGGATCAGCTTCAGATTCGGTCTCATCAAGGTTCTCCCGGGGCCCGGTGGGATCGGCGGCGACACGGGGCCAGTGCGCCGACCGCAGCGGCCACAATAGCCGCAAAGCGGATCGGGGTCCGCGGTCTCGGCGGCGAGTCCCATTGGCTATGGTGGCGGCGCAATGCGAGCGATGGTCATGGCAGCCGGGCTCGGCACGCGCCTGCGGCCGATCACCTGGGAGATTCCCAAGCCGATCGTGCCGGTCTGCAACCGGCCGATCGTCGGCCACCTGGTCCAGCTGCTCGGCACCCACGGGGTCGAGGAGGCCATCGCCAACCTCCACTGGTTCCCCGACACGGTGAAGGGCTGCGTAGGTGATGGATCCGACCTCGGGGTCGACGTCAGCTATCGGTATGAGGAGCAGCTGCTGGGAACCGCCGGCGGGGTGCGCAACGTCGCGGACTTCCTGACCGGCGACGGCGATGACATCTTCCTCGTGCTCGCCGGCGATGCGCTCACCGACGTCGATCTCGGCAGGCTGGCGGAGGCGCACCGGGCGAACGGCGGCGTCGCGACGCTGGCCGTCAAGCAGGTCAGCGACGTGAGCCAGTACGGCGTGATCGTCACCGACTCCGACGGCCGCATCCAGGGCTTTCAGGAGAAGCCGGACCCCACTGAGGCGCTCTCCGACCTCGTGAACTGCATGGTCTACGCGTTCAGCCCCGAGATCTTCGACTACTTCCCCGGCGATGACCCCAGCGAGCCGATCGACTTCGCGCACGACGTCTTTCCCGCGCTCCTCGACGCCGACGTGCCTTTCCACGTGCATGAGATCGACGCCTACTGGAACGACATCGGCACGCTGCCCGAGTACATCAACGGCAACATCGACGCCCTGACCGGAGCCGTTGGCTTCGAGCGCGTGGGACGGCTCCATGAAGGCGAGGAGGAGACCGCCGCCGGCGGGAAGCTCGAGGGACCGGTCCTGATCGGCGACGACGTGGAGATCGGCGAGGGCGCGAGCCTCGTCGGGCCGCTCGTGGTCGGCGCCGGGTCGCGCATCGGCGAGGGCGCGAGGGTGCGTGAGGGGGTCCTGCTGCCGGGTGCGGAGATCGCGCCCGGGGGCGTGTTCGCCCGCGGCATCGCGGCGGGCGCCGAGCGCCTCGCCTCGGCCGATTGGTAGCCGGTCATGCGTTCGGCGACCGGGTTTGCGAGTGCGGGTGACCGCGAGGTCTGTCCGGAGTGCGGGCGCGACGCCTACGGAGCCTGGTGCGACTGCGGCTTCGAGCTGACGTCCGTTGAGCGCCTGCCGACCGCGGACGAGTATGCGGCGGGCGGCCGCGGGGACACCAGTCCGCCGACCGGGGCTCCCGCCCCTGACGCCAGTGCCGTGCGGCGGATGGCGATCATTACCGCTGTGGTCACGCTGGTGATCGGCGCCGCGATCGCGATCCTGCTGGGCGCCGGCGTCGAGTCCACGAGCGGACCGTGAGCTCTGCTCCGGGCGTCGAGTTCCTCTGGTGGCGTGGCTGTCCCTCCTGGGAGCGGGCGTTGAGCGACCTCCGGTCCGAGATGGACGCGGCGGGCCTCGACCCCGGCGCCGTCGCGCTCCGTGAGGTGGAGACCGATGCGGACGCCGAGTCCGAGCGCTTCGTCGGCTCGCCGACGATCCGGATCGCGGGCCGCGACATCCAGCCGCCCGCCGAGGAGGCGACGGGACTAACCTGCCGCGTCTACAGGCTGCGTGACGGCCGGATCTCGGCGCTCCCGGACCCGGCCGACGTGCGCGAGGCACTGGAGCGCGAGATCGGAGGGAAGGCGTGAGCGACGACAGCGAGTTCTCGATCGGCGATCAGGCACCTCCGCTGGAGCTGTCCGACACCGAAGGCTCGACCCACGCGCTCCCCGGGCCGGGAGAGGCGCCGGCCACGATCGTCATCTGGACCTGCAACCACTGTCCGTACGCGCTCGCCTGGCACGACCGGCTGATCGATGTCGCCAACGAGTACGGGGGGCGCGGGGTGCGGACGCTGAAGGTCAACTCCAACGACGCCGAGCGCTATCCGGCGGACTCGCCCGAGGCGATGCGGGAGCGGCACCGCGCGGAGGCCTGGCCGGTCCCCTACCTGCACGACGCCGAGCAGGATGTGGCACGCGCCTGGGGCGCCCGCACGACGCCGGACGTCTTCCTGCTCGACTCCGAGCTCCGGCTCGCCTATCGAGGCGCTCCCGACGCCGACCACCAGCGTCCCGAGCTCGAGGCCGGATACCTGCGCGCGGCGCTGGACGCGGTTCTCTCCGGCGAGGAGCCCGCCCGCGCCGAGACCGAGCCGGTCGGTTGCTCGATCAAGTGGCGGCCGTGACCTCCAGGCGCCGCCAGGTCCGCGTGCCGGCCTCCTCGGGGAACCTGGGGCCGGGCTACGACGTGCTCGGGGCCGCGCTCTCGCTGTTCTGCGAGGTCGACGTCAGCGAGGCCGAGGACGGCGAGTTCTCGATCGACCCGGGGGGAGAGGGGATCCCGGCCGATCGCAGCAACCTGATCGTCAGCTCCTTCGAGCGCCTCCATTCCGCCGACGGCCTCCGCTTCGAGGTTCGCAATGAGATCCCGCTCGCCCGCGGCCTGGGCTCTAGCGCCGCCGCGATCCTCGCGGGGCTGCTCGCGGCCGACCACCTGTTCGAGCTCGGCAACTCTCGCGAGGAGATCTTCTCCCTCGCCTGCGAGATCGAGGGCCATCCGGACAACGTGGCCGCCGCGCTGTACGGAGGGATCTGCGCCTGCGCGCCGCCGGGCGCCCCCTTCCGCGAGACCCCTCCGGACCCGATCGAGATCGGATCCGGCGCCGTCCCCGCGACCCGCGTGCCCGTCCCGGCCCGCCTCTCCCCGCCGGAGGGGATCGAGCCGCTCGTCGTGATTCCGGCCGATGAGGTTTCCACGGAGAAGGCCCGGGCCGCGATGCCGGCCGAGGTCCCGATCGCCGACGCCGCCCACAACGTCGCAGCCGCCGCAAGCCTGCTGATCGGGATCGAGCGCTCCGACCTCACCCTGATCGAGCGGGGGCTCGCGGACCGCCTCCACCAGCCCTACCGGCGGCCTCTGTACGAGCGCTCGATGGAGGTCGTCGAGGCGGCGCGCGACCTCGGAGCGATCGGAGCCACGATCTCTGGCGCCGGGCCGACGGTGCTGGTGTGGAGCTACTGGCAGTCGAGCACCGAGCTGATCGCCGATCTCGCCGCGACCGCGGGCGAGTGGGCCGAGGTGATTCGGACCCCGTTCAGCCCGCTGGGCGCGAGCGTCGAGATCGTCTGAGCCTTGCCCTCCGGGCGCCGGGTCCGAGCGCTACTCGCTCACCTTCGTCAGCAACTCCGCCAGCGTGCGCTGCTCGGTGGCGCTGAGGCGGTCGAAACCCTCCGGGGGCGTGTAGAGCATCTCCAGGGCGCGCTCGCGGAGCTGCTCGCCGGCGCCGGTGAGGCCGAGGAGCTTGACGCGGCGGTCCGCGGGGCTGGGGCGGCGCTCGATCAGCTTCCGCTCCTCCAGGCGGTCGACCATGTCGGTGACGTAGGAGGCGTCGCAGTAGAGGCTCGAGGCGATCTCGCGCATCGGCAGGCCCTCACTGCCGGGCTCGAGTCGCCACAGCACGCCGAGCTGCTTGGGGGAGAGGTCGAGCTCCATCGCAACCAGCGGAAAGCGCGGGGCGACCCGCGAGCCCCATCCGACCAGCTCGAGGATCGACTTCCAGGCTCCCACCGCGGGATCCACCTTCTCCGTGCTCGCAGCCATTGCCCGGAATATTACTGGGCTGAACCGATAGTTACAACAGAGCGACGATTGCACTACCGCAACTAATTCTGCTACGCTGCCGCGCCATGTCGGCAGCGATCGAAGTCAGCGACCTCGTCAAGCAGTTCAAGAAGGGTCCCCGAGCGGTCGACGGGATCGACCTGCGCGTCGAGGAGGGAGAGATCTACGGCTTCCTCGGGCCCAACGGCGCCGGCAAGTCGACCACGGTCCTGATGCTGACCACGCTGCTGCCCCCGACCTCCGGCAGGGCCACGGTCGGCGGCTTCGACGTCGCCAAGCAGGGCCCACGGGTCCGTGAGGTGATCGGCGCCGCGCTCCAGGAGGCCGCCCTTGACATGCACCTGACGGCCCGCGAGCACATGCGTCTGCAGACCGGCCTCCAGGGCCTGCCGAAGAACGATCGCGGGCGGATCGGGGACGACCTGATCGAGCGCGTCGGCCTCGCCGAGGCCGCCGACCGCCGCGTCGGCGGGTACTCCGGCGGGATGAAGCGGCGCCTCGACCTCGCGCTTGCGCTCGTGCACAGTCCCAGGATTCTCTTTCTCGACGAGCCCACCACCGGCCTCGACCCGCAGAGCCGGACCTCGCTGTGGGAGGAAGTCGAGCGCCTCGCCCGCCAGGAGGGGATGACGGTCTTTCTGACCACTCAGTACCTCGAGGAGGCTGACGCGCTCGCCGATCGCGTCGGGATCATCGATCGCGGCGACATCGTCGCCGAGGGGACGCCGGCCGCGCTGAAGGCGGAGATCGGCCAGCCGAGCGTCGAGGCGATCGCCTCCGACGCCGCCGACCACGACCGGCTCGCGGAGGTCCTGAACCGGTTTGCGGGGCCCGGCGACTGCGCCGAGTCGACCGCCGAGGCGGTCGGCGTGCGGCTCGCTCCCGGCAACGACGGGCTCGCGGGCGTCATCCGTGCGCTCGACGCGGAGGGCATCGAGCTCGCCCATCTGCAGCTCCACGAGCCGACCCTGGACGACGTCTTCCTGGAGAAGACCGGCCGGACGCTCGAGGGCGCCGACGAGGGCGCCGGGCCGGAGACCGGGGAGGGGGAGGCCGTCGAGCCCGCCGCCGCCCGCGCCGGAAGCTGATCATGCCGACCCGGTATGAGGGCATCTTCGAGGTCGCTCGCCGCTCGTTCCTGCGCGCGCTGCGCCAGCCCGCGGTCGTCTTCCCGTCGCTGATCTTCCCGCTGTTTCTGCTGGCGGTGAACGTCGGCGGGCTCGATGCGAGCACCGAGCTTCCCGGCTTCCCAGCCGAGAGCTATCTGACCTTTGCGCTCGCGGTCCCCTTTATCCAGGGAGCGATCTTCGTCCTGCTCAACAGCGGGACCGACCTCGCGACCGACATCGAGACCGGCTTCCTCAACCGTCTGGCGCTGACCCCGATCGGCGGCCGCTCGCTGCTGGCCGGCGGGCTCGGCGGAGTCCTCGCGGTCGCGATCTTCCAGACCGGCTTCTACCTGGTGGTCGGGCTGCTGGCGGGAGCCTCGTTCGAGGCGGGGCTTGCCGGCGTCCCGGTGCTCTTCGCGCTGTCGCTGGCGATCTCGCTGGCAATGGGGTCGATCGGCGCGTTCGTCGCGCTCCGGGTCGGCACGAGCGAGGCCATGCAGGGCATGTTCCCGATCTTCTTCGTCTTCCTCTTCTTCTCCTCGATGGCGCTGCCGCGCGATCTGATCGAGCAGGACTGGTTTCGGACGATCGCGACGATCAACCCGGTCAGCTACCTGATCGAGGGCATCCGCAGCCTGTTCACCACCGGGATCGACGGCGAGGCTCTCGGGCTCGCGTTCGGGATCTCCGCGGTCCTCACGCTCGTCTTCCTGAGCGCCGCGTCCGCGGCGTTGCGCACGAGGCTGGTGCGCACATGAGCTCCCGCTTCACCTCGGTCGCGGCGGCCGTCGGCTGGCGCAACCTGCACAACTTCGTCACCAACCCGGCGCTCCTGCTTCCGGCGCTGCTCTTCCCGCTGTTCTTCTTCAGCGCCTTCGCGGGCGGGCTCAGCGGAATCGAGGAGACGCCCGGGTTCGACTACCCGAACGGCTACACGGCGTTCGAGTTCGCCTTCGTCCTGCTTCAGGCGTCGGCGTTCGGCGGCGTCTTCACCGGCTTCGGGATCGCCCGGGACTTCGAGTCCGGCTTCGGCCGGAGGCTCCTGCTCGCCGCTCCCAACCGCCTCGGCATCCTCGCGGGCTACGTCGGCTCGGCGCTGGTCCGGGCGACGATGGTCGGCGCGATGCTGTTCGCGATCGCGTTGCTGACCGGGATGCGGGTCAGCTCGAGCGTCGTGGACATGGTCGGGCTGATCACCCTGGCGCTGTTCGTGGCGCTGGCCGCTGCCCTGTTCGCGGCCGGTGTGGCGCTTCGCTTCCGCAGCATGCAGGCGGGGCCGCTGATGCAGACGCCCGTCTTCCTGATCCTCTTCCTGGCCCCGGTCTACGTTCCGTTCGACCAGCTCGAGTCGTGGATCCAGTCGGCCGCCTCGGTGAATCCGATCACGCCGATCGTCGAGGCCGTCCGCAGCCTGATCGCCGGACAGCCCGATGAGCTCGGGGTCGCCTTCGCCGCGGCCGCGGGCCTGGCGGCGCTGTTCACGGTCTGGGCGGTGCGGGGGATCCGCAGCGCCGAGGCCGCCGGTGGCTGAGTCGGGCTGGCGGTGCGGAGGGGATTGAGGCTAGGCCAGCGTGCCGACCGGCTCGGTCTGCTCGAGCACGCGCGGCGGCAGCGTCTCCCGGCGCACCTGCTCGAGCTGAGCGAGTTTCTCGGG
>Ga0102946_1000107_pt1 | contig 27434 bp, 25 predicted proteins | sample SalPon2A_A_D1_MG_FD_78209 | JGI IMG/M metagenome (GOLD analysis project Ga0102946, IMG submission 78209) | Soil microbial communities from South San Francisco under conditions of wetland restoration - Salt Pond MetaG R2A_A_D1_MG | ecosystem: Environmental > Terrestrial > Soil > Wetlands | place... | reverse complement strand
GGGCGACCATGTCGGCGGCCCGTGCCCGGCCGCGCAGGAGATGACCGACGGAGCGGAGCACCAAATCGCCCATGGCGTGCCCGAGGCTGTCGTTGATCTCCTTCAGCCGATCGATGTCGCAGAGCAGCACCGCGATCGTCCGCTCGCCCCCTGATCGCCGCACCTGCGCGCAGGCGCGCTCGATCTCCTCGTCCCAGGCTCGGCGGTTCGCGAGCCCGGTCAGCGAGTCCTCCCGGCTGAGTCGATCGAGCTCGGTGACCAGCTCCTGGCCGTGCGCCTTCTCGCGCTCGAGCTCGCTGCGGACCTGGAACTCCCTCCAGGCCGCACGCTCCCGGACGATCTGGCCGGCGATCGCGATCACCGACGCCGTGACCAGGTAGAACGCGACCTGGGCGATCTCGCTCGCGGTGACCGGCTCCGGCACGACCAGCCAGCCGACGATCAACGAGAGGAAGCTGATTCCGACCAGCGCCACCGTGTAGCGAACCGCCCAGGCCAGCAGCAGGCCGGAAGCGTAGATCGCGAGCGACATGCCGAGCGCGTAGGCCGCGTAATTGCTCTCAAGCTGAACCACCATGCTCGCGATCGCGATCTGCACGGGTGCGACGATGCCGAGGCCGCACAGCTCCGGCCGGGCGCGGCCGGCCTTGGTGAACAGGGCGAGCCAGGACAGCGCCATCACCGCCGTCGCCGCGAGCCGGATCGCGGTGAACTCCCAGGCGTCGGCAGGGCAGACCAGGTGGTCGAACACGGACCAGAGCGGCAGCCCGATCACCGCGACGACGCCGCCCACGATCACGGCCGTACGAGTGCCGGCGCGGCGCTCCTCCTCGTACCGTGCCCGACTCGTGTCCACGGGCGTAGCGTCCATTAGCGCCGTCTATCCGTTCCCCGCAAACCGTGCTCCACGAAAACCCCATCGGCGCCCGGCTGGGAATCCTTGAACCCCGAGGCCGCAAACTGCGGCCTTGGCTCGGCCCGCGGAGGGAACCCGGTCCGGGAGATAAATAGGTAAAAGCCGGTCAGGTTTACCTACTTTGCTACGGTCCGTAGCAGCCAAGCTCCGGAATCCCGCCGGAACAGCCCACGAACCACGAACGCATGAGGGAGCGCCCCACGATGGAGCCCAGCGCCGCACCACCGAAGCCGAAGGACAAGGCCACCGAGGACCAGCTCGACCAGGATCAGAACAAGGTCCAGGAGGGCAAGGGACCGATCGGGTCGCGCGAGAATCCCGAGACCTACCCGGACGTGCCGGGCCACGTGATTCCGATCCTCTCCGACGAGTTCGAGGACTTCGACCACGAGTCCGAGAAGTTCCTCGAAGGCGAGACGCCCGAGGACAAGTTCATCGGATTCCGGCTCAAGCAGGGCGTCTACGGCCAGCGCCAGCCCGACGTGCAGATGGTCCGCGTGAAGCTGCCGCTCGGCGGCGTCACGCCAGACCAGATGGACTCGTTCGCCGAGGTCGTCGAGCGCTGGGCCCCGCTCAACAAGGGCCACATCACGACCCGCCAGAACATTCAGATCCACCACGTCCCGCTGCGGGACATGAAGGAGCTGATCAAGGTGATCAGCGCCTCCGGCCTCTCCTCCCGCGAGGGCTGCGGGAACACGGTCCGCAACGTCACCGGCGACCCCTACGCCGGCGTCGCGGCCGACGAGACCTTCGATCCGACCCCCTACGGGATCGCCTACACGCGCTACTTCGTCCGGCACCCGACGACGCAGCTGATGCCGCGCAAGATCAAGACCGCGTTCACCGCCTCCGACGAGGACCGCGCGATCACCGGCATCCACGACGTCGGCTTCATCCCGAAGATCCGGGACGGCGTCCGCGGCTTCACCGTCGTCATCGGCGGCGGCACCTCGATCATGCCCCGGATCGCCCCGGTGCTCTACGAGTTCGTCGAGGCCGACAACGGCGACTTCCTGAAGGTCACGGAGGCCGCTCTGCGGATCTTCGACCGGCAGGAGTGGCTCCGCGTCAACCGCGCCCGGGCCCGAATCAAGGTTCTCGTCGACAAGATCGGGATGGACGGGTTCCGCGAGATGGTCGATCGCGAGCTCGAGGGCGACTGGGTCGGCGAGCGGGACTTCAGCATCGAGCGCCTGATGCTCGACATCGACGAGGAGCAGCGCGCTCCCGAGGCCCCGCAAAGCCACTCCCAGCCGAACGGCGACCGCTCCGAGTTCGAGGCGTTCTGCGCCGACAACGTACGGCCCCAGCGCCAGGAGGGCTTCTCGACGGTCGAGGTGAAGATCACCCGCGGCGACCTGAGCCCGGAGCAGTTCCGCGGCCTCGGACAGCTGATGCGCGACTACACGGGCGGCAACGCCCGGACGACCATCGAGCAGAACCTGGTGCTCCGCTGGGTCCGGGAGGAGGCGCTCTACGACGTCTTCGCCGGACTCCGTGAGCTCGGTCTGGCCGAGGCCGGGGCGGGCACGATCACCGACACGCTGTCCTGCCCGGGGACCGACTCCTGCAAGCTCGGCATCACCGCCTCGATGGGACTCAACCAGGCCCTCCAGGAGCGGGTCGAGTCGATGGAGATCACCGATCCCCTGACCCGCAAGATCCACCTGAAGATGAGCGGCTGCCCGAATGGCTGCGGCCAACACCACGTCGGCACGATCGGCTTCTACGGCGCGTCGCTGAAGGTCGGCGGCCACCAGATGCCCGCCTACATTCCGCACATCGGGGGAACCACGAAGGGCGGCAAGGTCGTCTTCGGCACGCGGCTCAAGGCGCGGCTCCCCGCCAAGCGCGTCCCGGACGCGGTCGAGAGCTGGATTCGCATGTACGAGGCCGAGCGCAACGACGGCGAGGAGTTCATCGACTACGCCGAGCGCGTCGGGACCAAGCGATTCGAGGAGGAGATCAAGGAACTGGCGCTGCCGGCGGATTTCAACCTCGACAACCTGCTCGAGTTCATCGACTGGAACCGCAAGGACCCATACAAGGTCGAGCGCGGCGAAGGCGAGTGCGCGGTCTAGCCGGCGCCTCAGAGGACTGACTCAGAACCATGAGCGCCACCCGCACCGACAAGCAGCGGGCGGCCACCCGCGAAGGCGGATCGGACGAAGCCGATCCAATCGCCGGCATCGCTCCCGAGCGCGTCGCCGAGGCCGCGGAGCCGACGAAGCAGGCGGCCGGCCTGACCGCGGCGTCCGGCGAGCTGATCGATCCCCGCGACGTGGCCGAGGAGCTCGAGGGCCGCAGCGCCGAGGAGACGATCGCCTGGGCGCTCGAGACGTTCCACCCCAGGCTGCGCTTCGCGACCTCGTTTCAGAAGACGAGCTCGGTCGCGATCGACATCGCCCATCAGCTGGAGCCGACGGCGAACTTCTTCTACCTCGACACCGACGTGCTCTTCGAGGAGACCTACACGACCCGCGACGCCCTGGCCGCCCGCTACGGGATCGAGTTCCAGCGCTACGCAGGGGTGTCCCTCACCGAGCAGGAGGACCTGTACGGCGCCAGGCTCTGGGAGCGGCAGCCGGACGCCTGCTGCGGGATCCGGAAGGTGGAGCCGATGCGTGAGGCTCTATCGGGAATCGACTGCTGGGTCTCGGGGATCCGTCGCGAGGACTCCTCGACGCGGGCCGGAGCCGCGAAGTTCGGCTGGGACCGGCGCTTTGGCCTCTGGAAGCTGAACCCGCTCGCCGACTGGACCGAGCGCCAGGTCTGGGACTACATCAACGACCGCGAGCTCCCCTACAACCCGCTCCATGACGCGGGCTACCCCTCGATCGGATGCACCCACTGCACGCGCCCTCCGGGAGCCAGCGGCGATCCCCGCTCCGGGCGCTGGGCCGACGCACACAAGACCGAGTGCGGCCTGCACGGCTGACGTGCGCGGTCCGTCGCCCGTTCCGGCAGCAGCCCCGGCCCCACACCGCTAACCTCGTGGCCCCGGGAAGCGCTCTCCCCTCCTCAAGCGCGAGGTCGGCCAGCCGCTTCCCTCCGGCCGCGCCCGCGCGCGGCCCTGCACAAGCACCCACCCCATCGATGCCCAGATAGAGCTAGGAGCCCGAAAGAACCTATGAGTGACAAGTCCCTGACCCTCTCCGCCCGCCAGACCGCCGACTTCGAGCTACTCGCCAACGGCGGCTTCGCCCCGCTCGAGGGCTTCATGGACTCCGAGGACTGGCAGTCCGTCGTCAATGACATGACCCTCGCCGGCGGCGAGGAGGTCTGGCCGATCCCCGTCGTGCTGGCTACCGACCTCGATGCCTCCGAGGGCGACGTCGTCGAGCTCAGCGCGAACAACGGCAAGGCGCTCGGCCGGATCCGCGTCAGCGAGGTCTTCGAGCGCGACGTCAAGGAGGAGGCCGAGAAGGTATTCCGGACCACCGACGAGGCGCATCCCGGTGTCGCTGCCACGTACGAAGAGGGCAACCGCTGCCTCGCCGGCCGGATCGAGGGCGACGACGTGCCGGACCACGAGGACGCCTTCATGCGGCGCTACTTCACCCCGGAGCAGTCGCGCAGGGAGTTCGCCGATCGCGGCTGGAAGCGGATCGTCGCCTTTCAGACCCGCAACCCGATCCATCGCGCGCACGAGTACCTGACCAAGGCGGCGCTCGAGGTCTGCGACGGCCTCTTCCTCCACCCGCTGATCGGCGAGACCAAGAAGGGCGACATCCCCGCCGACGTGCGGATGAAGTGCTACGAGGTCCTGATGGAGAACTACTACCCGAACGACCGGGTCGTGCTCGGCGTCAACCCGGCTGCGATGCGCTACGCCGGCCCGCGCGAGGCGATCTTCCACGCGGTCGTACGGCGGAACTACGGAGCGACGCACTTCATCGTCGGCCGCGACCACGCGGGCGTCGGCGACTACTACGGCACCTACGACGCGCAGCAGATCTTCGACGAGGTCGACATCGGCAAGCTGGGCATTCGCCCGCTGATGTTCGAGCACACGTTCTGGTGCTACAAGTGCGAGGGTCTCGGGTCCCACAAGACCTGCCCCCACACCCCCGACGACCGGCTGTTCCTATCCGGCACGAAGGTCCGCGAGATGCTCGAGGCGGGCGAGGCTCCCCCCGAGGAGTTCAGCCGCCACGAGGTCGCCGAGATCCTGATCGACGCCTACAAGGAGATGTAGGCGGCGCCGACCCGACATCGCTTGCGCCGCGGGCCTCGCCCGCGGCGCAGACCAACGACAACCACGCAAGGAGACACGAATCAATGGCTGACAACGGACCCAATGGCCATCAAGGCTTCACGCTCTGGATGACCGGCCTCTCCGGCTCCGGCAAGTCCACGATCACCGACGTGCTGATCGACAAGTTCGAGGAGCGCGGCATCCCGCTCGAGGTCCTCGACGGCGACATCGTCCGCGAGAACCTCTCCAAGGGCCTCGGCTTCTCGAAGGAGGACCGCGACACCAACATCACGCGGATCGGCTTCGTCGCCGACCTGCTCGCCCGCAACGGCGTGCCGGTGATCACCGCCGCGATCAGCCCATACCGCGAGACCCGCCAGCAGGTTCGCGACATGCACGACGCGACCGGCGCCCGGTTCATCGAGACGTTCATCGCGACCTCGCTCGAGGCCTGCGAGGAGCGCGACGTCAAGGGCCTGTACGCGAAGGCCCGCTCCGGCGAGATCCCCGAGTTCACCGGCGTCTCCGACCCGTACGAGGAGCCGGAGAGCCCCGAGCTTCGGGTCGAGACCGAGGGGAAGTCCCCCGAGGAGTCGGCCCAGGAGGTCATCGCCTTTCTCGAGGGCGAGGGACTGATTCCGAGCGCTTAGGGGCCCATCGCTGCCGCGGCAGCAACAGATGCTGAGCACCGGGCGGGCCGCAGGGCCCGCCCGGCCTCGTTCAGGGGAATAAGATCGCGGCGTGGACGAGGGCAAACAGCCTGCTCCGAGCGCCGAGACGCTGTACCGCGTCGCCGGGACGATCGGACTGCTGGTCGGAGTCGGCGCCCTGATCTCACCCGGACTGCTGACCCGGCTCTACGGCGTCAAGGAAGAGCAGAACGACATCGGCGCCTTCGGCTGGCGCCTGTTCGCGATCCGCAACATCTACACGTCGTCCCGGGCGCTGCTCGGCGACCAGGGGGCCCGCGACGCCGTGATGCTGATGCAGCCGCCCGACATGGCGGTCTTCATCCTCAGCTACCGGGCCGGTCGGCTACCTGGCCTGACCACAGTCCTGGCGCTGATCAGTGCCGCTGCGGTGCTGGCCGCCAGCGCTTTCGCGAGACGCTCGAGCTGAGCGCGATCACCCCGGCTCCGCGCCCGGAGCGCCGGGTGCGATCCGCTACTGTCGCCGCTCCGTGGCTGCCGAGGGCAACGAGAGCGAGGCCGAGCGGCTCCCGGCCGAGCCCGAGCCTGCGCCGGATCCCACGAAGGAGTCGGGGACCGAGCACGAGGTGGACGGCCTCGAGCGGCTCGAGGAGGAGCACCCGTCGCTGATCCCGGTCGCGATCACGCTCGTCGGAATTCTGCTGATGGCCGGATTCGTGGCGCTGATTCCGCCGCTGCGCGACGCGGCCGAGTTCGCGATCAAGGGCGACACCGCGGCGCTCCGGGCCGAGCTCGACAGCGCCGCCGGGGTGATCACGCTGTTCGTGCTCGCGATCCTGCACTCGTTCGTCTTCTACCCGGCCGAGATCCTCGATGCGGCGGCTGGATTCGTCTGGGGATTCTGGCTCGGACTGCTGCTCGTGATGCTCGGCTGGATGATGAACGCCTACGTCGCCTACGAGATCGGGCGACACGGCGCGCGGCCCGTGCTCTACCGGATCTTCGGGCGCGACCGGTTCCTCAAGCTCGAGCGGGCGATCGAGCGCGGCGGGATCATCCTGCTCTTCGCCGTGCGCCTGATCCCGATCGTCCCGTTCAGCCTGTTCACAATCGTCGCCGGCGCGGCCCACGTCCCGCTCTGGCGCCTGATGTGGACGACCGCGATCGCCTACATCCCGCTGACGGCGCTGTTCGTCTACTGCGGCACCCAGCTCGAGGAGTTCGACCCGAATAACCCGCTCCTGATCGGCGGCGCCGTGGCGATCGTGATCGTGATCTGGGTCGGCCACCGCATGCGCCACCGCCTCCTCGACGACCCGGAGGAGAAGCAGGAAGCCACCGGAGCCTGAAAGGAAACCTAGCCGGTGGTGCTCGCGCTGCCGGCCTGGATTCGGCACACACACGGCCCGCAGCGCGCGGGTCGTTGCGGTTCACAGGACGGAGGAGTCCGCGGAACCGCTGACGGGTGCGGCGCCGAGCGGTCACTTTCGGCCGGCAGGCGGGGCAGATTGACCGCTCGGCCACTGGAGGAGACAGCCTCGCCTCGATCGGCGGGATGGTCACGCTCCCTCTATGCAGCCGCTGCTGCCCCGCGGCCCGAGCCCTCGGCCGAACCCGCGCTTTCGCATAGACGCAACACTCCTCGAGGGGTCGGCTGCGGACACCGCATCTGGGGCGGTTCCGCCGGAACGCGACCTTGGGGTGGGGGCGCGAGGCTGAGCCGCGGGCCCTATGGCCTCTCAGGGACCACGGGCTCGCCGAGGTCGTAGGTGTTGTAGGCGAGCCAGCGGCTGAAGGTCTTGTGCGTGGGGCCGTGGAAGTCGGACGAAGCGGTGGGGACCAGGTCGAACTCCTCGCAGAGCTCCAGGCAGTGCCTGGTCTGCTCGGCGGTGTGCGGCGGGTAGAACGTCTCGATGCCGTCGAGGCCCACGCTCTCGACCAGGCTCTGGACGAGGTCGCGCACGTTCTCCGGCTCGCTCACGTCCCAGTAGGGATGCGCGACGACCGCGACGCCGCCCGCATCGTGGATCAGCCGGACGGCCTCCTCCGCCATCGGCCACTCGCGGGAGACGAAGGCCTTGGCACCGGGGACGAGGTACTCCTCGAAGAAGGGCCCGAGGTCGGGGCCCGCGCCCGCGGCCTTGGCGATGTGGGGACGACCGATCGCGTCGGCGGCGCCCGCCTGGGCGACGGCGGCGTCGAAGCTGACGTCGACCCCGTGCTCGTTGAGCTTGGCGATGATCTTCTTGGCGCGGTCGACGCGCTCCTGCTGGGCGCGGTCGCAGGCGGGCTGGATCTTCTCCAGGTCCACCCAGTAGCCGCAGATGTGGAGGTCCTCGGAGTACTTGTGTACGCAGGACATCTCGATCGCGGGGACGTTCTCGATTCCAAGCTCTGCCGCCGTCTCGAGCGCCTCCGGGACGCCGGCGACTCCGTCGTGGTCGGTGAGGGACATCACCGTCACCCCTGCCTCATGGGCGGAGCGGACGACGTCGGCCGGCTCGAGCTGGCCGTCGGACACGGTGGAGTGTGACTGGAGATCGATCATCGGCCGCATTCTTGCGGAGATCCGACGCCCGGGGCGCAGCGGTCGCGGCGGATCCTCAGCCGCCGCGGGCTACAATCCCGAGCCGCTCAGACGAGCGAGCCAATCTCGAGTAGCCAGGCGGAACCACCCCCCGTCCGGGCGCTCGATCGACGCCAACGCTCATTCCCATGGACCCCGCGATCATCATCTTCGGCTTCGGCATCGGCGTGCTCGTCGGCATGACGGGTATGGGCGGCGCATCCCTGATGACGCCGCTCCTGATCCTCGTCTTCGGGATCAACCCGGTCACCGCGATCGGCACCGACATCTTCTACGCCGCGGTGACCAAGACGGTCGGCGGCTTCCAGCATCTCAAGAACCGGACGGTCCATCGCGGGCTGGCCTTCTGGATGGCGGTCGGCTCGGTCCCGGCGGCCGTCGCCGGCGTCGCGGTCATCGAGGCATTGCAGTCGTCGGTCGGCGAGGACCAGCTCGAGGGGATCATCTTCGGAATCCTCGGCGCCACCCTGCTTGTCGTCGGCCTCTCGACCATGCTCCGGACCGTCTTCCTCCCGGACGTGATCAAGGAACGGCACGCGATGCACCTGTATCGCCGCCACATCATCGCCGCGATCGCGACCGGGGTCCTGACCGGCTTCATCATCGGCCTCACCTCCGCGGGCTCCGGCACCCTGATCGCGATCATCCTGATCGCCGTCTTCCGGCTCACGCCGCAGCGTGTCGTCGGCACCGACATCTTCCACGCAGCGGTCCTGCTCTGGGCCGCCGGCGCCGCCCACATCGTCGGGGGCAACGTCGATTTCGAGCTCGCCGGCACCATCCTGATCGGCTCGGTCCCCGGCGTGCTGATCGGCGGGCGCCTGGCGCTGAAGAGCGGCAAGAACCTGCTGCGGGGCGCGCTCGCCGTGGTGCTCATCGCATCCGGCATCGCGCTCATCACCGAGGGGGACGCCAAGGTCGTCGCCGTGACGGCCGCGCTCGTCTCGCTCGCGTTCGGAGCACTCTTCACCTACATCCTCCGCCGAGAGGTCAAGCTGCCCCACGGCGAGGGCGTACGGATGTTCAGCCTGGTGAAGATGCCCTGGCACAAACACCCTCCCCCGTACCGGATGCAGAACGGGAAGCTCGTCGCCGCCGAGCCCGAACCCGGCGAGGCTGAGGGCGAGCCGGGCGAGGGCGAGGGCGACGCCGCCGAGCGGGTCGAGTAGGCGAACCGCCCCGCGCGCCGGACGCGGTGGAGTTCAGCGGGATCCGGATCGCTCCCGATAGGCTGGGGTTCATGGACTTCGAACCCGGCCCGCGCGTCAGCGAGCTTCGCGATCAGATCCGCTCCTTCATGGAGGAGAACCTCTACCCGGTCGAAGCGGAGGCGATGGCCGCGCTCGACGAGGAGGTGAGGCCGGGCGTCGCCTATCCGGAGATCATCGTCGAGCTGCGGGAGAAGGCCCGCGAACAGGGCCTGTGGAACCTGTTCATGCCCAACGAGGAATACGGCGCCGGGCTGACCAACTGGGAGTACGGGATGCTCTGCGAGGAGATGGGCCGCAGCCCCGCGGTGGCGCCGATGATGTTCAACTGCGCCGCGCCGGACACGGGGAACATGGAGATCCTCTACGACCACGGCACAGACCAGCAGAAGCAGGACTGGCTCGAGCCGCTGCTCCACGGTCATCGCCGCTCCTGCTTCTCGATGACCGAGCCCGACGTCGCGGGCTCGGACCCGACGACCCTGCAGACCCACGCCGAGCTCGATGAGTCCGCAGGCGAGTGGGTGATCAACGGGCACAAGTGGTTCACGTCCGGAGCGGTCGGCGCCGACATCGCGATCGCGATGGTCGTCACCGAGCCCGAGGCGCACCCCTATGCCAGGGCGAGCATGATCGTGGTGCCCGTCGACACGCCCGGCTTCAACCTGATCCGCCCCGTCTCAGTGATGGGCCACGACAAGGGCCCAGGCCACTGCGAGATCCGCTACGAGGACTGCCGGGTCCCCGAGGCCAACCTGCTGGGGCCCCGCGGCGCCGGCTTCGTGATCGCCCAGGACCGGCTCGGCCCCGGGCGCATCCATCACTGCATGCGCGCGATCGGAACCTGCGAGCGGGCGATCGAGATGATGTGCCGCCGCGCCAACACGCGCGAGGCCTTCGGCGGCCCCCTCGCCGACAAGCAGTTCGTCCAGGACTTCATCGCCAAGAGCCGGATGGAGACCGAGCAGGCGCGACTGCTCACCCTGAAGGCGGCATGGCTGATGGACACGGCCGGCAAGCGCGAGGCTCGCCGCGAGATCTCGATGATCAAGGTTGTCGCCGCGAACGTGGTCATGGACGTCCTCGATCGCGCGATCCAGGTCCACGGCTCGCTGGGCATGTCGGACGACACCCCCCTGGCGGCGATGTGGCGCTACAGCCGCATGCTCAAGGTGGCCGACGGCCCCGACGAGGTCCACAAGATGGTCATCGCCCGCCGCGAGCTCAACCACTGGGCGAGGGCCGAGGGGGCCGAAGCCGACGGTAGCCGTGAGCAGCCGCGAGAGAAGGCGCCCGCGAGCTGAGGCTCGCCGCATGTCGCCCCTCACCGGCTACAACGTGTCCGGCGCCGTCGCCGAGATCAAGATGGACGACGGCAAGGTCAACGCCCTCTCCGCGGAGATGCTCGGCTCGATCAGCGCGTGCCTCGACCGGGCCGAGGAGGAGGAAGCCGAAGCCGTCGTCCTGACCGGCACCGGCGGCACCTTCTCAGCGGGCTTCGACCTGAGGACCGAGCTCGACGGCTGGCCGGAGATGCTCGTCGCCGGCGCCCGGCTGGCCGAGAGGATGCTGAGCTTCCCGCGGCCGATCGTCGCCGCCTGCAACGGCAACGCGCTCGCGATGGGCGGCTTCGTACTGCTCAGCGCCGACCACCGCGTCGGCGCCCGCGGCGACTACAAGATCGGGCTCAACGAGGTGCGGATCGGGCTCACGGTCCCCTGGTTCGGGATCGAGATCGCGCGCCACCGGCTCACCGCCCCCTACTTCGACCGCTGCACCGCCAGCGGCGTCGTCCTCGGCCCCGAGGAGGCGACGGCCGCGGGCTTCCTCGACGAGCTCGCCGACCCGGGCGACGTCCGTGCGGTCGCCCACGGGGTGGCCGAGGAGCTGACGAGCGTCAAGCCGGACGCCCACGCCGCGACCAAGCTCCGCATCCGGGCGGCACCGCTGGCGGGCATCCGCGACGGCATCGACCGGATCGAGAACCGGGAGCAGCCGGACTGGTAGGCAGCTGGCAGCGGGCTCAGCCGAGCCGTCGCTCCGCCTCGTCCGCAGCCTCCGCGAGCCGCTCAACGGTGCGCGCGAGGGTCTTGGCACCCTCGTCGTCGGCCGCTGCCTTCCCGTACCCGCCGGCCATGTAGCGGGCGAAGACGCCCTCGAGGATGATCGCCAGCTTCCAGTAGCCGAGCGCGACGTAGAAGTCGATCCCGCTCAGGTCCCGCCCCGAGCGCTCCGAGTAGCGCGCGTGGACCTCGTCCCGGGAGATGAACCCCGGCGCCATCGTCGCCGGTTCGAACAGGGGCAGCAGGTCGTCCCCGTCCTCGGCCCAGTAGACCAACAGCAAGCCGACGTCGGTGAGCGGGTCACCGAGCGTGCAGAGCTCCCAGTCGACGACGGCCGCCACCTCCCCTGACTCATCGAGGATCATGTTGTCGAGCCGGTAGTCGCCGTGGACGATCGTCGCCGGCCCCTGCTCGGGGATGCGTGCAGCGAGCCGGTCGTGGACTTCGCCGACGAGGGATAGCTCCCGAGTCTTCGACTTCTCCCACTGACCGAGCCAGCGATGCAGCGTCCGGGCGACATGGTCGGTCTTCTTCCCGAGCTCGCCCAGTCCGGCTGCATCCGGATCGACCTCGTGCAACGTCACCAGGGTGTCGACGACCCGCTCCCCCACCGCTCGGCGCTCCTCCTCGGTGAGCGGCTCCGCATCCTGACGGGCTCTGAGCACCGGGCCGTCGACGAAGTCCATGACGTAGAAGGGAGCGTCGTTGACGCTCTCGTCCTCGCAGAAGCCCGCGATCGGCGCAACGGGCACCGGGGTCGAGGCAAGCGCCGATACCACCCGATGCTCGCGGCCCATGTCGTGAGCCGAACCGAGCCGCTTGCCGAGCGGCGGACGGCGGAGCGCCCAGCGGTGGCCCGCCTGATCGGTCACCGAGTAGGTCAGGTTGGATCGCCCCCCGGCGATCATCTCGAAGCTGAGCGGCGGCCGGGCGTCGTCGAGGTTGGCCTCGAACCAGGCCTCGACTGCCGCGCGGTCGATGCCGTCCGGGACCTGTCCTGTGGAGCTCTCGTTCATGGACCGAACCCTATTGGCCCATTGGCTGGTATGAGTCCGGTGGTGAGCGCACCACGGCCCACAGCACTCCTGGTCGACTTCGGCGGCGTGTTGACGACCAACATCTGGGAGTCGTTCAGGGCGTTCTCCGCCCGGGAGGGGCTCGATCCGGACACGATCAAGGACCACTTCCGCGGTGACGCCGACGGGATCCGGCTACTCCGGCAGCTCGAGACCGGGGCGCTGGCCGACGCGGAGTTCGAGCAGCGCTTCGGCGCGCTGCTGGGCGTTCCCCCCGAGAACCTGATCGATCGGCTCTTCGCGGGGCTCGGCCCGGACGAACGGATGATCTCCGCGGTGGCGGCGGTGAAGGAATCGGGCGCCCCGACCGGGCTCATCTCGAACTCCTGGGGGACCGGCATCTACGAGCGAGCGCCGCTGCACGTGTTCGATGCGACCGTGATCTCGGGCGACGTCGGCCTCCACAAGCCCCAGCCCGAGATCTACGAGCTGGGGGCGGAGCGGCTCGGCGTGGCGGTCGGCGCCTGCGCGTTCGTCGACGACCTTCGCGAGAACATCGCCGGGGCCGAGGCGGTCGGCATGCACGGCATCCTCCACCGCGACACCGAGGCGACCCTGGCCCAGCTCGGCGAACTCTTCGGGCTCGAGCTCGGCGTGTCCTAGTACCGGCCTGGGCTCACTGCGAGCAGCTCTCCGAGCGGCGGAACAGGCCCGCGAACGAGAACCCGGCCTCAACCTCGATCAGCCTCGGTGCGGGCCCCGCGACTACCAGCTCCGTGGTCGTCCCCTCCATCCCCGGCGCTGCCGAGATGCAGGCGCGGCCGTCGGCGCTGACACCGAGGTACGGGCTGTAGCGGTAGCGGAGCAGATAGGTGCCCGGCCCCGGTACCGACACCGTGTAACCGTCGGGACCGGCGCTCTCGATCCGGGCGCCGCCGGTGACGAGCGGACTTCCGCCGGTCCCCCGCACCCTCCAGAGGCGCCAGTGCGGGCTCGAGTAGATCTCTGCGAGGAACGGCAGCGGGCCGTCCGCGCCCTGAAGCAGCGCCGCCTCATCCCCGCCCATGTAGTCGAGCTCGACGCCGAGGGGCAGCGCCACGTATGAGACGCCGTGCTCGCGCAGCCAGCGCTCGTAGGACTCGGGGTCGAGCTCGCCGTCGCGGAACAGCTCGAAGTCGTCGGATTCGAGCTGCCGCAGCCAGCCGCGCGCGAGTGGGAAGCGCTCGGGGACGAAGCGGGCCTCCCAGCGGGTGCGGGTCGGCGGCACGTGGACGCGGCCGGGCCCGGCGCCGTCAGTCTCGGCGTCCGTCTCGGCCGCGTCGAGCACCGGCGCGAAGTAGGCCCGCTCGGCCGTCTCGTTCCCGAGCCCGTCCCTGATGTCGTGGTAGGTGGCGTTCCACTGCCAGTACAGAAGCGGCACCGCCAGCACCGCGAGCAGCACCGGGCGCCAGGGGGTGAGCGCGAGCGCGAGGACCGGCCCGGCGAAGGTGTAGCCGAGTCGCACCGCGTTGTCCCCGAGCGGGGTTTCGACGACCAGCAGCGGCAGCGCCAGCAGCAGGTACAGCAGCGCCCCCCAGCGGATCACCGCCTGCTCGGCCGGGACCACGACGAGCACGACCAGGCAGGTGATCGGGATCCAGATCCACATCGCGAATCGAAACGGCTCGTAGCCGTCCACCGGGAACGCAAAGCCCATGGCCAGGGTGCCCACCGCCGCCGCGACGGTGACTGCCACAGCGACGCCGGCGGGCAGCCGGGCCGCGCCCCTCGACACGCTGTCCCTGCTCAGGGGCACGCGCGCGGCGAGCACGACAGCCGCGCCGGCGAGCGCGCAGAACAGGCCCGAGACCGGACTGGCCAGCCCTGACACCAGAGCCAGCGGCACCGCAAGCCAGGGGCGGCTGCGCTGAAGAGCCAGCAGGGCCGCGAGCGCCAGCGTGAGGCCGAGGGCGAAGGTCGTCCGCGAGCCCCACAGCGCCACCGTCGACGCTAGCCCGAACCAGATCACCCCAATCCAGGCTCGATCGCCGAACGCGCGGATCGCGAGCGCACCGAAGATCGCCGTAGAGGCGAGCGCGCAGATGATCCCGAGCGCCACCGGGCCGATCAGGGCGCCCAGCGGCGGATAGATCAGGCTGTAGCCGGGAGTCGTGAACCCGCTGTACCAGGCCTCGCTCCAGAGCACGAAGCCGTGATCGCCCCACAGGTCGGCGCGGAAGAGCTGAGCGGCGAGGTCCGGCGTCTCCGGAACCGTGAGGGCGTACGCCAGCGACACCGCTCCGCAGAGCACCAGCGCGACCAGCAGCGGCCGTTCCTCGGGGATGCTGATCAGCGGGCGCCCCCGCAAGGACCTAGTCCTTCGCGTACTCGACGCGGATCTGCTTGCCCTTGAGCTTGGTCTCGTTGAGCCGGTCGAGGACCTTCTCGGCGTTCTCGGCGTCGAGGTCGACGAAGCTGAAGCGCTCCAGCACCCGGATGTCGTGAATCGACTCGGGCGGGATCACCGCTCCCTCGACCAGCGCGAACTCGATGTCGGACTCCTCGATGCCGCTGCGGGCGCCGCGGTTGATGAACAGCTTCGCGTGCTCCGCCTTGCCGTTCTCGGAGGGCTTCTCCTGCGAGTGGTCGCGCCGCTTGGGACGCGGGGCGTGCTCGATCCGGTCCTCGGGTGCTTCCCACTCGCCGATCGAGGTCTTCGCCTCGCGCTCGATCCGCTCGATCTCGGGGCGCTCCTTCGGCGTCACGAAGGTGATCGCCCGGCCGGTGCGGCCGACGCGGCCGGTTCGGCCGATCCGGTGCACGTAGATCTCGGTGTTGTTCGGCAGATCGAAGTTGATCACGTGGGTGACGTGCTCGATGTCGAGCCCGCGGGCGGCAACGTCGGTCGCGACGAGCAGCGGCGACTGGTGCTCCTTGAAGGAGATCATCACGCCGTCGCGCTGACCCTGGCTCATGTCGCCATGCAACGCCTTCGAGGGAAGCCCCTTGTCCCGGAGCCGCTTGTCGAGCCGTGCCGTGCCGATCTTGGTCCGGCAGAAGACGATCGCCTGCTCGGGCTCCTCCTTGCGGAGGACCTCGATCAGCTTGTCTTGCTTGCTCTTCTGGTCGACCTCGACGTACGCCTGCTCGATCGCGTCCACTGTGAGCTTCTTCGGCGTGATCGAGATCGTGATCGGGTCGTACATGTAGGTCTCGGCGAGCCGCGCGATCGGAGGCGGCATCGTCGCGCTGAACAGCATCGTCTGGCGTCCGTTCGGGCACATCCGCAGGATCTTCTCGACGTCCTCGATAAAGCCGAGATCGAGCATCTCGTCGGCCTCGTCGAGGACGACGTAGCGGCTGGCGTTGAGGTTCAGGGAGCCGCGGGAGGTCAGGTCCATCATCCGGCCGACGGTGGCGACGACCACGTGGGCGCCGTAGCGGACCCGCGCAGCCTGGTCACGGACCGAGGTGCCGCCGAAGACCGCGACGACGTTGATGTCCATGTGCTCCGCGTAGGAACGAAGCGCCTGCGTGACCTGGATGCAGAGCTCCCGGGTCGGGGTGAGGACGACCGCCTGGGTGGAGTCGTCGCTGGGGTCCAGGTACTGGAGCAGGGGCAGGCCGAATGCGGCGGTCTTGCCGGTGCCGGTCTGAGCCTGGCCGATCACGTCGTGGCCGGCGAGCAGCTCGGGGATCGCCTGCTCCTGGATCGGGGTCGGCTCCTCGATGCCGAGCTCATCAAGAGCCTTGACGATGTCGTCGTCCAGGCCCATCTCGCGAAAAGCGCTCAAGTTGTTCTCCTGTGGGTGTGGGGCCGCGCGGCCCGTGGGAAGTCGGCGTTCTAGGCGCCTGGGTCGAGCAGGAGCTTGCCCTGCGTGCGCCGCTCCGCGAGCTCGATCTGAGCCCGGGCGACATCGCTCATCGGATACACGCTGCCGATGACGACCTCAAGCTCCCCGGAGGCTACAGCGCCGAGCAACTCCGCGATGCCGTCCCTCAGCAGGTCAGGCCGCTGAAGCAGGTGAACGAACCAGAAGCCGATCACCGCCCGCGAGGTCCGCATCAGGCTCGAGGTCTTGATCTGATTCGCCTCCCGCGTTGCGATCCCGAAGGTGACCATCCGCCCGAACGGCGCGAGTGCCTCCATCTGTCGCTCGAACGACTCGCCGCCCGAGATCTGCATGATCACGTCAACCGGGCGGCCTTCGTTTGCGGCGAGCAGGTCCTCGGTCATGGTCGGCGACCGGGAGTCGATCGTCGCGTCGGCGCCGAGCCGCTCGACCAGCTCGCGCTTGCCGGGCGCCGAGGCGAGGCCGATCACCCGCGCCCCCATCCGCTTGGCGAGCTGCACGAGCATCGTCCCCGTCCCACCCGCCGCGCCCTCGACCGCGACGCTCTCACCCGGCTGGACGCGCGCGCTGATCTCGAGGAGGGCCCATGCCGTCAGGCCCTGGATCAGGATCGCCGCGGCCTGATCGTCGGTGACGTCGTCGGGAATCTGCACGAGGTCGGCCTCGCGCACGGCCACCCGCTCCGCGTAGCCGCCGTTCGGGATCATCGCCGCCACCCGGCGTCCTCCGGCGGCACCCGCCACCTCCTGCCCCGGGATCAGCGGAAGCTCGGCCTTGGCCAGGTACTGGTTGTGACGCTGGTGGGTGTCGGCGAAGTTCATGCCCGCGCGGGCCACCTCGATCACGACCTCTCCGTCCCCGGGCTCCGGATCGGGCAGCTCGACCAGCTCGAGCACCTCGGGCCCGCCGAACTCTTGAATCTGGATCGCTCGCATCAGCGCCCGCTCTCCGGGCTCAGCCTTCCGCTCGATGGACTCGGCGGCCTCGTTCCACTCGGGCCGGGCATTGACCCCAGGCTATTGGTCCCGTCCGGCATCGGCCGGCAAACCCAACGGCGCTCCGAGAGCAGGGCCGTTGCGGGCGGCTTTGTGCCAGCATGCCCGCTCCATGTCACTCACAGTCGTAGGCTCAATCGCGTTCGATGCGGTCAAGACCCCGTTCGGGGACCGAGAGAAGATGCTGGGCGGATCCGCCGTCCACTTCGCCCTCGCCGCTAGCTTCTTCACCAACGTCCGGGTCGTCGGCCCGGTCGGGGAGGATTTCGGCGCCGACGAGTTCGCGATCCTCGAAGGGCGCGGGATCGAGACCGGCGACATCGAGCTGGTCGAGGGCGGTGAGACGTTTTTCTGGCAGGGCCACTACGAGCACGACCTCAACGTCGCTCACACCGACGACACCCAGCTCAACGTCTTCGCGGACTTCGAGCCAAAGCTCTCGGATGCGTCGCGCTCATCGGACGTGCTGTTCCTCGGCAACATCCAGCCTGACCTGCAGCGCCGGGTGCGAGCGGACGCGAGTGGAGCGGAGCTCGTCGCGCTGGACTCCATGAACCTCTGGATCGACACGGCGCGCGACTCGCTCGTCGCCGCGCTCGGCGAGATCCACTGCCTACTGCTCAACGACGCCGAGCTCCGACAGCTCACGGGTGAGCCGAATCTCGCCAAGGCCGCCAAGGCCGTGATGGACATGGGCCCCCGGATCGTCGTCGCCAAACGCGGCGAGTACGGCGCGGCCCTCTTCAGTGCCGAGGACACCTTCGCGATCCCGGGGCTGCTCATCGACGAGGTGGCCGATCCGACCGGCGCGGGAGACAGCTTCGCCGGCGGCTTCCTCGGCTACCTGGATGCCTCGGGGGCGGCCGATCCGAGCCCCGAGGACCTGCGCAGGGCGATGGCGTTCGGCTCGGTCATGGCCTCCTTCAACGTCGAGGCATTCGGCACCGAGCGCGTTCGCGGACTCGAGCCCTCCGAGGTCGAGTCGCGCTTGGGCGAGTTCAAGCGCCTGACCCACTTCACCGAGGCGCCGGTCAGCGCCTAGGGCCGTGCACCGCGGTCAGGCTGCGTGCGCTCCTCTCCGCGCTCGAGGGCTCCAAGCGCCCGCTTGAGCAGCAGCCGGGCCATGGTTGTCGGCCGAACGCCGTGTCTGTCGGCAGCATCGGCGAGCTTGCGGAAGTCCCGCGGGCTGAGCTTGATGCCCACCTGACGGACGCGCCCGAGATCCGCGTCGACCTCCCGCTCGACCTCCTCCTCCGGAATGGAGTCGAAACCCAGAATCTCGCGCTCGACTGGGCTGAGGTCGGCGGGCAACCTCCCGCCATTCCACTTCCGGAGCTGGTCCTCGCACAGGAACTCCGCCCATGATCTGCCGTCTGGGGCCCGGCTCGGAGACCGGGAGGAGGGGTCCGGCTCCGGCTCCGGGTAGCCGTCGGTACCCGATCCGGTACCCGGTGCTACCCGCTCCGTAGAAGCCCCCGTGCCTCCGCGCCGTGGGTCGCCTCCGTGCCCGGCGGCGTCGGCGGGCGGCTCGGGGGATCCGGACGGGCCCCGCTCAACCGGGCGCGCCGCGGACTCCGAGTTCGCCTGGGAAGACATGCCCAGGAGCCTTCCAGGGGTCGGCGCGCGCGTGGGTCACGCCCTGTGCCATCCCCGAGACCGGAGGGTGCCGAGCGCCCCACATTGGAATACTGCGCTCTCCGCGATTTCCCGCAGAGCCTCAGAGGAGACCCGAATGGCCGACAGAACCGACACGCTCTCGATCACCGACAACCGCACCGGCGAGAGCTATGAGCTCGAGATCACCGACGACACGATCCGGGCGATGGACCTGCGTCAGATCAAGGTCAACGATGACGACTTCGGGATGATGGCCTACGACCCGGCCTTCAAGAACACGGCCTCCTGTCGTTCGGAGATCACCTACATCGACGGTGAGGCCGGGGTGCTCGAGCATCGCGGCTACTCGATCGAGTCGCTGTGCGAGCACTCCTCCTATCTGGAGGTCGCCTACCTGCTGATCTTCGGCGAGCTGCCCACCGAGTTGCAGCTCGAGCGCTGGGTCTACGACGTCACCCACCACACATTCGTCCACGAGGACATCAAGACGATGATCGAGGGCTTCCGCTACGACGCGCACCCGATGGGGATGCTGCTCTCGACCGTCGGCGCGATGTCGACCTTCTATCCGAGCGCCAAGGACATCGACAGCCCGGAGGAGCGCTACATGGCGGCGATCCGGATGATCGCGAAGATGCCGACGCTGGCGGCGTTCAACTACCGCCACGCGCTCGGGCTGCCCTATGTCTACCCGGACAACGACCTCTCCTACGCGGGCAACTTCCTCGGGATGATGCGGAAGATGACTGAGGTCAAGTACGACCCCGATCCGCGCCTCGAGAAGGCCCTCGACGTGCTCTTCATCCTGCACGCCGACCACGAGCAGAACTGCTCCACGAGCGCGGTCCGTGCGGTCGGCTCCTCCCAGGTCGATCCGTACTCGGCGGTTACCGCAGGAGTCGCGGCGCTGTACGGGCCCCTGCACGGCGGCGCCAACGAGGCCGTGCTCCGGATGCTCAACCGGATCGAGTCACAGGAGAACATCCCCGACTTCCTCGAAGGCGTCAAGAACCGCGAGGAGCGACTCATGGGCTTCGGTCACCGGGTCTACAAGAACTACGATCCGCGCGCGCGGATCATCACGAAGCATGTCGAGGAGGTGCTGGACGCCGTCGGCCGCGACAACCCGCTGCTCGCGCTCGCCACCGAGCTCGAGAAGCGGGCGCTCGACGATGAGTTCTTCACCGACCGCAAGCTCTACCCGAACGTGGACTTCTACTCCGGCCTCATCTACGAGGCGCTCGGGATTCCAAACGAGATGTTCACGGTGATCTTCGCGATCCCTCGAACCGCGGGGTGGATCGCACAGTGGATGGAGATGGCGGACGACGACGAGCAGGCGATCGCGCGTCCGCGGCAGATCTACGCCGGCGAGCGGCAGCGCGACTACGTCCGGGTCGGCAACCGCACCGGCGACGAGAAGATCACGGGCCCGCCCGCCCGCCGGCCGGTCAAGGCGCGGCGCGGCGCCTGACGGCTCGCTCGGTGGCTGAGTACCGACTGACGATCCGCAACGGGCCTCGGGTAACCCGCACCGACCACGACAGCCTCGAGGAGGCGCTCGCCGCGCTGCGCGCGGGGGTCGAGGCGATCCGCGCCGAGGGCAACCTGCCGACGGTGAAGATGCTGCGCGAGTTCCAGCCGGGACAGCGGGTCAAGGCCCGCCTCGAGATTTCGACGGGAAAGGTGTTCCGGCGACGCGAGGCGGGGGTCGACCTGATGGGCGACGGCGCGGTCGTTCCCTACCGCGGCGGCGCCTTCAAGAGCCACCTCGACCCACCCGACGGGATCGCCTACGACGATGCCGTCGCCGATGCGCTGCGAGAATAGGCGCGATGTCGAAGGATGCTGCTGAGACGAGCAGGCGCGGCCACGCCGCCACCGACGGCGAGGGCGTCGAGGTCGGCCGTCGAGTCCAACTGCCGCGAGGCGCGACGGCTCCGATCCGCGTCTATATCAACGGCGTCGAGCAGGCGGAGGGCGCGGACTACGTGCTCGACGAGGAGGGCGTGCTCTTCCACGAGCCGATCGTCAAGGAGGGCAAGGTCGGCGGGCTGCGCTGGCTTTCGATGGCGATCGGGCTCTTCGGCACGTATCGAAAGAACGAGACCGTCGACGTCGAGTACCGGCTCGGTGGAAAGGCGCACCTCGCGTCCGATCTCGAGGTCACGGGGGACTAGCGATGAGCGCGGGAATCAGTTCCCGCTGCCCATCCCGGCGAGCCCCGCGACCCGGTCCCGGTGCTGAGCAGCCGTCCCGAACAGCTGCGCGCCCGCTCTGGCCCGCTTGAGCAGGAAGTGCAGGTCGTGCTCCCAGGTGAACCCGATGCCCGCATGGACCTGAAGCGACGCCTTGGTGATCTCCCACGCTGCATCGGAAGCACGCGCCTTGGCCATCGCCGCCGCCATCGGGAGCGACTCGGGCTGGGCGTCGGCAGCCCAGGCGGCGTAATAGGTGAGCGAACGGGCCTCCTCGACGTCATAGAGCATGCCGGCGCAGTTGTGCGAGACGGCCTGGTAGGCGCCGATCGGGCGCTCGAACTGGTGCCGGTCCTTCGCGTACTCGACGGCCATGTCGAGCGCGCGCTGGCCGATCCCGACGAGCTCGGCGGCGGCGGCCACGCAGATTCGCTGAGAGGCGGCATCGACGTCACCCGGCAGCGGCTCGCCGTCGACCGACGAAGGCTTCGAGTATCCCCGCGTCTGATCGATCGCGTCGATGCGCTCGAACGACATCGAGTCGGGGTCGAGGATCCGAGCGCCATCCTCGTCGAAGACGATCGGCACCGCGGCGCCCTCGGCGTCGATGAACGCCTCCGGGCTGCCGACGGCCCCGCGCGCGTCGCCGGCGGCGATGCCGGCGAGGCCCTCCTGCTGTGCGTCGGAGCCCGCCCACTCGAGCGCCAGCCCGGCGCAGGCGTTGGCGAGGAATGGTGTCGGCGCGCAGGCGTAGCCGAGCTCCTCACAGAGGATCACCAGCTCGACCATGCCCAGGCCCTGACCGCCGTGCTCGTCGTCGAGCGCGATCCCGGCCCAGCCGAGCTCGCAGATCTCCTTCCATAGGCCCTCGTCGTAGCGGCCCGCCTCGGCCAGCTCGCGAACCACGGACGGCTTGAACCGGTTCTCCAGGAACTGGCGAGCCGTGCTCTTGATCTCGGTCTGCTCGTCGTTGAATCCGAAATTCATCTCAGTTCTCCTATCGCAGCTTCGGCAGGCCGAGCACACGCTCGGCAACGATGTTCTTGAGCACCTCGGTGGTGCCGCCCTCGATCGAGTTGGCGCGCGAGCGGAGCATCTTGTACGTCCACTCATCGTCCTTCTCGAGCCCCTCGGCGCCGAGAACGTCGGTCGCGAGCTCGGTCAGCGCCTGGTTCGTCGAGCTCCATTGGAGCTTCGCGATCGAGCCCTCGGGGCCGGGGATCCCGGTCTTCAGGACCTGGGTCAGCGACCGCATCGAGCCGAGGCGCAGGGCCTCGGTGCTCATCCGAAGCTTGGCGACCTTCTGTCGCATCAGCGGATCGTTGCCCAGCCCGCGCTCGTTGATCAGTTCGACCAGGGCGTGCAGGTCCTGCGACAGCCCGACCGCCGCCGAGGCGCCGAGGCCGGCGCGCTCGTTCATCAGCGTGGTGATCGCCACGTTCCAGCCGTTGCCGACGCCGCCGATCACGTTCTCGTCGGGAACGTAGGCGTCCTCGAAGAAGACCTCGTTGAACTCGGCCTCGCCCGTGATCTGAACCAGCGGCCGTACCTCCACCCCGTCCTGCTCCATGTCGAGGATGAAGTAGGTGAGACCCTTGTGCTTGGGAGCGTCGAAGTCGGAGCGGGCAACGAGCATGCACCACTTTGCCACGTGGCCGAGCGTCGTCCAGACCTTCTGGCCGTTGATCCGCCAGCCATCGCCGTCCTTGACGGCCTTGGTCTTCAGCGAGGCGAGATCGGAGCCGGACTCGGGCTCGGAGAAACCCTGGCACCAGATCTCCTCGGCCGACAGAATGGGCTCGAGGAAGCGCTCTCTCTGGCTCTCGTCGCCGTGCGCCATGACCACCGGTCCACCCATCACCAGGCCGAGGATGTTGGCCGGCCTCGGCACGTTCGCCTCGGCCATCTCGCTGTAGAAGATCGTCTGCTCGAGAAGGCTCGCCCCGCGGCCGCCGTACTCCTTGGGCCACGCCACTCCGGCCCAGCCATCGGCGTGCATCTTGCGCTGCCAGTCCACCGAGAACTCCCACTTGGCGGTGTCGTCGCCGTCGGGCTCGTCTCCCGGATGGTTCTCAGAGAGCCAGGTCCGGACTTCGTCGCGGAACGTCTCCTCTTCGTCGGTCAGGGTCAGATCCACGCTCTTCCTCCTCGCTCGCACCGCAACGCCGCCCTCGCCCCGGCGGCCCGCCGCTGATTGACTGGTCGGTCAACCAGGAATCTACCGGAGCCGCTCCGCGGCAGAGCGCCCCTACGCCGAGTCGACCAGCACGCCCGGATTCATCAGGCCCGCCGGGTCGACCGCCGCCTTCGCGCCGCGAAGCGCGTCGGCGAACTGATCCGGGCGCTGCAGGTCGTACCAGGGCCGGTGGTCCCTCCCGACCGCGTGATGGTGCGTGATCGTGCCGCCGGCGGCGATCAGCGCCTCCGAGACGGCCGCCTTGATCTCGTCCCACTGCTCGACCTCTGAGCCGCGCCGAGCCGGTGCCAGGACGGTGAAGTAGGGGGCGGGACCGTCGGGGTAGACGTGGGTGAACCGGCAGGAGATCCGCGGCGCGCCCTCGCCGTCAGCCGGGGCGTCGACGACGTCGGCGACGGCCCGTCGTGCCGCCTCCATCACGACCGAGTGGAGCTCGCCGAACCGGTCCCAGGTCACCGCCGTCTCGAAGGTCTCGCTCAGCACGCCGAGGGACACGAGCGAGTCACGCAGATACGGCGCCCGCAGAAACGCGTCCCGCCAGCTGGCCGCAGGGTCGCCACTCCCTCCCCCGTCGCTACTACCTGCCCCTCGCACCGGCTGTGCGGCGCCCCCATGATCCTTCGCGCAGTCGACCGCCTGCGCCATGGCCCCATCCACTGGCCCGAAGGCCGACTCGAATCCGATGATCAGGAGTGCGGCGGACCCATCCCCCGCGCCGGTGGTCAGCGCCTCGAGCGGGTCGAGTAGCCGGCAGTTGGCAGGATTCAGACCCGACCGGCTCAGCGCGCGGACCGCTTCCGCGCCGGCGTGGAAATCCTCGAACTCGACGACGCAGCTCTGTTTGTGTGTCGGCCTCGGGCGGACGCGCACCCAGGCCTCGGTGATCAGGCCGAGGATCCCCTCGGAGCCGATCAGCATCCGGTCCGGGCTCGGCCCGGCTCCGGAGCCCGGCACCCGGCGGCTCTCCCAGACACCCGTGGGGGTCAGCGCGCGCACCGACTCGACGAGATCATCGATATGGGTGTAGAGCGTCGCGAAGTGGCCGCCGGCCCGGGTCGCGATCCAGCCGCCGAGGGTCGAGAACTCGAACGACTGCGGGTAGTGCCGCAGCGTCAGCCCGCGCTCGGCGAGCTGCGCCTCGAGACCGGGTCCGGTCGCGCCGCCCTGGATGCGGGCGGCCATCGAGGCCTCGTCGACCTCGAGCACCCGGTCGAGGTGGCCGAGATCGACGCACAAGGTTCCCCGGTAGCCGTGCCCGACCCGCGGCTCGACCCCGCCGACAACGCTGGTGCCGCCGCCGTAGGGGATGACCGCCAGCCGCTTCTGCTCACACCACTCCAGAACCCGGCGCAGGTCCTCCTCGTCCGCCGGCCTCGCGACGAGATCCGGAGTGCGCTCGTAGACCCCGCGGAAACCCCTGACCACGTCGCGGTAGGCCTTGCCCATCGCATGTGAGAGCCGAGCGTGGCGCTGATCGCTGATCAGGTCGGCGAGCTCGTCCGGCGGGCCGAGCCGCGACGGGGCCAGCTCGACCTCCTCCAGCGGCATCGGCTCCTCGACCCGGTCGACTTCGAAGCCCAGACGCTCCCGCACCAGCGGAACCATCGTCTCGAGCGCCGCGCGATCGGGCTGCTCGTCCTCCCAGCCCCATCCCCAGTGCTTGCGGCGTCGCTCAGCGATCAGCGCAGCCTAGTGCGGCGAAGCGCCGAGGTGGAAGCTCAGTCCGGGCGGCCTTGGACGAGCAGCTCGCGCATGTCCTCGTTGCTGAGCTCCGCGGGGTCGGTGGACTCGATGAACTCGGTCAGCTTGCGAGCGAAGCGGCGCGGCTCGCTGACGTGCGGGAAGTGACCGGCGGCCTCGAAGACCTCGAGCCGGCTGCCCGGCATCTCCTCGTGCGCGCGCTCGCCGTGCCGGACGGGGATGATCGGATCGTTGGCGCCCCACAGCAGCATCGACGGAACCGCCCGGGTCAGGTACAACCGGTCGCGGGCGGAGACGCGTTGGCCGCTGTGATCGAGGACCCCGCGCATGGTGTGAATGAAGGCACGCCTGGCCCCGGGCTCGGAGAGTGAGGCGTAGCCGCGAGCCACCTCGGCCTTGTCCGGGCTGACCCCGAGGCCGACGGCGTCGAGCACATTGCCGATCTTGCGGCCCGCCTCGATCACGGAGTTGTGGGCGATCAGCGGGATCACCAGTTCGGAGCCCGGCAGCGTCGCCGCCCGGAGGGCGATCGAGACCTCCTCGCCGAGGCCACCGCTGCAGACGAGCACGAGGCGCTCGCAGTGCTCGGGGAACTGGTAGGCCATCTGCATCGCGATCCCGCCGCCGAGCGAGTGTCCGACGACCGTCGCCTTGAAGTGGCCGAGCGCGCCGAGCAGATCCCGGATTCCGGCGGCATAGGCGCCGAGCGAGTAGTCGCCCCGGGGCTTCGCCGAGCGGCCGTGGCCGAGCAGATCCGGCGTCACGACGGTAAAACGATCGGCGAGCCACGGGAGCGCGCGGTCCCAGGTCTCCATGTTGCCCGTGACCCCGTGGATCAGGACGAGGATCGGGCCGTCGCCGACCTCGCGATAGGTCACGCGATGGCCGTGCAGCTCGATCTCGGAGACGGGAACGTCGCCGAGCCTCAGGGGCCGGCCGGTGTCCACCGCGGCGCTTGACTCGGTCTCCGGCGCTCTGACGCTTGCACGCACTCGTGTAATGCTAGGCGAATGGAGCGGGTCACCATCACGGGCGCCGCAGGCTTCATCGGCCGCCGGCTCGCCGAGCGCCTTCGCGAGGACGGCCTCGAGGTGACCGGGATCGACATGCAAGCCGACAGGGGCGCGGGGATCGTCGCCGGAGACATCACCGAGCCGGGGGGCTGGCAGGCGGCCGCGGAGGGCTCCGAGACGGTGATCCACACCGCAGCGGCCGTCACCAATTCAGCTCGCCAGGACTTCGGCTGGAGAGTCAACGTACTCGGCACCAAGCATGCGATCGACGCTGCGGCCGCCGCCGGAGCGAGACGCTTCGTCCACTTCTCCTCCGTCCGCGCGTTCAGCGACACGGAGTTCCCCGACGGCGTCGGCGAGGACTATCCGGTGCGGCCCTCGAGCAGCGTCTACGTCAACACCAAGATCGCCTCCGAGCAGGTCGCGCTCCAGGCTCACGCGGAGGGCCGGATCGATGTCACGGTGATCCGGCCGGGAGACGTCTACGGCCCCGGGTCGCGTCCCTGGACCATCCTGGTCCTCGAGGCAATCCACAAGCGGCAGTTCCTGCTCCCCGCGATGGGCAAGGGGGTATTCAGCCCCGCCTACATTGACAACCTCGTCGACGGCGTCCTGCTGGCCGCCGCAGACCCGAAGGGAGCCGGTGAGATCTTCACGATCAGCGACGGGGTCGGCGTCAGCTGCAAGGAGTTCTTCGGCCGCTACTACCGGATGCTCGGCCGCCGCGGGCCGCGCTGCCTTCCGACGCCGATCGCGCTCGCGCTCGTCGCCGGACCGGAGGCGGCAGCCCGCGTGAGCGGCAGCCCCACCGAGATCAGCCGCGAGTCGATGCGTTACTTCACGCGCACCGGCACCTACTCGATCGACAAGGCGCGCCGCCTGCTCGACTACGAGCCGGCGGTCGACCTGGACGAGGGCATGCGACGGACCGAGGCCTGGCTACGAGAGCAAGGCATGTTGAGGCCGTCGCTCTCGTGACGACCGACACGATCCCTACTCTGGAGGCCGTTCTGGACGTGCTTTCAACCAGAAGGGACCGAGGATGGAGAGAACGCAGTCAAGCGATTCGCGCTGGCGGCAGGTGATCGCCGTCCAGAGCGAGCTCGAGCAGTCGATGGTCACGCTCCCCGAACTGCTCGATCGCGACTTCAAGCCCCGCAAGGTGTCGGCGCGCACGGTGCGCTTCGCCCAGGCGCTCGCATTCGACGTCGGCTGGTCGGGGATCAGCGAGGCGCGGGC
>Ga0102946_1000106_pt1 | contig 27572 bp, 28 predicted proteins | sample SalPon2A_A_D1_MG_FD_78209 | JGI IMG/M metagenome (GOLD analysis project Ga0102946, IMG submission 78209) | Soil microbial communities from South San Francisco under conditions of wetland restoration - Salt Pond MetaG R2A_A_D1_MG | ecosystem: Environmental > Terrestrial > Soil > Wetlands | place... | reverse complement strand
GTCTTACGAGGACCTGGCCGCCCACCAGGGGCAATGGGTCGAGCCCGTTTCCACCAACTACCGCGGGTACGATGTCTGGGAACTCCCACCCAATGGCCAGGGGATTGCGGCCCTGCAAATCCTGAACATTCTGGAACCCTATGACATTGCCGCGATGGGTTTTGGATCGGCCGATTATGTACACCTGTTCACCGAGGCCAAGAAACTGGCCTATGAGGACCGTGCCCGCTTTTACGCAGACATGGATTTCATGGATGTTTCGGTTTCTTCACTCATTTCGAAGGATTATGCAAATCAGCGAAGAGAGCTGATCGATATGGATCGTGCTGCCCGCAGCTTTCCGCATGGAGATCCCGGGATATTGAAGGATGGCGACACTATCTATCTGTCGGTGGCGGATAAGGAAGGCAATATGGTCTCTCTGATCCAGAGCAATTTCCGCGGCATGGGCTCGGGCATGACGCCTCCGGGACTGGGTTTTATTCTCCAGGACCGCGGTGAATTGTTCACTCTTGAGCCCGACCACCCCAACAGTTTCGAACCCGGAAAACTGCCCTTTCACACCATCATACCTGCATTCGTCACCAGGGACGGAAAACCCTGGTTGAGCTTTGGCGTCATGGGTGGAGGGATGCAACCACAAGGTCACGTTCAGATACTCGTCAACTTGATCGATTTTGACATGAACCTGCAGGAGGCCGGCGATGCGCCACGCATTCATCACGCTGGTTCCAGCCAGCCCACAGGCACCACCATGAGTGATGGCGGAATTCTCAATCTGGAAACCGGTTTCGATTACGAGGTGATCCGGGACCTGGAAGCTCGCAGGCACAGCGTGGAATTCGCCCGCGGGCCCTACGGTGGTTACCAGGCGGTGATGCGGGACCACGAAAAAGGCGTCTATGTGGGCGCATCCGAATCCCGCAAGGACGGACAGGCTGCCGGCTATTGAGAATTGTTGCTGATGAACGAATAGCTGCGCTTGATGAGTCCTTTGGACGCCAGGGAGAATTGTTAAAGCTGCCTGGTCGCCAGATTCGCAAGGAACACCTGCTCAGGGCAGATGCATTGCTGACAAGAACGGTCACAACCGTTGATGAAGCCCTGATCGATGGCACTTCAGTCCGTTTTGTGGGTACGGCCACGATTGGCACCGATCACCTGGATACACAATTTCTCAACCAGCATGAAATCACCTGGTCAGCTGCACCGGGCTGCAACGCCGATGCCACGGCCCAATACACACTTGCCCATTTTTTGCTTGCCTGTGATCGCCTGGGACTTAACCCGCAAAACCAGCGTTTTGGCATTGTCGGATGTGGCAATGTCGGCAGCCGTCTGAGACGATTGCTGGAAATAACTGGAATGGATGTCGTCGTCTGCGACCCACCCCTGCAGGAACAGGGATTATCAGGTTTCAGCTCGATGACTGAAATTCTTGAATGTGACGTCATCAGTCTGCATGTGCCGTTGACACGTCAAGGACGATGGCCGACTTACCAGATGTTCGACAATGAATTGTTATCAAAACTGGGATCAAACAAGCTGCTGATCAACGCCTGTCGCGGCGATGTCATCGAGCCCGAGTCATTGTCGCAATGGATTGGCAACGGCGGCCATGCAGCATTGGACGTTTGGCCCAATGAGCCTCACATCGACCCCGGACTGATCGAGTTGGCAACCACCGCCACACCCCATATTGCCGGTTACAGCCTGGACGGCAAGCTGCGCGCAACATCGATGATCTATGCTGACTTTTGCCGGCGCTTTTGCATCACGGATTTCGATGAAATCCGACCGGATGAAAAGCCCACCCTCGACCTGGATTCACTGGAGTCGCATCGATTGGAAGACATTGTTCTAAACGTCTGCCCAATCGTTCGCGACGATCAGGCCATGCGCCATCGACTGGCCACATCCGGCATTGATCAGGTTGCCGAATACGATGCCCTGCGCTCACATTATCCGGAGCGTCGCGACTTTGCCGCATGGACACTCAAAGGGGGATTGGAGCCCGGCCTGGAATCCACCCTCAGGAAACTGGGTTTTTCCGTCACAAATCATTGATTTTTCTTCGCTATGCCTATAAGGTGCACCGCCTTTCGCACTTCGGGAAAATCCCTTGATAGAACGCTTGCGCAACATTGCGATCATTGCCCATGTCGACCACGGAAAAACCACCCTGGTCGACCAGCTGCTGCAGCAGTCCGGAACCCTGGGCGAGCGCGCGGCCAACCCGGAGCGGGTGATGGATTCCAACGAACTGGAAAAAGAGCGTGGGATTACCATTCTTTCCAAGAACACCGCGATTACCTGGAAGAAACCCGGCGAGGAAGATCTCGAGCCGTGGCGAATCAATATTGTCGATACGCCTGGCCATGCGGATTTCGGCGGTGAAGTAGAGCGAATCCTGAGCATGGTCGATTCTGTCCTGCTGCTTGTGGATGCTGTCGATGGACCGATGCCACAAACACGGTTTGTCACCCAGAAAGCATTCGAGATGGGCTTTCACCCGATCGTGATCATCAACAAGGTTGATCGTGATGGTGCGAGGCCAGAATGGGTACTGGACCAGACTTTTGAGCTGTTTGACAAGCTGGGCGCCTCCGACGACCAGCTGGATTTTCCTGTGATTTACGCATCGGCCTTACAGGGATATGCATCAACAGACCCGGACAATCGCCAGGGGGATATGAACCCCTTGTTTGAGACCATCATCGAGTACGTCTCACCGCCGTCAGTCGATGCGGATGGACCCTTCCAGATGCGCATTACTTCCCTCGATTACAGTCCCTATGTTGGTGTGATCGGGATTGGCCGGGTCCAGCGTGGCAGCGTTAAACCAAACCAGCGCATTTGCGTGGTGGATCGGGATGAAGAAACTCGCAACGGTCGTGTCCTCCAGGTCCTGGGATTCCACGGCCTTGAACGCAAGGAATCTGAACTGGCTGAAGCGGGCGACATTATTGCCATTACCGGCGTTGAGAACCTGCGTATATCGGACACCCTGTGCGACCGGGACAATCCGGATCCAATGCCGCTGCTGACGGTGGATGAGCCCACCATCAGCATGACCTTCCGCGTGAACAGCTCACCTTTTGCCGGACGGGAAGGAAAATACCTGACCAGCCGCCAACTTCGCGAACGCCTGTTGCGTGAAGCCAGCCATAACGTGGCTCTTCGTGTGGAACAGATGGATGATCCGGAGAAGTTTCGTGTATCCGGCCGGGGCGAGCTTCACCTTTCCATCCTGATCGAGACCATGCGCCGCGAGGGCTACGAACTGGCGATCTCCCGCCCTGAAGTCATCGTGATCGAAAAGGACGGCGAGCGATGTGAGCCGTTTGAGCAGCTGGTGGTTGATCTTGAAGACGCTTACCAGGGCGCTGTTATGGAGCGACTGGGTGAGAGACGCGGCGAGCTCCAGAACATGGTGCCGGATGGCAAGGGTCGCGTCAGGCTGGACTACGTGATCCCTGCGCGGGGACTGATCGGTTTCCAGTCCGAATTTCGGACCGTCACCGCGGGCACCGGCCTTTTGTTTCACGTCTTTGACCATTATGGGCCCTGTCGCGAAGGCGCCATCAGCGCACGCCGCAATGGCGTTCTGATCTCGAATGGTACGGGTAAAGCGCTGGCCTACGCGCTGTTTAACCTGCAGGATCGCGGTCGCATGATCATCGAACCTGGCACCGAGGTATACGAAGGCATGATCGTGGGTATACATAACCGCCAGAACGATTTAACGGTTAATCCTTTGAAGGGTAAACAACTGACAAATATTCGCACCGTCCTCAAAGACGATGCCGTACAGCTTGACGGCTCATGGAAAATGACCCTGGAAGAAGCACTGGAATTTGTCGAGGACGACGAACTGGTAGAAGTCACTCCCGAAACCATCAGGGTTAGAAAACTTCACTTGCTTGAGCACGAACGCAAAACTGCAAGCCGAAAGAAGAAACCGGATACCCCTGAAGAATAATTACTGCTTGATCAGCAGCGGCCTGCCCAACCAACGTTCAAGGCGACGTTCCTGTGCATTGCTGACCTTATCCTGAATGGTAATCAGGTATTTGGCAGATTTCGCTGCCTGCACCGTGATCGAGCGCTCGATCAGTCTTTGATGGCGCGCAAGTGTCAAATTTACACCGTTGCCCTGCCGCAGGGTATTTAAGACGCTGTCCAGATTGTCACGCGTCACCCGGTAGCCCCCGATCGCCAGCAGTTCATCACCGGGAATCAGACCGGCGTCTGCCCCTGCCCCGCCCAGGAAGACATTCTCAATCAACAGTAAAGGTGTGTCTGTCTGCCAGGTGACGCCCAGGTCAACCGGTACCGGAACTCCCGACTGAAGTGCAGCCTGTCGGTCCGAGTCGCGAACCAGCCGCAATCCATACCACTCCAGTGCTGCGTCCACATCGGGATCGATGATCTCGGTGGTCATGCTTTCAAGCAGGCTACCCGTTTCCTCACCTGCAATTTCAGTGACAATGTCCCTGAGCGCACGTGGTGGATAGCTGCCGTGGCTTTCACCCTGCGGCCCATAGAGCTCGTACATCCTACGCATGGCATCATCCAGGCTTTTCCTGTTACGCGTGGCCTGGCGAATGGCAGAATCAATCACGAAACCGATCAGGGCACCCTGGCGATAATAGTTGCTGTAGCTGTTGACCGTGTTTGGCGTCTTGCGATATTGCTTGATCCAGCTGTCAAAAGAAGCATGTTCGGCTGAAGTAGCATAACGACCAGGCTGTGCTTCGTATTGCTGGATTTCCAGTGCCAGCAGGTCGAATAACTCTGCAACAGTGATGACCGCAGCCCGAAACAAAAGCAGGTTGTCGTAGTAGCTGGTCAGACCCTCGGCGATCCACAGCTGGCGGGTGTAGACCTCTTCTTCATAGTTGTACTCGGCAAGAGCTGCAGGACGCATTCGCCGAACATTCCAGGCGTGAAAAAATTCATGCGCGGCCAGCGCCATCCACTTCACGTAGTCCTCTCGCGAACGCATAGCGCCCGGACTGGTCATCATGACGGTACTATGATCATGCTCAAGGCCGCCACCACCACTCATCAGAATATTCAGGAACAGGTATTCGCGATCGAACGGTCTGACGCCCCAGAATTCAAGTTGGGTGCTGACAATTTTCGCCAGGTCGTTCATGGCCTGGTCGCCATCCCAAAGATTGGTTTCACCGTAGTTGACCAGGGCAAAATCGATGCCATCCGCGTTCATGGAACGGCGCGTGATATCACCGGCAAGGATCGGGCTGTCGACCAGTTCATCAAAATTTTTGGCGATATACCGTCCCTGTGAATCGGGACCCGGCAATGCGACGGCGACACCGTCCCATTCGTTCGGGAGGGCAATTTCCATGTGCTGAGGCAGAGAAAAACTCTTTTCGCTATACAGAAAAAGGCCTGCCGGAATCAGCAGCGCAAAATCACTTTCCACCCAGTTTTCCTGAACACTCAGGGTGCCAGCCCACACTTTGTAGGTAACCTGTACGGAAGCAGTGCCGGGAGCGTCGATCAGCCAGCGATTTTTTGCCGTCTTGCGAATCGGGAGTGGCTGCCCTGATGTGCTGGCAGTGACGCTCTCAACATGAGTTGCGTATTCACGAATCTGGTAGGACCCTGGCGTCCAGCTTGGCATGATCAGTTCCAGTGATTCACCATCCGCCGGAAACCTTGATCGAACCAGAACATACTGGGTGTCGCGTTCAGGAAAACTGATCTGGTGTCGAACCGCGGCACGGTCCTGAGCAAAAAGGTTTGTGGCGCCACAAGCCAACAGTATCGTGCTGGCAATCAGCACAAACCCTTTAAAGGAATTTGAAATACGGTCGCTCAGGAAGTGACCTGCTGGTGCTTGCGAACAATCAGCATTGCCAGCTCCAGGGACTGCTCATAATTCAGTCTTGGATCGACGCTGGATTTGTATGCACGTTGGAGATCGTTTTCCGAGAGATTTCGGGCGCCACCCGTGCATTCTGTGACATCTTCACCCGTCAGTTCCAGGTGAACGCCACCAAGGCGGCTGCCGTTGTCGGCGTGAACATCAAAAGCAAGGTCGACCTCGTTCATGATCTTGCGGAATCTCCGTGTTTTGATACCCGACTCAATGGACTCTGTATTTCCATGCATCGGGTCACATATCCACAGGACCGGTGAACCCGCCTCTTTTATTGCAGAGATCAGGGGAGGAAGGTGTGATTCAATCTGATCTTCGCCCATGCGGTGTATCAGGACAATTCGGCCCGCTTCACGCTCCGGGTTCAGGACTTCGAGAAGACCGATCAGCCACTCTTTTGTCATTCCCGGCCCGATCTTGATGCCAATCGGATTGCGAATGCCACGGAAAAATTCGACATGACCGCCATCCAGGGCGGCGGTGCGCATTCCAATCCACGGAAAATGCGTTGATAAATTGAACCAGCCCCACTGCCTGGGCACTTCACGTGTCAACGCCTGTTCATAATGCAGGTGCAGGGCCTCGTGGGAAGTAAAGAAATCCACCCGCCTGATGCTGCCCGGCTCCTGGCCGGAAATGGTTTCCATAAAGCGAACGGAATGACCAATGTTGTCGGCCAACCGCTGGAACTCTTCCGCCAGGGGAGAGTGTTCAACCCAGCTGAGATTCCAGTACTCAGGATGGTGCAGATCAGCAAACCCGCCATCAACAAGGGCACGTACAAAATTCATGGTCAATGATGAACAGGCATGCCCCTGGATCAATCGCTGCGGATCAGGGATACGACCCTGTTCGGTGAACTCGACTGAATTCACCAGGTCGCCCCGGTAACTTGGCAGGGTTACACCATCCCGGGTTTCCGTATCAGAGGACCTGGGTTTGGCATACTGGCCCGCAAATCTGCCGATTCGAACAACCGGCATTTCGAGACCGTGAACAAGCACCAGGCTCATCTGCAGCAGTACTTTCAGACGGTTGGTAATCAGGGAGCCGGTGCAGTCATCAAAATGCTCGGCACAATCACCACCCTGCAGGACAAAACGTTTGCCTGCCTGGGCTTCAGCGATCTGCTCGCGCAGGTTCAGAACCTCCCACGAGGTTACCAATGGCGGCAGCCAGCTTAACCGGTCCAGGACCTCTGAGAGTGCTTTCTGGTCGGGATACCTGGCCTGCTGCAGGGTTTCCAGGCCCGACCAGGAATCCACACGCCAGTCTTCCGCGAGATTGACGCCTTTCAGGGGAGGATCGACCGTGAGGTCTGCAGAAACATCTGGGGATGTGGTCATGAATGTACCGCTTGTGCTTGGTTATTGTCCGTAAGACTGGCGGGCATTGGCCCGTACTGTGACCACGATGGTAACCAGTGTGATGCCTGTGTACCAGATCAAAGTCCAGTTGGGCATGCTGAGCCCGAGGAAAGTCCAGTCAATGGTGGCGCATTCACCAGAGCCTCTGAAGACCTGGTCCAGGACTTCTGAGAATGGCATATTGTCCAGCATGTAATTGAGCCCCTGCCCGCATTCCGGAACTTCCTCGGGAGGCAGGTTCTGCAACCAGGTGTGACGCCCGGCGATAATGGCACCAGCAATGCCACCCAGGCTGATCAGCGTGGAGTATGTCCACCTGCCAGTCGAGCCAGGATTATGAATAAAGGCCACCAGGGCAACGGCCCCGATCCACATAAACACTACTCTCTGGAAAATACACAACGGGCATGGATCAAGAAAGTCGACGTGTTGTACGTAATACCCGTAGCCAAGCAGGGCGATACACGAAAACGCGACGATGAAATACCAGGGTCTGGCGCGAAATAAAAATCCCATTTGGCTAGTCCTTTTTACATTCGATACTGGGCCCCGTTAGGCGCAGGGCATGACCCTTCTGCGACCTTCGACGGGGTGGAACCCGGCGAAGAGCCTACAGGGATGTATAGCGCAGGCTTCATTTTCAGGTACGGCTTTCTTTTCTTCGAAAGAAGTGCCTGTAAATGGCCGTCGCGCGTGGCGTGTCGCAGGAGGGGCATGCCCTCCGCCACCGCCATGTTCATTTATAATTGTACGGTTAGCGACTCAATCTGGAAATTAATATGAGTGTAAGTCCCCAAAACCTCAAGGATAGTTCCCGAGACCCGATTCATGCCTACACTGGCACACAGCTAAATTGTAAGGGCTGGCACCAGGAAGCGGCCCTGCGAATGCTGATGAATAACCTGGATCCCGATGTTGCGGAAAAGCCAGACGAACTCATCGTCTACGGCGGCACCGGCAAGGCTGCTCGAAACTGGGATTGTTACGATGCCATCGTTGCAACGCTCAAGCGCCTTGAAAATGACGAGACCATGCTGGTCCAGAGTGGTAAACCGGTTGGTGTTTTCAAAACGCATGAAGAAGCTCCGCGAGTGCTGATCGCCAATTCAAACCTGGTCCCTCGCTGGGGCAACTGGGACGTTTTCCGCGACCTGGAGAAAAAGGGCCTGACCATGTACGGCCAGATGACTGCGGGTTCATGGATTTATATCGGCTCACAGGGAATTGTCCAGGGCACCTATGAAACTTTTGCCGAATGCGCCAACCAGCATTTCGGCGGCAGCCTCAAAGGCAAATTGGTGGTGACTGCAGGACTGGGGGGAATGGGTGGCGCCCAGCCCCTTTCAGTCACCATGAATGATGGAAAGTGCCTGGCTGTCGAAGTTGATCCATGGCGGATTCAAAGACGTGTCGAAACCGGCTACTGCGATCGCATGTCCAGGAGCCTGGACGAGGCCCTTGAAATGCTTGACCAGGCCGAGGGTGCGCTTTCTGTTGGTCTGCTCGGCAACATTGCAGAGGTCATGCCCGAACTGGTCAAGCGTGACATCGTTCCGGATGTGATCACCGACCAGACCTCAGCCCATGACCTTCGTTTCGGTTACATTCCGGCAGGCTACTCTCTGGAAGCGGCGGATTCACTGCGTGAGTCGAATCCGGAAAAATATGACGGTGCCGTGCTGGATTCGATGGTCGAGCACGTTCAGGCAATCCTTGACCTTAAGGCCAGGGGTGCCATTTGCTTTGATTATGGCAACAACCTCAGGGGACAGGTTGCAGATCTCAGGAATATGCCACAGGCATTTGATTTTCCTGGCTTTGTCCCCGCATACATTCGGCCTTTGTTCTGCAAGGGCGCTGGGCCTTTCCGCTGGGCTGCATTGTCCGGCAACCCCGAAGACATCTACACAACCGACAAGGCAATCCTGGAACTCTTCCCTGAGAAAGAGGCACTGCATCGCTGGATCAACAAGGCCCGCAAACACATCCAGTTCCAGGGTTTGCCGGCCCGCATCTGCTGGCTGGAGTACGGAGAACGTGCCGAGGCGGGATTAAAATTCAACTGGCTTGTGAAAAAGGGCAAGGTTGATGCGCCAATCGTGATTGGCCGAGATCATCTCGATACCGGTTCGGTTGCTTCTCCGAACCGGGAAACCGAATCGATGAAAGACGGCTCGGATGCCATTGCCGATTGGCCATTGCTAAATGCAATGGTAAATACCGCGGGCGGTGCAAGCTGGGTGTCGCTGCACCACGGTGGCGGTGTCGGAATCGGTTATTCAATTCATGCCGGCATGGTTTGTGTTGCTGATGGCACCGAGATGGCTGATCGAAGATTGAAACGTGTACTCACGGCTGATCCTGGGATGGGTGTAATGCGGCATGCGGATGCTGGTTACGAGACGGCGATTGAGACGGCAAATGAGCGTGGCGTTGATTTGCCAATGATTAATGGGTAATACCTTCATTGGGTTGTACGTTTGAGTGCTTTCCAAAACGCGCCGTAAATACATCCCTGTAGGCTTCACGACAAGGTCCCTCTTGTCGAGAGTTTTGGAAAGCACTCAAACGCACAACTGTGGAAGGCCAAACCAAATTGGAAGACCGAGCTTTGAACAAGAATAAAATCACCGTCAAAAACCTTTACGCGGATCTCGCCGCCTCGATGGATGAGCTGAGGGAGGGTCATGATGCGGTTGATCGCTCGCGGGAAATTGTTCTGGCTGCCCTGCAGGATGGCAACGCGCACTACGGCATCAACACCGGCTTCGGAGTGCTGGCCAATAAACGCATCGGGCCAGAACAGCTTAATGACCTGCAAACCAACATCTTGCTGAGCCATGCCTGTGGTGTGGGTGACCCGGTACCCAGGCAGATTTCGCAGGTCATGATGCAGCTGAAGATTCATGCCCTTGGTCTGGGTAACTCGGGAATATCACGTTCGACCTTTGATCAGCTTCTTGCTTTCGATAAACACGGAATCGTTCCCTGGATACCCAGCCGGGGCAGCGTTGGCGCTTCGGGTGACCTGGCGCCACTGGCGCATATGTGCCTGCCACTGATCGGCCGTGGCGAAGTCTGGGATGACTCAGGGAAAGAAAAAAGGCCGGCAGCCGTTGCATTGGAAAAACACGGTCTGGAGCCCGTGCAGCTCACGGCAAAGGACGGCCTGGCATTAATCAACGGCACCCAGTTGATGTCTGCTTATGGGGCATGCGTGCTGGAACGGGTACAACGACTGATGCGAGAAGTGGACGTCCTGGCAGCCATGACGCTCGAGGCTTTGCAGGGCAGCGCTTCTCCTTTTGATGCACGTGTTCACGAGATTCGGCCTCATCCGGGCCAGGCAAAAGTAGCTTCGAATATTCGCCTGTTACTTCGCGGCAGTGAAATTCTTGATTCCCACAGGGACTGCGGAAAAGTACAGGATCCATACAGCCTCCGGTGTGTTCCGCAGGTCCATGGAGCATCAAGAGATGCTCTTAACTATTCAATACAAGTGATTGAAACTGAATTAAATTCGGTAACGGATAATCCCCTGGTTTTTGCCGATGGCGACATTATTTCCGCAGGTAACTTCCACGGTCAGCCATTGGCCCTGGCACTGGATTTTGCTGCCATTGCGCTGGCAGAACTGGGCAGCATTTCAGAACGGCGCACTTACCTGTTGCTTGAAGGTGGCGATGGTCTGCCGGAATTGCTGATGGAAGATACAGGCGTGAACTCCGGATTCATGATTCCCCAGTACACGGCCGCCGCGCTGGTCTCTGAAAACAAGATCCTTTCACACCCTGCCAGTGTTGATTCCATCCCAACCAGTCTCGGGCAGGAAGATCATGTCAGCATGGGCTCGATCAGCGCCATCAAGGTTCTGGCCGTGATGCGCAACCTGGAAAGGGTGCTCGCGGTCGAATTGCTTACCGCTGCCCAGGCGCTTGATTTCCGCTCCCCGCTGAACCCGGGGAAAGGTGTTTCAATCGCACACAAGGTCCTGCGCGATCACGTGGCTCACGCTCACCAGGACTACGAGGTCCGCAACGACCTGGACAAGTGTGCAGAGCTGCTCAGGGCTGGCACCCTGAGTTCGGCCATTGCCGAACAACTGGAAGAACTGGCCTAGTCGACTGGTGCCTGTATTAAGAAACATAGGGCAACTCGCCACCTGCCCCCCAGAGAATCGGCAGTCTGACGCCGGCCTGATTTCCAACGCGGCACTGGTCTGGCAGGATGAGCGAATTGAATGGGTGGGTCCTGATAGCGAACTGCCGGTTAAATTCGCAATGCTGGAGTCGCATGATTGCAAGGATCGACTGGTCATTCCGGGCCTCATCGACTGCCACACCCATCTTTGTTTTGGAGGCTGGCGTGGTGACGAATTTGAGATGCGGCTTCAGGGTCGCAGTTACCAGGAAATCGCAACTGCCGGTGGTGGCATTGCCAGCACTGTTGCTGCCACACGTGAAGCCAGCATGGAACATCTGCTGGATCGCGCGGCTGGATTTCTCGATGGCATGTTGGCACTCGGCGTCACCACGGTCGAATGCAAAAGCGGTTACGGCCTGAATGAACATGATGAACTCAAACAGCTTGAAGTCTATCGGCAGCTCTCAAAACAGCATTCCGTTGAGCTGGTTCCGACCTTCCTGGGCGCACATATCGTGCCACCTGAATACTCTGAAAACCGAAGTGAATATATTGAGTTACTTTGTGAGCGCCTGATTCCTTTTATTGCAAAGGAAAAACTGGCTGAATTTTGTGATGCCTTTGTTGAACAAGGCGCCTACACCGTCGAGGAAGGTGAAAAAATCCTGGGCGCAGCCAGGCAGCATGGGTTGGGCATCAAAATTCATGCAGATCAACTCAGTGCTGGTGGTGGAGCGCAACTGGCAGCGAGGATGGGCGCTGTATCGGCAGAACACCTTGAATACATTGATGAAGCCGGCATCGCCGCATTATCAGAATCCGGCACCGTGGCCGTCAGCCTGCCGCTGGCTTCAATGTATCTGAAAGAACCATTTCTGCCAGCCCGTGCGATGTTAAATGCCGGAGTCAGAGTCGCAGTTGCAACCGACTTCAACCCCGGCTCCAGCCCGAGCTTCCACCTGCCACTGGCGATGCTGCAAGCCTGCCTCTACCAGGAGATGACGCCACAGGAAGTGCTGATGGGCGCCACCACCGTGGCTGCAACAGCGATTTCACGCCAGGACAGAATCGGCTCCCTGGTTTCCGGCTTTCAGGCAGATATTGCAATCATTGATGTTCCAGACCTCAACCAGTGGATGTATCACTTCGAGGGCAATGCTTGCCATGAGGTCATCAAGAAAGGCCTGTGGTTCTGAAGACATGCGGATAGCACTGCCTGGTCGTATACAGATTGCCGGAGTCATTGACCAGGCAGATGCTGAGCGGATCATTGAGTCGGGCGCCGATATGCTGGGTTTTCCGCTTGGTCTGAAAGATGGTCGCGAAGACCTGGGTGTCGAAGAGGCAGCAAAAATCGTCGAAAGGACCTCGAGCCGGGTCACATCAGTCTGTATCACCTACCTGGACAATGCCGCGGAAATTGCAGCACTGTGTAACCAGCTCGGTGCCCGCTGGGTGCAATTGCATGGCCCGGTCGAACTGAGCCAGATTGAACATCTCAAAGCGATCGATCCGGACCTGGGGATTATCAAGAGCCTGATTGTGAGGCCGGACTTTGAGAATGCGCTGCTCAGCGAAGTCAAAAAATTCGAACCGATCGTTGATGCATTTATCACCGATACATATGACCCGGAAACCGGTCGCACCGGCGCCACTGGCAAAACCCATGACTGGGCGGTCAGTCGCAAACTTGTCCGGTTAACTGAGGTTCCCGTCATACTGGCCGGCGGCCTGACGCCTGACAATGTCAGCCAGGCAATCGATCAAGTAAGACCCTTTGCAGTTGATGTTCATACGGGTGTGGAAAATATCGACGGTTTCAAATCAAGGAAACTGGTTGAGGAATTCGTCCGTTCCGCAATCGGTGCCCTTTAGGCAATCAATACATCGTATTCCCGTTGGCAGAATCTTCCGGTATTCCCTGTATGGCATCCCAGTGTTCAACGATCTTTCCGTTTTCATCAAACCTGAAGAAATCCATCGTGACGTATTCATCTCCACCCGGCCAGATCTGGTGCGTATGTAATGCGACCAGGTCATTTTCTGCCACTGCACGAACGAACTCGATCTTCTTGCCGGGATACTCAATCGCCATCCGGTTGAAGTAGTCGATAAATGGCTGCGGCCCATCTTCCACCAGAGGATTGTGCTGGATGTATTCATCGCCAACATAAAGATCGACCGCTTTTTGAGGGTTGCCCAGATAAGCAGTGCGGTAAAAATCGATTGCATTTTGCTTGTTGGCTTTCAGGTCCTGAGTCATCGACGCACTCGTTAAACGAAATAGGCAACGATGCACCATACAGATGCAACGAGCGTCAAAAGTGCGGTTCCGGCCGCACCGATCAGGCGTCCAATTCCCTGCATGTTGTCGGCCCTCAGGCCCTGAGCATGGGCGATACGGGATATAACCAGCACCGCTCCCATGGTGTGGATGACGGTGCCACTGACACCATTCATTTCCAGAAACCCAATCAGGATCAGGGCCAGAGGCACGTACTCAACAAAGTTGGCCTGGCGACGCATCGCCAGCAGCAGGTCCTTGTTACCGCCGTCTCCGATCGAAACACCAGCTTTTCCCCTGATATTGCCAACCAGGAATGAAAGCACCAACGAAATGATGCCCAGAAGGCCTGCGTAGAGAATGGTTACATGTGGCATGTCCTGCTCCGGTTAATCAGGGCTCAGTGACCCGATAGTCGTCATGAAATTTTTTCAGGTATACCGGCGAGATCTGTTCCCGCCCACCTTTCGCGGTGGGAACCACCACGTTCAGATTGACCTTAACCAGAGTCTCTGAAACCGCTTCACTGGATATCACGGTGATCTGTGCCATTTGCATGGCTTCAATGGCCTGCGGTGGCGCTGCAGCGCGGCTTAGCTCCTGGATATTGACATATAACCTGGAGGAAGGGATTTGCATCAGCTTATCGAAATCCATGCTGGAAACAAATTCTGAAAATGGTGTGCCCTCCAGCAAACCAGCCTGGGCCCTTTGCAGAAACTCGCGCTTGGTTTTTGCCAGCAGTTCCGGATGGGTCAGCTCTGCAGCGGTTTGAAGGTCGCCATGATAGAAAGCAGTCAGGTATTCAAGGGCTACACCTTCCGCTCCGGCAAGGGTATCCGATTCCTGCGCATAGACTGCCACACAGCAAAATGCCATAAGCAACACGATTGAACACTTGGTTTTCATCAAGACTCCAGTTCCCAACTCTGATCGCACGAGGTCAGCGTCTCCTCGCTAATTTTTGCAATCCGCACATTTTCGCGAATTTCTAATGTCTTTCCGAGTCGACAACCTCATTTGTCAGAAATTCGTAAATATCTGCAATATCCTGCTCAGTAAACTCTACCTCAGACACCCATGACATCGCTTCAACCCGAATTCCTGAAGATGAAAGCCCTTGCTTCATCAACCGCTCGAATTGCGCAGGATTATATGCTGCGAGAATGCCCAGCGGTGGACCACCCTCCAGCGCATTTCCGAGAAAATCAACTCCGTGACATTCAGCACACACAAGTGATGCAAGAAACTGACCACGCGACCTGGCATCATCTCTCGGCATATTTCCCAGGCGCGGAACAGACGGGTCAACCTGGTCCGCTGACAGTTTCCAGTTACCCCGAAGTAAATTGATGCGACTCGATAGCGAAATTTCGTAATGGCGCTCAACTGGTTCTGCATCAGGTTGAGCCCTCAGAAAGAAAATGATGTCGGAGAGTTCCTGGTCGCCAAGATGCCAGAAATTATAGGAATTCATGCCAACCGCGCTTCGTCCATCGCGTTTTATACCTCGCAAAATCAGTCGATTCAGCTCCGGATCAGAGTATTCGGGAATGACTGAACCAAGCGGTGGAGCTGTAATCCGGCGAATGCCCTCTATTTCCTCAACACCGCCTTCCCCGCGAACGCCATGGCAACCGGCCCAGCAACCTACGATTTTTGCCATGCGCTCCCCGTTTTTCTGATCGGGGTTCACTGCATTAGAAACAGGTATCAGTGGAACATCATATATCTGCCTGAGCTTCCATTCAGACGCGCCATATACAACAGCAACGAATACCAACCCAGCTAAAACAATTGTCAGAATCAATATTTTCACATCATTAACTTTATGCATTAATTTCTACTTGTGCATCCAAAACTGGCCCTTGCGCTTCTAATAGGCATATCCTCACAAACAACGATTATGGAGTTTTGACATGGACAATGAAATTTGGATACCGATTGTGATGTTCGTTGTCACCGGAGTTTGCGTCTATGCGTTCTTTCTTTTCAATCACAAGAATCGCAACGCAATAATGGAAACGGTGCAGAGGGCTATGGACACCGGAAGCGAGTTGGCACCGGATATGTTGTCCAAGCTGGGCGCAGCCATCAACCCCAAGATTCGCGACATGCGGCGCGGCATAGTGCTGTTATTCATTGGTGTTGCCGGCTTTATGTGCAGCTTGTTTTTCAGCGATATGGATGTCGTAAATGGTATTCGGGCCGGGTCTGTGTTTCCGTTGATGATGGGCGCCGGCTTCCTTTTGGTCTGGAAGCTGAACAAGGACTGATTCGAATATGCTCTCCGACCGGGAACTGGCCACACGCGTGGCCATATCCGGCGACCAGGCGGCATTCACACTGCTCGTCGAACGCCATCAGACGCCGATTCGCAATTACCTGCGGCGCCTGATGGTGAATGACGATTCCGGCGCCGATGACCTGGCGCAGGACACATTCCTGGCTGCCTACCAGAAGATTTCCACCTGGCAAAACACAGCCAAGCTGAGCACCTGGCTGCACAAAATCGCTTATTTCAAATTCCTGGATTACATCCGCAAGAACAAGAGAATCCAGGTGATGGCTGAAGTACCTGAAGGTGATGCAGTCAAAACTAATACCGCGGATGAAGAAATCATGGCCAGGCACCTGATGAGCCTGCTCAAAGAAACAGATCGTGCAGTGCTCACGCTGGCCTATGGCGCCGGCATGAGCCATGCAGAAATATCCCGGGTGGTGGACAAGCCACTGGGGTCAGTTAAAGCCCAGATTCACAGGGCCAAGTTGAAACTTAACAAATGGTTGGACGAAAATGATCATTCCCTTCAGACCGAGACACAGGACAAGAAATCCAATGGGCAAGAACGTCATGCTTGATGATCTGCTGGAATATCACCAGGCGCCTGAAGACAGTGCGTTCGTCACCGAGGTGATGGACGGCGTAAAACGTCAACAGCGATTGCGTCGACTGATACTGACAGCCACCGGTATTACCGGCGCGTTATTCGGTGCCACCGGAGCAATGATGCTGGCCAGGCCACTGGCGCAGGCCATGACTGAAGTGAATCTCCTGCCAATCCTGGTCGCAGCGGTGGGCGGAATTGCCTTCCTGTTCTGGGTGTTCCAGGACGAGACTTCAGCTTCGGGATGAATGGCCCGTGCTTTTTGACTTGAGGCCTTTGAGTGTCTCATTCACCACCCAACGGCCCATAGAAAATCACCCAGGTTGAAAAATCATCGGTGAAGTCTTCAAAACGATGTTCCACCCCTGCAGGCACAAACAAAACCTCGCCCGCCTCGAATGGCTCACGCGTATCCCCATTAACGAAGTATCCGCTACCAGCCGCAACAACATATAGTTCATCGCGATCATGCGGTTGCTGTTTGTCGACACCAACTGGTTTATAAATTTCGACCGACAGGGAGCCATGCGTAAACAATTCCCTGAAGGGAGCAGCCTCTCCCTCAAGCCGGTTTAGGGCGTTAGAGATGGTCAGTCTTTTCATATCGGATACCAAATCATCTGCCGTGGTTCGCTAGTCTGAAACCCCGGGTCTGTTGGTCACACACATCAGCGTGGATACCAGTGTGGCGACTACTTTTTCACTGCCTTTGTGGCAGGCAATCAATTCACCCTCTGCGAAATAAATCGTCCTGCCAGCTTTCCTGACTCTGCCAATCGCCCTGAACCGATCACCTTGTGCCGGCGCCATCAGATTGACCTTGAATTCAATCGAAAGGACCCCCGTATTTTCCGGCATCAGGCTGAGCGCTGCATAGCCACAGGCGCTGTCAATGACCGCCGATACAATTCCTGCATGTACGAAACCATGTTGCTGGGTGATCTCCGGACTGTAGGCGAGTTCAATTTCCACCATGCCCGGCTCAACCGACACAAGCGATGCGCCCAATGTGCTCATGGCTGGTTGCCGACCAAAACTCTCAGTCACCCTGGCCTTGTAGTGTGGGTCTCTCGGCTCGAAGCTGCTTGGCTGGCTCATTCTTCCGGCATGCCTTCGAACTGAGGCAGGCCGTCACTGATCTCAAGCCAGGGTTGTTTGCTGGCTGTGAATATATGCATCTGGGGGGATACCCAGGATGCATCGTCAAGACTGCCCACTTTGATGAACACGAACCCAGGGTCTGAAGCGCACTCGAGATAGACGCCGGAACCACATTCCGGGCAATGATGTCGCGTCACCGGTTTTCCGGAATCACCAGTTACAACATACGAAGTCAGGGTCCCTTCTGCTTTGAAAGTCGCATCCTTCACCATCAGCTCCATCGACATTGGGCTTCCGGTGGTGCGCTGACAATCGCGACAATGACAATAAAAGGTGTAGTCGGGTGATTCCGCGCAGGTATATCGAACGCCGCCACAATGGCATCCGCCCTTGTATTGTTCTGGCATGTTGATTCTCCTTCAGGGTTGATTCACTGATTATGCCGACTGAGTTTAAGGGGACACAAACTTTTGGAGCACCTGGAAGTAATTTAGATTCATACGAATTCAGGCTTTGCCCGCTCAAGGTTCTCAAATCATGTAAGTTTGGGCGTTAGTCCTATAATTTAGGTGTCGAGCCAGGCTGATGGAATCGCCTGTGCTTCGAATTATTTAATCCAACGGTTTTAAGCCAGGAGCGAAAAAATGCAATACAAAGGATTGCTTGCAACAGCCTTCATGGGCTTCTTATTAAGTTTTGAAGTTTTTGCCATTGAACTGGGGTCAGTCGCGAATTCGCGCTTTTTTGAAAGCGGCGGCTGGACCCTGGATGGTGATGAAATGACCAATACCCGGGCCAAGCTAATGGAACCCGCCAATTTCGGACCAGAAGGAACGGTTCCGGAAGCCATTAATATCACAGATGTGGAAGGGGAGATTTCGTACGTGGCGCTTTCGACTTTCGATGTCTTCTTTATCGGATACTTTGACAGCGAAGGCGACAATGCGTTTTCGAACTTCGAACTGAACAGCATGGAAGCCTGGGTATCGGCCGGTGGAACAATGATCATCACTTGCGATGATCCGGGCTATGACGCCGTTTGCAACCATTTTGGCCCGACGATCGCGGGCTCGTTCGCCAACCCACCGGTGAACCCAACGCCTGCCAGCGTTTCGCGACCCATTTTTAATGGGCCATTTGGCACTGCTACAAACCTTGCCATGGCCGGAAGCCAGCGGTATTTCGATGACACCGGTGGCTTCATGGTGTTGGCAGAAGACCAGGACGGCAATCCGATCGTGCTTGAAGCTTTGATCGGCGATGGCCGGGTGGTGGTGTTCACTGATGTCGATATGATCGGCAATGACACATTGTCCGGAGGCTCCGGTATCTCAAACGACAACGACAGGTTTATGGGAAACCTGATCGCCTACCTTAACGACGAGGCGGGTGAGACCTTTTTCGTCAACGCCGGACTCAACGGCAACTGGTGGGGTGGCCCCGGACGTAGTGGTGAAGGCGCGCAGATGGAGATCGTAGACAATGGTGTCAATTTTGCCGTTGTGTTGACTTTCTACAGCTATGACACAGAGGGCAACCAGATATTCCTGATTGCGGTTGGAAACATCAATCAATTCATTCCCGAAAACACCCTTGAATTGGATGTATTTATTACCGAAGGCGGCATGTGGGGGAATGATTTCAATCCAGCGACAGTCACCGAATCCCCGGTCGGAACAGCTTTGTTGACTGTGTATCACTGTGGACTGATAAGGCTGGCATTTGACCCCAGCCCCGCATATGAAGCCCAGGGCTATACTGACCTTGAATACGATTTCGTCAGGCTGGCAACACCAATTGCGCCCTGCCCGGTGAGATTCCCGGGACCGGTGCTCTAAAGCCATTCAGTCATATTGGATCTGACTGGTAATGACGTCCATGCGCCGCGGTTGGACGCGGCGCATGGTTTTGACACTACCGGCATGATTAATTGAATCGGCCTCAATATTGCATAGCCAACCACTGTTCCGTCAGATTCGAACAATGGGATAGGGTTATTGATCGTGCCGGTAAACGTGAAGTGCGTACGAAATCTGAATTCCGGTAAATACCAGGGATGGCAATGCGGTCAGTGGTGAACCAATTCTGAAGTGCGAATATATGGCGCCAAGTGACATGACCGTCAGTATTGCAAGACTCAATATTCTGAAGCGGCCCAAAAGTAGCAAGACTGCACAGGAAAACTGCAAGGCACTCACAAGGTAGAGGAATTCAGACGGATAGTTGAACCTGTCCGAGAACAGGCCTGTCATTGCTTCGGCAATGCCAAACGCCGGCGAACCAACACCATAGGCAATGACAAGAAACCAACGGGCAAACCCTGGCCAGCTGTCAGTCCGGGTTTTGGTATCATCTTCGCTCAAAAATGGCCTCCTGGCTTATCCAAGCAACCAGCTGATCAGCATCACCCAGACCACGATAAACGCTGGCCCAAGCAGACCGATCAGTATTCCGCCCGGCCGTAAATCTCGTGACTCAATACAGCCTGTGCTGTAGGCGATGGCGTTCGGCGGCGTGGAGACGGGTAACAACAAAGCACAGGACGCGCTTAATCCCAGCACCACACACATCTCGATCTCCCTACCCGGAAGTAGCACCACGGCAACCGGCAGAATGACTGACACAGTTGCCGTATTACTCATGACATTCGAAAGCAACACGGTAATGATCGCCATCATCAACAACACAAGGGCATCAAGGTTTAGCCTTGATAAAAAGTCGAGATGAGATGCCATTCGTTCAGCCAGGCCGGTATCGACAACAGCTGCGCCAAGTGAAAGCCCACCCGCCACCAGCATCAGGGTGTCCCAGGGAAGCTTCCGGACCTGGGACGAATCGATCACCTGCGTCATGGTCAGGCCCGCGATTGGAATCAGGGAAATCGCTGCCACGTGAATTCCATGTAAGGGTGTTGTCATCCACAAACCGACAGTGACAATTGAAATACCACCCACGATCCAACGATCACGTTTGTTCGATAATGCCGGTTCGTCAGCGCTCGAAAGGTCCAGTTCTATGGCTTCCATATCTGCCGGATACCGCTGGGAGATAAACTTCCAGGCAATCAGCACCAGGCCAATGGATATCGGCGCACCCATCACCATCCATTCAATAAAATCAATATCCGGCCCAAAATCGGCAGCAACACCGACCGCAATGGCATTTGGAGCACTGCCGATGATGGTACCCATGCCGCCCACTGAAGCGGCAAGTGGAATCGAGATCAGCAATGCCCTGGAAAACGGCTTGTCCTCACCCAGTTGTTTAACCAGGGGCAATATCGCACCGATCATCAGCACGGTCGTGGAAGTATTGGAGATAAACATCGATGCGACCGCACTGGTGAGCATGATCGCCAGCAGGACGCGGGAAGGACTACTTCCTGCAGGCCGCATTGCCAATGCGAAAATCTGTCGGTCCAGGCCCGTCCGGGAAAGGCCATCGGCCAGGAAAAAACCACCCAATAACAACCAGATAACAGGACTCGACCACGTATCCACGTAGCCACTGACATCCCAGGGTTCTGGCAGAAAGACCGTGGTCCCAAGGGTGAAAACCAGGTACCCAATGATTAAAAGGCCCACAGCAAACGCCGGAACAGCCTCTGTGGCCCATAGCCCTACTGCGATCAAAAACAGGAACAACACCAGTCGCTGTTCCGCTGGCATGCCACCGGTCAGGGCATTCCAGGTGTACCAGGCCATGATAGCAACACCAAGGAACAGCAATAACCGCCTGAAGCTGTGATTTTTAACCGGCTGAAGGATTCTGAATGCTGCGTGACGAGTATCGCGATGGCCCAGCTGTTTCGCCAGTCTTGAGAACTGCCTGGTGATCGGTTTCATGGGTCAAATTATAGATTGGGCCCCGGGCACCGGACCGGTGCCAGATCAATTTCCTGCCTGATATCGACTACCATGGCCTGGTTGAATCCTGGCCGGAATCAGAAATGATGATCAGCAAGACATAAGCAACCTCATGAATTACGTTTTACTAAAGCAATTGCACTTGTCCCTGGCGCTGCTTTCAATTTCCGGCTTTGCGGTTCGCTGGTGGTGGCGTGCAAGAAATTCCAGCCTGAGCAATCACCCGGCGATTCGGATTGCACCCCACGTACTCGACACAGTTTTTCTGATTACGGGCATTATCCTGGCGGCACTGAGTGGCTTTTACCCCTGGTCCGATGCCTGGCTGGCCGCCAAGATTGGCGGATTGTTGGCCTACATCATCCTCGGGATGCTGGCCATGTCTTTTACGTCGAAACCCGCCCGCAATCTTGCTTTTGCACTCGCGCTGCTCACTTTTGCCTGGGTGATCAGCGTCGCATATACCAAATCAGCCGCTGGATTTTTCCAGGTCTTCACGTGAATCCTGCACGTTGTAAATTTGCTTCTGCAGGCAATGTAAAAAATGCGGTTCTGCCTTCCAACCATTCGGGAACCGTATACGTGCGTGTTCGCGATACCGGCAACAGCCAGGGCAACAGCGCCCAGGACACGGTATTTATCGATCATCTGTACATTCGGGTCGACAACACCCCGAGTACGCCCCCAGCTGATCCATCCGGCCTGACGGCCAATGCCGTTGCTCACAACCAGGTGAATATCACCTGGTCAGACAACGCCAACGATGAAACCGGGTATGAGGTCGAACGTGCAGTGGGTAGCGGAAGCTTCAGCCTGGTGACAACGCTGGGTGCCAACAGTGCCAGCCCATTGACCAACTACGTTTACCGCGTACGTGCGGTCAAGAGCGGCCTGTTCTCCGGCTACAGCAACACTGCATCTGCGACCACGCCGGATCAACCGGCAGTCACCCTGAGTGTGGTGGGCTATAAGGTCCGGGGGCGGCATAATGCTGACCTGACCTGGAGCGGTGCCAGCGGCGCAAACGTTGATATTTATCGCAATAACAACCTGGTAGCGACAACAAACAACGATGGCGCGTACACGGACAACATTGGAACCAAGGGAGCGGCAACCTACACCTACCAGGTGTGTGAAGCCGGAACCAGTACGTGTTCCAACACGGATACCATCGTATTCTGATTCCAGGAAAGTTTATGAGTGAAAGAGAAAGCAGGCTTCGGCCTGCTTTCTTTTTTCAGGCTCTGAAAATGCTTTAGGATGAACGGGTCAGAGGGAGGATTCAGTCTTGAAAACAACCATTACCTGTTTGATTACCGCATGCCTGCTTTTCATGGCAAGTTCGTTATGGGCCATCGTGCCGGCGGATGATGTCATCAAAAACGCGCTTGCCGATCTCGAAAGATATGAGGGCCAGGCCAGCAGTCTCAGTCCGGGCCAGTCTGCCGGTGCCAACCGAATATTAAAGTTGCTCAGGCTGTCGCGAGACCGGCTTGATTCTTCACCCAACAAGACTGATCCATCCTGGATTGCAGTCGACGAACGCTATGCAATCTTGCAGTCAAGCCTGGAAGAGATTGTGTCTCCCTCGCAACCTGCAACATCATCACCAGCTGCAGCCAGCGCCACCCCGACAACGGCAACACCTCCTCCTGCAGCGACAACAGCTACCCCGGCGCAGGCCACTACAGCCAGTGATGTGCCAGAACTGGTTTCCGGGCAACGCGTACAGGTGAGGAAACTGGCGCGGGACATTCAGAACTCGCGCGAAAGCATTTCAACAAGTGGTCCATCAGCATTCCAGGATCCGGCAAATGTTACCGCCCGCAAAGAAAGACTGGATCAGTATGCAGCCGCATTAGCCCGATACCCCCAGGTGGATGACCCGGACGTTCAGGTCGCCCAATCCGAATATGAAGCACTGCGCGAAGCCCTGAGTGCTGAATACCAGCGCGCTCAGGAGCAACTGTCCCAACTTGGTGATGTTCAGCAGTCGCTGGCAACGATTGAAAACAATTTCACTGATTATCCAATGCCTGATGCGTTGGCTGTGCCTTTTTCAGAAGCCCAGGCCCAGGATTGGGTGACCGCTGCAGGCAAAGCCCGCACTGTTGCAGAGCATAACCTTGAGCAACTGGCCATGATTGAGCCGATCGCGTATTTGCCAAACAACCCCGGAACACCACAAGGCGGAGCGCCTTATGATTCGGACGATGTCAAACGCATGCAACGAAACGCCCAAAGCATATTGGGCAATATTCAATCGACCTATGAGTCCATGGCAGGCGACCTCGAAAATCGCATGCAAAGTATAGAAAATGACACCCTGACCCGGTGGGCCATCGATCCTGAGCAGGACGAAAATCGCTGGCGCTTCATTGGTGAACTTCAGCCTGACGAGGCTTACGGCGTCTTTGATGAAGCCACTGAAACTGCAATGTCTGCCAGATACCTTGAAGCCGCTCTTGGCCGTGATACCAGTCGTGCCGATGGTGTGCTGGCAGGCATAGAAAATGCCAGGGCCAAATACGACAGTGATCGTGCACTGGCCCTCGAAACATCAGCCCTTCCAGAGCCCAAATCAACCGATCGCGAGCGCCTGAAAATTGCTGAAGAAATTCTTGCCAATCCGAAGTATGAGTTTGGAGAACATGGAGAAATTGTCCTGACCACTGCAGAAATCATCGAACGTGAACGCGAAGACAGCGAAATCGAGATTGATGAAGCGGAACTCACGGCCAGCGGCGACATTGAAATGTCCGGAACAGAAACCACCTGGACCTACCGCTGGCAGGAATTCAAGTTTGCCGTGCCCCTGCGCGAAGATGATTCTGATGAATGGTTTATCTGGTGGATCACGGCCAAGAACTTCTCATCCGGCGGCGCACGAACACCGATTAACCGCTGGGTGTCCGGGGAAGCCAACAAGGGAGACCGGATTCTCGAGTCAAACCTTTGAGATTCTGCTTATAGAGCGACTTGCGGCGTGGATGCGTTCCAATGAACCCTCTAATCGAGAAAATACGCAAGGCCTTTGCTGATGTTGCAATTCCGGACGAGGAAGCGCTGACCAACAGCTTTGGCGATGAGGCCGACGCCCTGGTACGGGATTTCAGGGACAAAACCAGTTGGGAAGAGTTGAGTCCCGGGTTTCTCAACCAGGCACCCGAAGGATGGGGCAGCGCTTTGTCTTTTTTTTCCGCCCAGGCATTGCAGGCCTTTCTTCCCGCATACATGATCGCTGATATTGAAGGGACCCTGGAAATCGGTGATCCCACACCCCGTCTCTGCTCATTCGTTACGCCGATGATGCAAGACAAAAAAATCGCGAAATTTTATGGTGGCGGCACCCTGGGTGAGCATGCCCGCAGGGAATTTTCAATTTTTTCTGACGAACAGGTCACTGCAATCGTCGCGTATTTATGGTGGAAGCTGGAGGACGGGATCTATAATCCCATCGTGGAACAGGCCCTGGAAAATTACTGGCTTGAACGGGCTGATCAATCCTCCGAGTAAATGATCAACTGGTCGGAATAAGTTGAATTCGTGACCAGGTCCGGACTAACTGACTTATGAATCGTTGGTTTTTCGAATAGCCTGCCTGTTGGTGTACATCAGTAACAAACTGACGAGCAATCCGAACGCAGCGAAACCCGCAAGGAACCAGAAATAGTGCTGGTGGCCTGTGATCCCGGGAGACCGATCAAGCAACATGCCCCCGGTGTATGCCACGAACACATCCGGAGTGAAGCCCACAACTGATATCAGGCCTACCGCGGTACCGGTCAGGCTCAACGGCACCCGTGATTCTTCCATCAGTGCATAGTAAAGAGCACGCAGGCCAAACATGGCTGCGCCCCCGATTAACAAGTTAATCAACAACACCCACCCCGCATTCGGTTGCGGTGTGTACAGCGCCATAAACAGTTGAGAAGCCAGTAACAGAGCGAAACACAATACAGTCATTCGTGTGACATTGAATCGATCCCCCAGGAAACCGGCAGCAAGCGCGCCAACCGGCCTCATCCATGCACCGATTGCTGATAATCGCGCTGCCTCTGAGTGCGACATGCCGAAGCCTTCAACGGCGTACAGGGAATAGTTATCAAAACCCTTGTAAGAAACGTATGCGCAAACAACAACCAGCCCGATCAGCCATACAGATGGCATGCGCAACACCCTGAAAACATCAACAACCAGGCTGGCAGTGGTGGCCTCCTGACCACCCTCTGGCCTGGTACTCACGAAATCTTCTGGCTTGCCGGAACTGGCCAGGGCAAACCATACGAATAGCCCGGCCAACGCAGTGGCAGCGCTGTAGCCGTAAATCACATACTGGAGCACCGCTTTGCGCTCTGATGGACTGGCCGCAGCTTCGCCCTCGGGAAACAGGAAACCAAAAACCAGGGCAGCCAGGGATGCCAGCGAGGCCGCATAAATTCCACGTCCCGCATCAAGCAAGCCAAATGCCCTGCCCTGTTCATCAGTTGCGCCCCACTCGCGGGTTGCCCGCATCAATGCTGCCCAGAAAAAGAGAATGGTCGTGATGCCAAAGAAACCCCAAACCAGGACGGCACCCGTGTACCCGGGAAATGACGCCAGGTACAGCCCACCTGCCGAGGTTGCAAATAGCGAGAGTGTCAGCAAAACCCGCGGAGGAAAACGATCCGCCAGAATACCTCCGGGGAAGTAGCAAAGCATCGCAACGATTCCGTAAACACCCTGCGCTGCCCCGAGCTCTGTGTTGGTCAGCTCAAATGATTCCAGAACCGTGGCACGGAAAAAACGGGTGATGTGAAACGGCAGGGCAAATACCGCCTCACCGGCCACGATCAGACCGAGCATACAAAAAATGCGGTTAAATCGACTTGAAGTTTCGATTGTGTTTATTGGCTCCGGGGAAAATGGTCATCCCTTTTTGATTCAATCGTGACTCAAATATACAAGATGTATTCCGAATGCTCTGGCATTGTGGCGTCAATCAACGACGATATGGATAAATTTCGCCACTCACTTCGCAACGGACTCACACTATGAATTCAATCAAGTTCTGTTTTGCCACCCTTGTGTTCCTGATTTGGGCCAACACTGGCCTGACCAATGAATCGACTGATGAATCGGCTGATGCAATGCAGGCGCGCATCAAACATCAAATGGCTGCACCTGACCGGCACCGTTTTGACCTTCCCAGGGACGAGGCTCGCATGCCATTTGAAACCTTTCAGTTTCTCGGCCTCGAAGCCGGGATGACTGTGATGGATGTTGGTGCATACGCCGGCTACACCACCGAAATGCTTGCCGCTGCAGTGGGGCCAGAAGGCAAGGTGTTTTCACAAAACACCGAACAAGTGTATTTGCGGTACGCCGATGGATACTACAAGCGCACCATGGACGAACGCCTTGCTGCTAATCGACTGCCCAATGTCGAGCTGTACATCGTCGAGTACGACGACCTTGGTCTCGAGAACGAACTGGACATGGCCTTTCTGGGAAACCTGATCCATGATTTTCTAAACCGCGATGGCGAAGAACTGGCGCTAAGATTCCTGCGTAACATATATACCGCACTCAAACCCGGCGGAGTGCTGGGCGTGATTGATCACGTCGGTGACGAAAACCGTAATAACGGACCTTTGCACCGCATCACACCAGAAGACGCCAGGCAACTGCTTGAAAAAGCAGGTTTCGTCATCGAGGCGGAATCGGACCTGTTCGCCAATCCGGACGACGACCACAGCCTGATGGTGTACAACGAGGCCATCTACCGCAATACAGACCGGTTCTTCTACAAGGCGGTCAAGCCGGGGAGCCATTAAACACTACAACTAAAGCCCGTTTAACCAGCTGAGGAATACCATGAGAAACGGACCGGCATCGGGCTGCCCCGCTTCATCACGAAATGCCGCCCCTGCGCTGTCAAACAATGTGAAGTGATGATCCATTCGTGGAATCAGTTCAAAGCGCGCAAGATCCGGTTGATTTCGATTAACCACCCGCACCACGGTTTCATGC
>Ga0102946_1000105_pt1 | contig 27625 bp, 15 predicted proteins | sample SalPon2A_A_D1_MG_FD_78209 | JGI IMG/M metagenome (GOLD analysis project Ga0102946, IMG submission 78209) | Soil microbial communities from South San Francisco under conditions of wetland restoration - Salt Pond MetaG R2A_A_D1_MG | ecosystem: Environmental > Terrestrial > Soil > Wetlands | place... | reverse complement strand
GTCTATTGACCTTCCTGTAGTAACTAAAGTTACGCCTGAAAGACGGATAATGAGGTGATTCCCGCTTGCGGTGGGCCTTTTAAGGGAAAGTAACCATGATTACGCAGTTACTTTTGTTACGCGGCTCTTTTCGATTCCAGCTCTGGTCAGAAACATGTCAATAAAGATCGTAGCGTAAATGAGGATATGGAGAACAGGTTTTAGCTCGCGTGTGACCTCATGGCAGTCTTAACCGGGCGGGAATGAAGCTGAGTTATGGGTCGATAATCTGAATTACAGTAGATTTCTGGACGGCCTGACTGGCGACTGGCAAATCATTATGCACCGCAAAGCAGCGGAGGGATAGTGCGCACAAAAGAGATTCAGCCGATAAGCACATAGCAATACCGCGCCACTGAAGCCACAACGCCGACAGCACGTTAAAAAACAAGCGAGGTCCGTATGCGTCTATGCCGGGCAAGGGATCCTAGTCGCGCAGTTTCAATCGCTTGCTCAAGGCCGGCCGCGAGATGCCGAGCAGGCTGGCCGCTTGAGTCTGGTTTCCCCCGGCGCGGAGCATCGCTTCGTCGACAAGAAGGTTTGCCACAACTTTCAAGGTTGGAAGTTTAGCCGGAAACTGGATAGTGTCGGAATTATTAACCTTTTCCACGCCTGGTTCTTCATCCTTCAGATGCAAAAAACCATCTCCGGTCGCGATTGTTTTGCGGAATGGCTCCAGCGACAGTTGTCCTTTCCGGTAAAGACTGACGGCCTCATGAGTCATTGCTCTCAACTCACGAACATTGCCGGGAAAGGAATACGCCTGCAATAGTGTTATGAGCGCAGCGGGAGCCCGGGGTGTCTGCTTACCCATATCCTTAGCCGCAGCATCAAGAAACTTCTCCAGCAGCAGCGGAATATCTTCCCGACGCTCACGTAGTGGGGGCACATCGATTCGGTGCGAGCACAACCGATAGTAAAGATCCGTCCGAAAAGAACCATCCTGCTGACGTGCAGCCAGATCCTGATTGGTCGCGAAAACGATGCGAGCATTGACCCTGGATGGCCTATCCTTGCCGAGGGGATAGTATTCCCCTTCCTGCAGCAGTCGCAACAGCTTGATTTGTGAGCCGGGCTCCAGATCACCTATTTCATCAAGAAAAAGAACACCGCCCGCGGCCTGTTCGATGACTCCGGACCGCGCCTGGTCCGCCCCGGTAAAAGCTCCCCTGGCATGACCAAAGAGCGTGTCTGAAAAAACGTTGTCATCCAGTCCGGCAACGTTGACGGCGACCCAAGGGCCATCCTGACAGGTGGCACGATGGACTGATCTGGCGATTAACTCTTTGCCGACTCCGCTTTCTCCGGTAATCAGAACCGGTTCACTGCTGACAGCAATCGCCTCTATATATTGAAAAATCTTCCTCATCTGTTTGCTTTGGGACGTGATCTCTGCAAAGAATTCAGGATGCTCAATCTTGCCCTGTAAAAATCGTTCGCGCAGCTCCCGGTTTTCGGCCTGCAGCTCAGATACGGTCAGCGCCCTTCGCACGCCTGAAAGGATTCGCTCTTCCTCTGTTGTCTTAATAAAATAATCAAACGCTCCAAGTTTCATACACTTGACTGCCAACTCAACCTGATTCAGCCCGGTCATAACAATGACCGGAACCATCGGATAGCCCTGCTGCAACTGCTCCAACAGTTCGTCACCACTTAGATGAGGCATCGTCATATCCAGCACAACCAGACTGACTGGCGTCTGCTGCAACAACGCCATGACTTCTCGGCTGTCCTGACAGGTCAAAATATTGTTAATCCCAAGAGTTCGGGTCAAGGTTCGGCTCATCACCCGCAACCAGGATGCTTCATCATCGATCAGCAGAACCGGGAATTTCGGATTATTATCCATCATGCTTCAGCCTTCCTGTTCCATTTGCGGGAGTTCAAGGGTCACGACAGTCCCTTTTCCAAGTTCTGAGTTGAACAACAGCTTCCCCCGATGTTCGTCAATGATCCGCGATGAGACGGACAATCCCAGGCCAGACCCTCCGCTTTCACGCTTGGTTGTAAAGAAAGGATCGGTAATCTGGGTAAGGTTCTCCATAGAGATTCCAATCCCCTCGTCATGGATCGCGAGCCCGACAATCCCCTTGGCTTTGTTTTCAAAGGTCCTGACCTCAATACCATGATTACGATCCGGTAGCGCCTGGCAGGCATTCAGCAACAGATTAACCACGACCTGCTCCAGCCGCTGAGGACTGCCGCTGCAGAACAAATTATTCTGCTCGTAATGCTCTTGGAAGTTTCCAGTTGCCTTATTAACCGGAGTCCTTGTCAGGCTGACAGCTTTTCGCGCCACATCGTTAAGATCAATCAATGCCGATTCCCCGCGTGACGGATTGGAAAATTCTTTTAATTCTTCGACGATCCGTTTGATCCGCTGGGCGCTGTCGATCACTTCGTCGATGATTTCCGGCACCTCCTGGCGCATGCGGGAATAGGGCAAACCAGCAAGAAGAAAATCGTCTTCTGTCCGGGCACGCTCATCCAACAAGGGCAACAACTCGCAAAAAGAGTCTTTCAACACCGGCATATCGAGCAGAATCAAGCCGGTCGGGTTATTGATTTCATGCGCAACGCCTGCCGCTAATTCTCCGAGGGCAGCCAGATGCGCGGAATGGGCGGCCTGCTCACGCAGCTGAACTTTTTCGGTCAAGTCGCTGGCGACCTGAATGACATTGACGATCGAACCATCCGGGCCCATAACAGGAAAGCCCTTGACACCCCAAACCGTACCGTGGACCGTCCTTTTGACAGTCTCAAAGCTGGCATTTTGCTCAAAGACCTGCCGGACGCAATTGTCACAGCGTCCCTCTGCACACCCCCAGAAAACGGCACATTCCATCCCACGCAGATCCTCGTGATCAAAGCTGGACAGTGCCTTTGCTCCCCGATTGGCCCAGACAATCTTCATTTTTGAGTTGAACAGGACCAAAGCGTCAGGAATTCCTTCCAGCACCGTCTGGTATTCGTGCGAAAGTTTCCGGTATTGTCGCTCGTTGGCTTTCAACTCCTCCACGAAATCGAGTCGCTCCAACTCAACCGAGGCGCGATCAGCAAAAATCTTCAATAAGTTTTCAGCAAGAGAAGAGTCTTCACACGTATGAGAATAGAAAACCACCATCATGCCGACAGCTACGCCGTCTGAGCGCCAGAGCGGAGTCCCGACGTAGGCTTCAACCCCCATTTCTACCAACAGGGAGCTCTCGGAAAAAAGCTCTTGTACATCTTGGGGGAAAGAGCAGACGCTCCGACTTTCCAACACTTTTTCGCAGGGCGTCCCTGCCAACTGATAACTGAAATTATCGATTTTTTCCCCATGAGCAAAAGCGATAAAACTGTTAACCGTCCCCGGGTCATCCTGATCGATACGACCAACAAAGGCGTAGTCAACACTCAGGACAATACTCAGGTTCTCCAACAAATTGACGAAAAAATCACCACCGGTGTCGGTCAAAACACTGTCGGTCAAGTGCTGGATCAGCTCTCCGTGCCGTCTCTGTTCAGTGATATCAAGGAGAACCCCGTCGAGATGCATGGCTCCATCATCGGCGGAAACAACAGCCTGCGCCCGCTCATTCACCCAACGGAGACTGCTATCTGCATGAACGATCCGGTATTCGCAGGACAGCGGCTGCAGGGTCTCTACGGCGGTCTGCAGTTTAGTTCTTCTCGCGGCAGCATCATCCGGGTGAATGATGCTCTCGTAACTACGAACCCCGGAGTCAATAAAGGCTTCAACCGGGTAGCCGGTAATCTCAACAATAGCCGGGCTGCAATACCTGACCGTGAAGTCATGATCGCACGAACTGCGATAGACGGCACCGGGGATATTGTCGACCAGGCTCCGAAAACGCTCCTCGCTCTCTTGCCTGGCCCTTTCCATAGAACGTTTGCTCTGCACATTGACGATTCTTTCGCAACACCGATTAAGTGTGGCAAACAGGTCGATCTGAGTAAACGGTTTCTTCAGATAATCGTATGCGCCCATCTTCAAGGCACTCACGGCCGTGTCAGGATCGGTCAGGGCCGTCATGACAACGCAGACCAGGTCAGGAGCAGTTGCCTTGAGTTGATTGATGAGTTGAAGGCCGTCATTCTGCCTCAGTGGAATATCAATAAGAGCAATGTCCGCGCCGCAACGGTTTAAGGAGGTCAGGGCCGTATCAACGTCAAACGCTGTCGCGATCAGATAATTTTGCGACTCAAGAAGATCAGACAAGCTGGCGGCAAAATCCCGATCATCATCAACAATTAGAAGTCTGTACTCCAACTTGCTGTTCAGTGAATCTGCCACGGGGAAAACCTCTCTGATGCGAGGGAGGGATAACAGCTAAATATACTTTTTAACCAGAGTGAGAAATTGTTCCATAGCAAAAGGCTTCAACAGGATTTCAGCAGCTCCGGCCGATCGTGCACTCTCCAGCCGCTCACTGTCCCTGAATCCGGTCATAATGACGCATGGAATATCCGGCCAGCGAGAATGAATATTCCGCAGACACTCGATACCGTTCATCCCCGGGAGCTTTATATCCATAAAAGCCAGCCCGATCTCTTCACTCTGTTCCTCAAGAAACAACAAGGCATCCTCTGCAGAGGGCGCCTTTATAGCAGTCAGATCACGCAAGCCGAGAACCAGTTCCAGGCTCATCGAAAAATCGGGATCGTCCTCTATGATCAAAACGTTGGCCATATCCTGCTCATTCCTCTCTTTGACCTGGCAGCCAGAGCGTCACAGTCGTTCCCGTCCCGGGGGCGCTGGTAACGGCAACATCCCCGCCATAGTCCTCGATTATATTTTTTACGACCGACATACCCAGCCCAACGCCAAACCCCTTGGTGCTGAATAGCGGCTCGAAAACCCGGCTCATGACATCCTCGGTAATCCCGGGTCCGTTGTCAACAACATCCAGCCCGATTTTTCCGTCCGCTCTCTTTAAGGAGAGGGTTATCCGCGCATTTCCACTTGAACTTTCACCCAGGGCCTGGACCGCGTTATCCAGAATATTAACAATGGCACGACGTAACCGCTCAGGATCGACTGCAACAACAAACCCAACGGGCAACTCACAGACCAGATCGATCTCCTTCGGCCGCCGATGCTCTGCAACCAACTCCTTGAGCCATGGGCCAAGGTCGAGGGCTTTCCTGACCAGTTCTTGATTTCGGGTAAAGTCGAGTAGCTCACTGATGATACTATCGCAGCGGCGAACATTCCGGTCAGCGAGGGTCAGAGCTTTGTCCACGCGTTCCACCTGTTGTTTCTGCAGTGCATCCCGAACCGAAAAGATCGCATTAGAGACCGTTCCCAACGGATTTCTCAATTCATGGCTGACGGTTGCTGTCAATTGTCCCAGTACGGCCAGGCGTTCCTTCTCAATCAGCTCAGCCTGGGTCTCTTCAAGTTGTCGGGTCCGTTCCGAAACCAACTCCTCAAGGTGCAGGCGGTAGCGCTCCAACTGTCTTTCGGTTACTTTGCGATCAGAAATATCGCGAACCATCGACATGGCTCCTATCGGCAGACCATTCTGATCGCGCAGCGGGGTATTATGCCAGTCGCAATAGATGATTCGACCATCCCTGGTCTTGTTGGCATTTTCACTATGCGCAGTCCTGTCACCGGTCAACAGTCGCTGATAAAGCTTCTCCATCCGCGGAACAACGTCTTCCGGAACAACCAGATCGTTGGCATGTCTGCCTTGCGCCTCTTCGCTTGTATAGCCGAAGATTTCTTCTGCAGCGGGGTTCCACAGTTCAACGTTAAAGTCAGTGTTCCAGACCACACAGCCGATCGGCATCCTGTCGATTATCAGCTGAAGTCGTTCCTCATTGCTGCGCAGTGCTGCTTCGATGCGCTGCAATTCGGAGATATTCCAGATGACAGAGATCACATGCAGAACGCCATCCAGTTCAATCATCCGCGCCGAGATTCTTCCCGTAAAAAAACTTCCATCCTTGCGCTTAAGCTTGAACTCCTCACCATGGACAACAGCTTTTCCCCGCAAGGTATTTGCAAATCGCAGGCGATCCTTTCTGGAATACCATACATTCAACTCTGCTACCGAGCTGCCGATCGCTTCCTCCGGCAAAAAACCAAATAACGCGCCAAAACTCTCGCTGACGTCAGAGATGACCCCTGTTTCAAAATTCAGGACTGCAATCGCATCGGGGCTCAGCTGAAAAACCGTTTTGAAGTAAGCGGCCTTGGTCTGCAACTCTCCATACAAGTCCTTCAATCGCTCTACCATGCGATTGAAGGATTCTGCCAAAACTCCGGTTTCATCCCTGTTTTTCACCATAATTTTTGCCGATAGATCCCCGGCGGCAACCCTGGAGGCCATCAGCGACATGTTCATTAACGGTCCGGCGATACGCCTTGCCGCAACGAGGTTGCCGACAAACAGCAGACCGGACAGAAAGGTTCCGATCGCGACAATAAGCAGTCCGAAGGTTCTGGCCGAAGCAAAAGCCTCCTGTTGACTTACTTCTGCCAGCAGCGCGACCTCAAGGTTCGGCAGCCAGCGATAGGCGCCAACGACGGGAACCCCGGCGTAGTTTTTGTAGAGACCACCCCCACGTCCACCCTGAATCGCTTCTTGAATACCCTCGCTGTAGGTCTCCCACAAAAACTCCGGCTGCCCGGAACGCTGAGCACTGATCAGTCGATTTTCCAGGCTGACAACATAGGTTTCGCCGGTTGCTCCCAAACCAGCATGCCCGAAAACCACCTGAGCCATACGATCCAGATCGAGATGCACGACCAGCACTCCCTTGCGCACGCCTGAAGCATCCAGAAGAGGCCGCGCCACAGTAAATGCTGGCTCACCTGTGCCCACCCAGGAATAAATACCCCGGGTAAGGACATCCTCGTCGCCGAGGCCTGAAAGCGAATAGTCAGCTCGCAGTTGGCCTTCACTCTCTCGACTGGTCGAGAGCAGAACCTTTCCATCAACACCCGAAAGAATCATAATCTCCCGAATTCCCTGATAATTTTTTATGTAGGAAAAGAGAAACTCGGAGAGGTTTTTGGAGCCATCAGCATGATAGCGGTGGGAACTTTCGTAGGAGAGTATATTGGCAACATTTTCACGGAAAAACGGAGTCCTGGAAAGAAAAACAATATCCTGCTTCTGGTCATCAATCCAGCGCTTCAGCTCTGCATCATGCCTATCTATAGCGCTTGCAAGGCGGGTATGGGCGGTGCCGATGAGGATATTCCTGACGCTGTAATATGCGATTAGACCGACCACGACAACAGCAACGACAGAGAGGACCAGAGCAGGACCTACCAATCTGCGAACCAAACTTTCCCTTATCCATTTCATAAGCATATTCATAGGGCCCTACTTTCGAACAAATGACTCGCGAAAAAGGTTCTTCTCGAGCACTTTCAAAGGGTTAAGCGAAAAGGTTATGACACGCTCATATTACGTTGCGGCCCTGCTTCATGTCTACCGGACTGGCAAAAATCTGCAGCAGACAAGCTCTGTCGACAGAAAGGACGAGGGTAAATTGTGCGATGGCGTCTGCCGACCGGCAGAGAGCTATTGAATTGTCGAAAATAAAGTTCTCGCCATCTGGTGAAAATATTACCTATACTTCTTCCCTGGATTTTTTATTCCTGTTTCTCAAAAAGACGGAAGGCTACTCATGAATAAGAATCCCGTTCTGATTCCGGTCGGTGGCGGCAAAGGGGGGGTCGGTAAAAGCCTGACAGCAGCAAACCTGGCGGCGGCACTGGCAAAACTGGGGAAACAAACCATTCTGGTCGATCTCGACCTGGGCGGCTCAAATCTGTACAGTTACCTCGGGCTGCCAAATAGCAATCCGGGGATCGGCGACTTTCTTTTAAACAGAGATGGGGCCCTCGCCGATTATCAGACCGGAACAAGCTACCCGAACCTGAGCTACATCCCCGGTGATGGGCGAACCCCCTTTATGGCCAACCTGCCTTATGCCCACAAAATAAAGCTGGCCCGGGAAATCGGCCGCCTCGAAGCGGACTATGTCATCATTGATATCGGAGCCGGAACCTCGTTCAACACGATCGACTACTTCAGTCTGGCTCCACTCGGCATGCTATTGACGACCCCTGACACACCATCGCTTATGAACATGCTGGCATTTCTGAAAAGTTTTCTACTGCGCAATATTATCGCCCGCATCAAGAAATTCCCCAAGACAGAAACCCTGATCCGGGTCATTCAGCGTCAAACCCTCAACTCTTCTTTGCTGACCGTTGATATGGTTCGTGCCCGCCTTTTGGAGATCAGCCCCGAAGCTGCAGCCGAAGTCGATCAGATCATCACAACTTATCGCCCACGAGTCGTCTTTAACCTGGCGGATGCGCCCGAAGAGCTTCTGATCGCCAACTCAGTAGGAAAGGCCGCCATGAGACAGCTCTCCATCCAGATCGACTGGTTCGGTTATCTCTATTTTGACCCGGCGGTGAGAGCCTCGGTCAAGCAGCGTAAACTGCTGCTGGAAATAGACCAGGCAGGAGTGTACGCCGCTGGTATCAGAGCCCTCGCAGAGCAGGTGATTGACGGATGGGACCGGCAGACCGATATGAGCTTTGAACTCTTGCGAGCATGCACTCATTCTTTTCTGCAACGGCACCAGACCGCCGGCAGCTAACCAACCAGCAATAGACCTGGCGCCGTGCTTTGCGGCACAGATTCAGCAATTTGCGCTTCTTTCTGGCCTATTTTGAAAAAACTTATCATCTCCTGTAACTGTTCGGCCTGTCCGCGTAACTCTTCTGCCGTCGAGGCCATCTCTTCTGCTGCAGAAGCGTTCTGCTGTATGACTTGATCGAGCTGCAGGACTGCGCCACTGATCTGCCCGGAGCCTTTCTCCTGTTCGCGGCTCGATGCTGAAATTTCCTGAACCAGTTCCGCCGTTTTCTGAATATCGGGAACGATCAACTGAAACAGGGAGCCAACCCGTTCCGCAATGCCGATACTTGAGTTTGAAAGCTCCCCTATTTCCCCGGCTGCGACCTGGCTTTTTTCGGCAAGCTTACGAACCTCTGCGGCGACGACCGAAAATCCCCGGCCATGCTCGCCGGCACGTGCAGCCTCAATGGCGGCATTCAAGGCCAGCAGGTTTGTCTGCCGGGAGATCTCCTCGATAATTGCGATTTTTTCTACAATCTCACGCATTGCCACCATGGTCTGTTCAACAGCATGGGAGCCTTCGCGGGCATTTTCCGCGGCCTTTGCCGCAATTTTTTCCGTCTTCGCTGAGTTGTCGGCATTGATTCTCACATTGGCTGTCATCTGCTCAATCGTTGATGCTGTCTGTTCAATGGAAACGGCCTGTTCAGAAGCACCCTGGGACAGCTGTTCGGATGAGACGCTGACCTCACTACTTCCGACAGCAACATTATCGGCAGCCGACTGAACACCACCGACAACCTCGCCTAACTTATGGGTCATTGCGTTTAGAGCCTGCAACAATTCATCCTGCGCAGAGCGTTCCTGAACTTCAACGGCGAGGTTTCCATTGGAAATTTCCCTGGTGACCTCGACAACCCCTTTCAGCGACGTCGCCATCTCTTTCATCGCGGCTAGGAGCTGCCCACATTCATCAGTGCCGGTCAACCTTATTTCACGCGTCATATCCCCCTTGGCCAACCGTCTTGCAATCTTGCCTGCAGTAATCACCGGTGTCGCGATGCTATCGCCAATACGATAAGACACGAATCCCAGCGCCAGCATCACCACCAGAATAATTGCCGCAATGATCCCTGCTCGCTGGTAAAATTCAGCATTCACGTCATCGATATACATCCCTGTACCGATAACCCAGCCCCACGGAGAAAACCCTTTGACGTAGGAGAGCTTGGGAGCCAAAAAGGTACTGTCATCTCCCTTCTGCCAGACGTAGTCGACAAAACCATTTCCATCTCTTCTGACTGCCTCAACAAACTCAACAAATAGCCGGGTCCCATCAGGGTCTTTGTAATCTCGAAGATCGGTCCCTTCCAGTGCTTTGGCAAAGGGGTGCATGATCATCTTCGGCTGCATATCATTGATCCACAGGTAGCCATTTTCACCATAACGCATCTGCTCTATTAAGCCCATTGCCTGAGTGCGCGCTGCCTCCACACTCAATTCACCGCTCTGAGAGCGTTGATAATAATAATCGGTCGTTGCGTGGGCGGCCTCGACCAGATTGCGAAGTTTGACTTTTCGATCCTCTATGGTCTGGTCTCGACTATCCAACAGAAAAAAACCGGTGATCAGCGTAAGGGCCAGCAGAGGAAGTCCAAGCATCAACCATAATTTTTGAACAATTTTTAAATTTTCCAATCTCATCAATGCGCTCCATAACGACTGGCTTCAATTAAGCGGATCGAGCATAGGTTCTGGTCACTTTCAGTACGCCAGTCACCGACAGAACCAATTCTCTTCAATTTGTCTTTGAACTCTTTTTCAACAGAACATGCGGATTGAACCCGAGCCGAACAGCCCCCCAATGACGCTCACCAATGATAATCGGCAGCGACAGGTCACTCAGGACCTCCCCCGTATCCCGTGCATAGGTCTGCAGCAAAAAAGGACTGGTGTTGCGGGCACCGCGTAGACCGGTCGGATCATCGAAAAATCGCTTGTCACGACTACGCAGCAGATCGATTTGATAGTCACCAGTCAAAGGTTCTGAGAAGACGCTGTTATGGGTCGGCCCGTAACCATTCTTGTCGACACATAAACAATAGGTGGCCCCTTCCAGTTCATGCGTCATCTGATCGTACAGAGGCTGAAATTGCTGCTCCAGAACTGCATCGTAAACCGTTTTGAACTTGGGTGGATCAGTGTCAGCTATGCGCTGATAATTCTGGTCAAAAATATCCAGGGACTGCTCTTTTTGTAATCGCTCCAAGCGTTGCTGAACATCATCACGAAACTCTCTGGTCCGAATGATAATCTGCTCCAGGTAACCCTCTCCGGTCTTGAAATGGGCAACCACCTCCTGCATCCGTTCCGTATCCTCCATGAGAGCCAGTGAGTGTTGTTCCGAATCGGACATCATTTCTGAAACCTCACGGCTCAGATCGCTGATATGCGACATCTTCTCAGTGACTTCACCATTGGCTGCCAACAACTGATTAATGGCCAGGGCCATCTCTTCCAACTGGGAAGAGTTATGTTCAAAATCGCTGATAATCTTTTGAAAATGCTCGCAGGAAGTCTGCACTGCTTTCTGCGTCCCCGCTGAAAAGGCGAAGATACTGCGCACTTCCTCAGAAGAGTCCCCCAGTTGATCAAGCATCAAACCAACTTTTTCAGAAATACCTGTATTGGCCTCATTGACCCTTTCTGACAGAACCTTGATCTCACGGGCAACGACAGCGAACCCTTTGCCCGCATCACCGGCTCGAGCCGCCTCTATGGCAGCATTCAGAGATAAAAGAGATGTCTGATGAGAGATCTCGCTAATCAGCCCGACAAAATTCTTAATTTCATGAGACTTGCCATCAAGGTCGACGATGGCAGAAGAGTAGCTTTCTATCATGCCCGTCATTGCTATAACCTGCTCGCGAACCTCTTCCAGTTCAGCGTATGAAATCTTAGCCACCTTGAGATTGCCGGTCGTCGTTGAAAAAATCCCTCTGGCATGGTTCGCCATGTCGTTCAAAGACTGCAAAGAGTCATGGCTACTTTTGAAAATGCTTTTAGCCAATTCTTCCTGATGCCTGGCATTGCGGGCCGACAGGGAAACCCGATTGGATACCGTGGCGGAATTGACCGCAATATTTAATCCCATCTGCCGCAGACGAACAAATATGCGACACAACCGCTCCAGAAAGTTATTGTAATTGTCCGAAAGGGTCCGAAACTCGTCATGAGAAATCACCTCGACCCGACTGCTGATATCCCCCTGAGCCCAACCGACATCGGAAAAGATTTCAAAAAGCATCCGCACCGGTCGCACAATCAAATGCCGCAGAAAGAAAATCATGGCAATAAAGATGACTGCTGCGACCAGATGCAACACGATGATATGCGTTAAAGCCAGTTGAGATGTAGCGGAAATTTCCGTCGCTAAACCCGGCTCTAGGTTGGATGAGACAACCAACTGTTCAATGCGGGATTGGCTCTGGTAGATAATATAAATTGACGCTGACTGCAGCAATCCGAGGAAGAGGAAGTTCCCGACCAGTTTTTTTGTCAGAGAGTTAAAAAAAGATTTTTCCAGCCAGAAATAAAATCTGCTAAAAAGGGCCATGAACCTCCACCCCCTCAGGAAGACACAGATAACTTAAAAAAACAATATAACGATATTTTATTTCTGTCTAGATAAAAATTTGATTTTTTTCATCATTTGCTGTCATCTACTATTTTCGACAGCAAAAACCCAGACAACTAGCTATAATCAATCAAACAAAATCACGTCGGACAAAACAAAAAGGGATCAACCTTAATGAAACATCGATCTACAACCACTGTCTCCTGAAAAAATGCTGACCCAACTAAAGAAATTTGTATCGAGAGTCGAGATCGCAGTTCTCCGTTCCGCGAGCACCCTCCCCTCCCTGGTGTGCCAGAGACCTGTCGCTCTAGCAAGTGTGCCCGGCGGGGAGGACCATAAAAAAAGCCGGATGAAAATCATCCGGCCTGTTGTAAAAAATTACTCGCAAAAAGTGTCATTCCACTCCCCGCAGATATTCGATCAACATCCGTACACCGAACCCTGTTCCACCTTTCGGGCATCCCGGACGACCCTTCTCTTCCCAGGCAGTTCCGGCGATATCGACATGTGCCCAGGAGTATTCCTCTGCGAAGTGCTGCAAAAAAGCTGCGGCGGTAATAGTCCCGGCCGGGCGCCCCCCGGTATTTTTAATATCAGCGAAATCACCCTTGATCATCGACGAGTATTCATCCCACAGGGGCAGCTGCCACAGCCGTTCCCCACTTCGCTCGCCAGCCTTCAGGAGCTGTCGGATCAATCCATCATGGTTGCCAAGCACGGCGGAAGCGTGATGCCCCAGAGCAATAATACATGCTCCGGTCAGGGTTGCCAGATCGATCACCACCCGAGGATTATAGCGCCCCACGTAGGTCAAGGCATCCGCCAGAATCAGCCGGCCTTCTGCATCGGTGTTCAAAACCTCAATCGTCTTGCCTGACAAGGAGGTCAGAATATCCCCGGGACGGATAGCATTTCCGGATGGCATATTTTCAACCGCAGGGACAACAGCCACCAGGTTTACAGGCAATTTCATCCGTGCCGCCGATAACATCGTACCAAAGACTGCAGCCGCCCCGGCCATATCCATCTTCATTTCATCCATCTTTTCAGAAGGCTTAAGCGAAATCCCCCCCGAATCAAACACCACGCCCTTACCGACCAGGGCGATGGGATGGGCGTCTTCAGTCCCGCCGTGGTACTCCAGGACAATCAGATAAGGATCACGAACACTCCCCTGGGCAACACCAAGGATCCCCCCGAAACCCTCGCGTGCCAACTCGTCACGCTCAAGAAGGGTCGCCTTGATACCAACCTCTTCCGCCATCTGCACGGCTTGCCTGGCCAGGTATTCGGGAGATTTGCAGTTACCGGGCTGGTTGACCAGGTCACGAGCAAAACAGACCCCTTCACAGATCTGCCTGGCAACCTCTTTCGCAGCTTCCGCTTCTGCCCTCTTCTCTCCTGAATCTAACCAGAAACTGACTGCTGTCAGCGCCAGATTCTTCTTGCGTTTTTCATCATTGAGATACTGGTCAAATCGATAATCCGCCAGCAGCACACCCTCCCCCACAGACTGAACCCGCTGTGCCAAACTGCTCCCCTTAATCGGTGCCTGGTTGAGAGCCATCAAAAACTGACCGATCTTTTTCTCAGCCAGAAACCTTGCTGCAGCACTGGATATATGCTGCAACCGGCTCAGGGAAAGGTCTCGATCCCGCCCCATTCCGACCAGCAGCAGCCTCTCCCACGGCACATCTTTTCCAGCATGGACAAACAACTTCTCACCTTCTGCACCAGTGAACTCTTTGCTGCGGAAGGAACGGGCCAATCGCCCACCCAGTAATTGATCAAGTTCCTGCAGCTGTGTTGACTTCAGCTTTCCCTCCAGAACTCCCAGCACAAGGCAAGGTGTCTTCTGGCCAGCAAGCGGACCTCTTTTTATTTTAAATTCCATGAATTATTTCCTCTTGAGTGAACTCGCGACCCGAAAGGGTCGGTGCAGTGTACTCTTAAGTCTAACGATTTCATCAGGATTTTCAATCAAATCAGCAATATGACCCACCGAACCGCTGCAAGCCAAACATGTTATCCGTCGGAACTGGTCGGACCTATAAACCACTCGATGACAAAGAATCGATAATCGCCAGTTCTTTCATCTTTAACACGATCCGCCGTCGCACCCAGATCGGGATTTCGACATGAAGGCACTGGGCACGGGATGCCAGACGACTGGCATTGATCCTCTGCAGGGCGTTGGCTCCGGCGCTCGGCAACCAGCGGATATTTTCATCTGGAAGATAGTTCCGCTCTTCCCCGTCCAACAGACTCGACACCTCATAGTGCGGGTCGAAACACCGGCCGATAAGCTGCAATCCCCCAAGCAGTGAAAAATGATAGCCACGGTGGGAATCCTCACAGAACTGGATATAAATCTGCTCAGACAACTCCCGGATAATCTTCAATCCTCTCTTCAACCGCTCATCAGGCAGCAGATGAAAGACCCCGCCCCGCTCAGACAAACGACCCAGCTCATCCGCCCTGGGGTAGGGCGGCAAACCTCCCAGCCCGACCAAGACCCGCTGATCATCGGGATGGGTCCCCACATACCCGTGCACATCAATAATCAGGTCCGGGTCTGCGCTATCCAGCAGGCCGATAAAACGGGGTAAACCCTCCTCCTGTTTGTAGCAGTAGGGGTGCCCATTGTCATCTACATAAGGATAGATCACATCGATGTTGCTCGGATTCAGGGGAAGTCCCCACTCTTTCAACCGCTTCAGGTTGCCATCGGAGAGCGGCTCCCGCCCGGAAAAGCCGAGATTGATGATGGCTGACCGTCCCTTGCCGAAGCGCAGAAAGTAGAGGGCAACATCAAGCGTATGCGGATCGTAAGGGCCATGGCTGACGGTCAATAAAGGCAAAGACGGATCGAGATCGCTGTTTTCTAATACCAGTGTTCCGCCAGCTCCATCCGCAATAAACTGACAGCGAAAACCGGGCAAGACAGTCCCACAGTCCCGCCAATCGTGATTCGTCTGCGGAATTTCCCGAAAAAAAAGTTTCAAAACCCGCTCGCGCCACACCGGCACAAAACGGAGACAATGATCCGCCCAGCGATAATAGACGTAATAACGTGAGACATCGAGAAAGACACGAATCCCTAAACGCTGAATCAGCTCGCAATTGTAATGGTTCTGACTGGTTTTAAGCAGCCGCTCTGTCAGTTCCTCCATCTCCGAAAAGAACGAAGCATCAGGCACGGGATCAACCAGCTCAACCTGCTTGAGACCAGCATAGTCCTCACGCCCGATCTCGACTTCCAAACGATTCAAATGACGCTCAAATGGAGCGGCAGAATCAACAGTAAAACGGTTTAAAAAAAGAGGAGACAGTTTGGGACGAGGTATGTTTTCGGCCATGACGACAAATCCTTTCCTTAAGGATACCGCCCGGGGTGGTTTGCTGCAAGGTCAGCTGAGAACTCAACGAGAAACGCTTATGAGCGTTTCAAGTTCCCACAATATAAAAGGAGAAACTTCTGCGGTAACTCCCTGTTACCGTGAGAAGTAGATCCATCTCAAGATCAAGACCGTCGGGTCCCGGCCCGACAGCCGACGTCATTTTCTTTGACAGGCCCAAAGAAAACGAAGCAAAAGAAACGGCCTTCTTTATTTCTCTCTCAATGTGTCTCAGCTTTGTCAGAGACAGTCATCGTGCTAACGATGATTTTCTGGTTGATTGAACAAAAAGCCTAACTGCCCCAACGAGCAACAAGCCGCTCGAATGGGCTGAAACGGTTCCTGCAGTGGATGCACAAGGTAATAGACTACAAGAATCAGCTGAAAGTTAAGGTCTCATAAATCGCTTGTGCGTCAACAAATAAACCCTATGAAAAAGCCGCTGACTCTCCGCCCGTGTGAGCCTGCGAGCCGGGAACTTTCCATCCTTGTTCCCACGAAGTGAAACTCGCCTTTTCTGGCACTGCCGGTCAAAAGAACCAGCACCTCGTCGAGACAGAAATAAAAAGCTCTTTTCTGCTTACTCTTTTGTCGCTTCACAAAAGAGTAAGGCGGCTGGCGGGACGCAACCCGCCGACCCTAATAGGTGGCACGACGCCACTCTTGAAGGTTTGTTCTTTTCCCAAAACAACAAAGAAGACAGATTTGATTTGACGCAGAAAAAGTCGGAAAGGTTTGTCCAGGGGCTATTCCTCAAGGACTATGGCTATCGCCTCACGCAGCTGCTGCATCCCCTCTTCAAAAGAAGAGAAGAGGATTTCTCGACGTCGCTCGGGCAGGGTATGCATATAGAGCGGATCGTAATAGCGAACCATTAGCTCATGGACCAGCTGCTGCCACTCCCCTCGCTGCAGAAGTTCCAGCATTTCAGCAACAACTTTTTTGCCGAGCCGCTCCTTGAGAGCCAGAATCGGTGATTCAAAGGCAGCTCGCAGATTATCCAAAGCGGGATAATCGTCCAGAATGACCTGGCAGCGATAGTCGAGAGAAGTCTCCAGCCAGAGGCTGGTTTCTGTCTGCATCGCCATGTGGAATCTTTTCGGCACCGTCAGACGGCCGATATGCAAACTCTCACCCTCTGTCAGCAGATAGTCGGAATCGCGCAGATGATCCAGACGATCCCAAAGCAAGGCCTCAAACATCTTCTGTCCTGGCTGCGGCTTAAGCCCCAGAGCGCCAAAAGCGCTGCCGCGATGGTTAGCCAAACCCTCCAGATCGATGACAGGATAACCCTCATCCGCCAACTTCAGTAAAAATTGTGTTTTGCCGACACCGGTCAAGCCACGCAGAACCAGCACCTTCGCCCAATCCTGCTGCTCAAAATAACGTGAGACACTCTGGCGAAATGCCTTATGTCCGCCCTTAAGCTGTCGAGCAGGGATCCCTGCCAGATTTAGAAAAGACGTGATCGCCAGAGAGCGGAGACCACCCCGCCAGCAGAAAACCACTGCGGGCGGTCCATCCGGATCGCGAGCTGCTTCAACCTGCTGAAGCAATTGCGGAATTTTCGGGGCAACCAGCTCAATGCCGCGGCGACGGGCAACCTTTTTATTCATCTGCTTATAGAGCGTCCCGACCAGCGCGCGCTCTTCGTCATCAAAAATCGGAACATTGATTGCGCCGGGAATTGTCGTCTCTGCAAATTCCGAAGGACTCCGCACATCGACCAACAGAGCACCTCTGCGGCGCAGCTCAAAAGCCTGATCTAGTTCTATTATCGGTTGCAGCATTGAACTGTCCAAAATATATCCTTTCCCTGACACGGGAATTTAATCGTTCAGGTGGGGCTGGTTCTACCACTTTTTGACGGTCAGGAACAAGAACCATGCTCGGCTGAAATCAAAAAACGACCCCGGCACAAATAAACAGTTGACCATTAGGCACTTTTTCTATATTGTCCACAACCTTGTCGCGGGATAGAGCAGTCTGGTAGCTCGTCGGGCTCATAACCCGGAGGTCGGGGGTTCAAATCCCTCTCCCGCAACCAATAATGATCAAGGCCTTGCAGAATACTGCAAGGCCTTTTTTTTTGCGGATACAGCGTCCAGAGCACCCTCACCACCTGTACGGCAGTGGAGGATTGCAGGATCAAACCGAAGTGCGGAACAGACTGAAAAAAACAGCAGAGCTCCGGGAAAGGCTTGAATTCAGCCCATTCGCGATTACTGCCGGCATCGACCGTTCAAATCATGTTCAGAAAATTGTTCAGAATCTTCTGCGACGCGTTCTGATATTCCTCCTGAACACCCCTGAACTCCTCCAACGCAGTCCCATCTGCCTTCGCTCGCCGACACCATCCGGCGATGATCTGCTCGTCAACCTCTGGATGAAACTGCAAGCCATAGGCATTGTTGCTGCGAAACACCTGACCGGAACAGGTTTCGGTAAAAGCCAGATGGGTTGCCGATTCAGGCAGATCGAAACTGTCATTATGCCACTGAAAACTGGGGAATGGATTCGTCAAACCGTAAAACAGAGGATCAGTGACCCCCGCTACGGTCAAATGAATTTTCTGCACGCCTCTCTCCCCTCGCTGCCCCGATAACGCCTGACCACCGAGAGCGTCGGCCAACAACTGAGCCCCGAGACAGATAGCCAGTATCGGTTTCCCCTGTTCGACCAGAGCCGGGAGTTCGGCGTGACAACGATCCAGCAAAGGATGCACTCCCCTGTCCTTTACCCCCATGTGCCCGCCGAGCAGCATCAGCGCATCACCTGGAGCCGACTGAAGGGGTTGCGTATCACCAGGGTGCAGATACTGACAATCGATGCCCCACTCTTCAAGCCAACGACCATAGGTTCCGGAGCATACATCTTTGTCAAACTGGACGATCTCTATCCGCATAGCGCTCTGTTCCTGATAAATATGTGCTTAAATGCATATACAGAGATATACAAAAAACTCTGCCTTGTTGTATAATAATACTCTTTTGCCATAAGAATCGATTTCGGATACCTTAACGAACTGCTCATCTGTTGGCATTATACTCCGCTTAATCATCATCGAGGAACTTTAATGACCCTGGCAACTCAATTCAAAGACAATTGCGACTTTGGTCTGCGAACCTGTGTCCACGATTATTCCAGCCAGCAGCGTCTGCAGGATGCTGACTGCGCGCTCAACCGCATGATGCACCGGGACGCGGTGGACGCTGATGGAAAATCGAGGATTGTCGGAGGTCTGCCCTGTTCTGTACCGTTTCGATTTATGCACAAGCTTGCTAAAGAGCAGGGGCCCCCTTTCAGTCAGTGGTCACCCGTTTGTATCCCTGCTGACGCACCCCCAACGATCAAGGATCGACCATGACAAACCACATTGGAATGCCGCCCGCTCAGGGCCTCTACGACCCCACGAACGAACACGATAACTGTGGTGTCGGCTTCATCGCCAACATCAAAGGTCGCAAAAGCCACAGTATCGTTAAACGTGGTATTGAGATTCTCTGTAATCTGACCCATCGCGGTGCAGTAGGTGCGGATCCGCTGGATGGTGACGGCGCAGGTCTGATGATCCAGATACCCGACGCTTACTACCGCGAGGTCTGCGACTTTGCCCTGCCGGAAGCCGGTGAATACGGTGCCGGCATAATCTTTTTGCCACGCGACACAGCAAGCCGCGATCAGTGCATTGCGGTCCTGGATCGTGAACTGATTCGCGTCGGCTGCAAAGTTCTCGGCTGGCGTGAAATCCAGACCGACGGCAGCACTATCGGCCGCAATGCCCGTTCGGTAGAACCGCAGGCCATGCAGGTCTTTGTCGGCCGCGATGAGGTTGAAGCCGACAAGCTTGACCTGATGCTCTTTCTGGCACGCAAGCGTGCAGAGAACGCCATTCGTGACGGAAAACTGGCCGGACAGGAAATGTTCTATGTCTGTTCACTTTCCAGCCGTACCATTCTCTATAAAGGGATGTTACTGTCAGAGCAGTTGAATACCTTTTTTCCCGAACTGGACGATGTGCGCCTGGTCAGCGCGATCGCCTTTGTCCATCAGCGTTACAGCACCAACACCTTCCCGACCTGGGACCTGGCTCAACCTTTTCGCTATGTCGCCCACAACGGCGAGATCAACACCCTGCGCGGCAACATCAACCGAATGCGGGCACGGACCGCCCTGTTTGCACACCTCGATCTGGAAGATGCGGTCGCCGATCTGGACCCGGTCATCATAGAAGGCAGTTCAGATACTGCCTGTCTCGACAACGCCCTCGAATTGCTGGTGGTCACCGGCCGCAGCCTGGCCCACTCGCTGGCAATGATGGTTCCCGAGGCCTGGGTTTCGAAGGCCCACCTTCGTCCTGCGGTAAAGGGCTTCTTCGAATATCATGCGACCATGATGGAGCCCTGGGACGGACCGGCCAACATCGTTGCCTGCGATGGCAAACAGGTCGTTGCGATTCTCGACCGAAACGGTCTGCGTCCAGCCCGTTACTGGGTCACCAGCGACGACGAGATCATCTACGCATCAGAAGCAGGCGTACTGGAGATACCACCGGAGAAGATCTTGCGCAAGGAGCGTCTGGCTCCCGGTAAAATGATTCTGGTCGACCTGGAAACTGGTGAGTTTAAAGAAGATCATCAGATCAAGGGGGAGCTTGCGGCTGAGCATCCTTACTCATCCTGGGTCAGTGAATACCTGATTCGCCTTGAGGATCTCCCTGCACCGGCGACCAAAAAAGTTCCGAGTCGCGGCGAGCTACGCCGCGAACAGGGGAGCTTTGGCTACACGCTCGAAGAAATGCGCGAGATTATGGCGCCGATGGCCCTGAACGGCCAGGAGCCGGTCACCTCAATGGGAACCGACACACCGGTCGCGATCCTTTCGAAACAAAGCAAACTGCTCTATTGGTATTTTAAACAGCTTTTCGCCCAGATAACCAACCCGCCGATCGATCCCCTGCGTGAAGAGATTGTCATGAGCCTGACCCAGTATATCGGTCCGGCGCGCAACATTCTGATGCCCGGACCGGAACACTGCCAGATGCTGGAACTGGACCATCCGATCATCACCAACGAAGTCCTGGAACAGTTACGACACAGTGACATACAGGGCTTCCGCGGCACGACATTGAGCACTCTTTTCGATGCGGATGCTGGCCCTGAAGCACTGGAAAAGCGCCTCGAGGCCCTCTTCGACGAAGCTGAGGTTGCTGTCGACGCCGGGCGGACCATCCTGGTGCTGTCCGACCGTGGCGTCTGTGCCGAGAAAGCGCCGATACCGGCACTGCTCGCATTGGCCGGTATCCATCATCACCTGATCCGCTCCGGAAAACGCAGTCAGTGTTCACTGGTTGTGGAAACCGGCGAGGCCCGCGAGGTTCACCACTTTGCCCTGTTGGTCGGCTATGGGGCGGCTGCGATCAATCCCTACCTTGCCATGCAGTCCTTACAAGAGATGGTCAGCCAGGGGATGCTGCCGGAGCAGGATGGCAACACCCAGGCCGATGAAGAAACTGACGTTCTTCATAAGTACATTCAGAACTATATCAAGGCGATCGGCAAAGGACTGCTCAAGGTTTTCTCCAAGATGGGAATCAGCACCCTGCAGAGCTACTGCAGCGCGCAGATCTTTGAGATCGTCGGTTTAAACAAGGAGTTTACTGACAGATATTTCCCCGGTACGGCAAGCCGCATCGGCGGCGCCGGACTGCTGGAAGTCGCGACCGAAAGCCTGCAGCGGCATCAGCTTGCATTCACTGATCAGATTAACCCCAACCGTGATCTGGACCGTGGTTCCGAATATTCCTGGCGGCGTGAAGGAGAGCTCCACCTGATGAGTCCGGAGGTCATCGCATTGCTACAGCACGCGGTGCGCTCTGGAAGTCGCGACGAATATGATCGGTTCGCGAAACTGGTCAACGACCAGAGTGCGCGACTCTCCACCCTGCGCGGGCTGTTCAAGTTTGCAAGGCAGAATCAGCCCGTTCCGCTTGATGAAGTTGAACCGGTGAGTGACATTCTCAAACGCTTCTGTACCGGTGCCATGAGTCTCGGATCTATTTCCACGGAAGCCCATGAGGCACTGGCTATCGCTATGAACCGCATTGGCGGAAAGTCGAACACCGGTGAGGGTGGCGAAGACCCACGCCGCTACACTCCGGATGAAAACGGCGATCTGCGGCGCAGTGCGATCAAGCAGGTTGCGTCGGGGCGCTTCGGCGTCACGCCACATTATCTGGTCAACGCTGACGAACTCCAGATCAAGATCGCCCAGGGCGCCAAGCCAGGGGAAGGGGGACAATTGCCCGGGCACAAGGTCAGCGAATATATCGGCGAACTACGCTACAGTGTTCCCGGCGTCACCCTGATCTCGCCCCCGCCGCATCATGATATCTATTCGATCGAAGATCTGGCACAGTTAATCTTTGATCTGAAAAACTGCAACCCCAAGGCGGATATCACCGTCAAGCTGGTCAGTGAGGTTGGTGTCGGTACCGTCGCCGCCGGGGTCAGCAAGGGCCACGCCGAGCGGGTTATTATTGCCGGCTACGATGGAGGCACCGGTGCTTCGCCGACCTCATCAATCAAACATGCCGGCCTCCCCTGGGAAATCGGTCTGGCCGAGACCCAGCAGACTCTGGTACTGAACGATCTGCGCGGCCGCATCATCGTCCAGACCGATGGCCAGCTGCGCACCGGTCGTGATGTGGTGATTGCCGCGATGCTCGGCGCCGAGGAGTACGCCTTCGCCACCGTGGCGCTGGTCACTGTCGGCTGTATCATGATGCGTAAATGTCATCTCAATACCTGTCCGGTTGGCGTCGCCACCCAGGACGAGGCTCTGCGCGGTAAATTTGCCGGAAAGCCGGAGCATGTGGTCAACTACTTTACTTTCCTTGCCGAGGAAGTGCGCGAACTGCTGGCCGAACTGGGCGTACGCAGCCTGGATGAACTGATCGGCCAGACCCAGTATCTGGAGATGGATGACGCGATCAAGCACTGGAAGAATCAGGGGCTCGACTTCTCGAAGATTCTGGCCAAACCTCAGGTTGATGCGGAGATAGCCACCCGGCGGATTCAGGGCCAGGAACATGGCCTGGAAAAACAGTTGGACAATAAATTGATTGAGCTCGCGACACCAGCCCTGGAAGGCAGGGAAAAGGTCAGCATTGAACTGCCAATCCGCAACTCCAACCGGACTTTCGCCACCATGCTGTCGGGCCAGGTTGCCATGCGCCACGGGCGCGAAGGGCTGGCTCCGGGGACAATCAACATTAGTCTGACCGGCATTGCCGGTCAGAGCTTCGGTGCTTTTCTGGCTTCCGGTATTGACCTGCGACTGGTTGGCGAAGCCAACGATTACGTCGGCAAAGGGATGGCCGGTGGTCGCATCATCATTCGGCCGGATAGCAAAGCGCCCTTCATCTGGCATGAAAACTCCATCGTCGGCAATACGGTTCTCTACGGCGCGACCGGCGGAGAAGTCTTTTTTGCCGGCAGAGCCGGTGAGCGCTTTTGTGTACGAAACTCTGGAGCAACTGCCGTCGTTGAAGGAATTGGCGACCACGGTTGCGAATACATGACCGGTGGGCGCATGGTTTGTCTCGGTCGTACCGGGCGCAATTTTGCCGCCGGGATGTCGGGTGGTTTCGCCTATGTGCTGGACGATGACTACCGATTCCGTCGACGTTGCAATCCGTCGATGGTCGATCTCGAGCAGATGGATGCAGGGGATAAGGATGCTCATTGGCTGAAGCAGATCATCACAACACACTACGAAGAGACCGGCTCGCATCGCGCGGCTGAAATTCTTGCGGACTGGGATAAACAACTGTCTCAATTTGTTCGCGTCTTCCCCCACGAATACCGCCGGGTGCTGAGCGAACGTGCAGCCAAGGCTGAGATAGAGAAGGAGGCCGCCCATGGCTGATCCACGTGGTTTCATAAAACACGGTCGCCGCGATAAATCCATTCAATCAGTACACGAACGGCTTCAGCATCACGACGAGCACTATGATTATCCCAGTGAAGAGAAGGTCAAGACTCAGGCCGCACGCTGCATGGATTGCGGTGTCCCCTTCTGCATGAGCGGCTGCCCACTTGGCAACCTGATCCCGGAATGGAACGACCTGGTCTATCGCGGTCAATGGAAGCAGGCATTACAGGCTCTGCATGCGACCAACAACTTCCCTGAGTTTACCGGAAGGGTCTGTCCCGCTCCCTGCGAAACCTCCTGTGTTCTCGGTATCAATGAACCAGCTGTAACGATCAAACTGCATGAAGTGTCAATTATTGACAAGGGGTTCGAACAAGGCTGGATCGTACCGCAGCCACCGGTCAAGCGTACTGACAAATCTGTCGCTATCATCGGCAGCGGGCCGGCCGGACTGGCCTGCGCTCAGCAGCTGAATCGGGCTGGTCATCAGGTGACCGTCTTTGAGAAGACAGACCGGGCGGGGGGGCTGTTGATGTACGGCATTCCGCATTACAAGCTGCGCAAGGAGATGGTTCAGCGCCGCATCGACCAGCTTGAAGCCGAAGGGATTGAATTCCGCTATTCCTGCGAAGTCGGTAAGGATACAACCTTTGCTGAAATCAAGTCTTCCCATGACGCTGTAGTTATTGCGACCGGAGCTGAAGAGCCGCGCGATCTCCCTGTTGATGGCCGTGATCTGGATGGAATTCACTTTGCGATGGATTTTCTACCTCAACAGAATCGCGCCAACTGGGGCGACAGTGATGTTGCAGCTCTGCATCCCAGGAAACAGGCAATCAGTGCCAAAGGAAAGAAAGTCATCGTCATCGGTGGCGGCGATACCGGTTCTGACTGTATCGGCACATCTATGCGTCAGGGTGCAACCAGTGTGGTCAATTTTGAGCTTTTGGGAAAACCGCCAGCGGAACGGACCGAGTCCAACCCCTGGCCTCAGTGGTCCCGCATTCATCGAATCAGTTCCTCGGTCGAAGAAATGCAGGTCCTTGGCGGTGACGTTCATTATGAACTTATGACTACCCGCTTCGTCGGTAGAGGCCGTAAGGTGAGTGGTCTGGAGACAGTCGAGATCGACTGGTCAAGTGGCCGACCAGAGAAGGTCGAAGGAAGTGAGCAGATCTGGAAGTGCGATCTGGTGCTGCTGGCGATGGGCTTTCTGGGACCACGGTCGGAAATGCTTGAGCAGTGCGGATGTGAAACCGATCAACGCTCCAACATTACAACAAACCCTGAAACGCGTATGAGTTCTGTAGAAGGTGTTTTTGCCGCTGGTGATTGCCGTCGTGGCCAGAGTCTGGTCGTCTGGGCGATCAGCGAAGGCCGCGAAGTTGCTCGCTGTGTTGATGAATATCTGACCGGGGCTCAGAGCCTGTTGCCCAGAGTGCGTCTGGAGACCTTTGACTACTGACGCACAGTGGTTTGGCTGACCTTTTTCAATAATATGAGGTCCCTGTTCTAGAGCACCCGCTAGTCTGGCGGCTTGCGCTATTCTGGTTTTTCCCTGAGCGTCGGGAAGATCCCCGCTGAGACAGTCCGTAAATGCAGATCCTGTTGCGGGAAGGATATTTCAATTCCCGCTTCACGGAAACGACGATCGATAGAGAGCAACACCTCATTATTGATGCGCGGCCGATGGTCAACGTTGGCAATCCAGACTCTCAACTCAAAATCCAGGGAGCTGCTACCGAACTGAACGAACAAAGGTAGCGGCCCCGGATCACTGAGAACCTCCGGGTGCTGCTCCCCGACCTCTTTTAGAATCGTCTGCACCTTCTCCAGATCGCTTCCGTAGGCAACACCCACCGGTACAACTAAACGCACCCGGCGATCCGAAAGGGTCCAGTTGGTCACTTTTTGCGAAATCATCTGCGCGTTCGGTACGATCAGTTCCGCGTGATCCAGATTTTTAACGACGGTGGATCTTAGCCCGATCCGGGTCACAACACCGTAATCCCCATCAATCAGCACACCGTCACCAACCTTGATCGGCCGCTCGAACAACAGTATCAACCCTGAGAGGAAGTTATTGACAATATCCTGCAAACCAAAACCAATCCCAATGCCGAAAGCCCCCAACAAAACAACCAGATTTTGCAATCCGAAGCCAAGAAAACCCAACGCCAGCAGCAATCCAATGAGAACAACTCCATAATGAATCAGTTTTTTAACCGCATCGCGAACGCCAATATCCGCCGAGCGTTGGCCCATAATCTGAATTTCACTGAGCCCCTGTAGAAACCAGGAGAATTGTAGCGACAAATAGAGAGCGACCACCGCCGAAATCAGCATCTGCATTGAAATGGTCAGGCTGCCGATGCCTATGGTCAGCTCGGTGAAATAAGTCCAGCCTTCACCCAGACTTGCGAAAATACGCCAGGCGGGTAGCAGGTAAAATCCGGCGAAGACATAAATCACAAATTTTGAGAGTTTTTTCAGACGGAGGCTCAACTCCGAAGCAAACTCTTTCAGAAATGATCGACGGGAACGGGTAAAAAGATCGCTCGCTAAAGCGACACACCCCCCAAGAAATTTCACGGTCATATTGGCCAGCAGAAGAACCAGTCCGGTTTCAAAAGCAGCCTGAACCAGCCAGGTCGAAAAATTCATGTGCCCGGCGACCTGAGCAATAAAACTGATGGTCAGAACAACAACAGACAAGCGAAGAAAGGCCCTGAATAACCGGCCTTCACCAGCCTTGCGCAGTTTTTTGGATAAGAGAATCTGCCATAGCAGCAACGGAACGAAGACGACTGCCAGGCAGGCAAGAAAAAGTCGGAATAAAGGCAGGGGAAGCGACATTGACTGAAATGCCGAAGTCAGTAAAACCACCACTGCGGCCAGGATCAAAACAAAAATCTGGCGACGATTTTCCAGAAGAGGGGAAGCCAGAGTCGTGGCCGATGCTGCTGTCACGCTATAAAAGATAAAATGGGTCAAAGGTGGAGGGACCGGAAACAGAACCCAGAAGATAATGGCCGAAACAAAAGATGCGGCGGCGATGGGGTGATCAAGGATAAAGTTCCATTCATCTGCTTCTTTCAAGAGATCCCTGTAGTGCCGCAACGCACCTGCAATCAAGAGCAACATCCCTCCAAGCAATCCCAGGAATAACCCGTTTTCCCTTAGATACACAGGATCATATTTAATTGCGGTCGCTACCCCTTCTTTTATCCGGGGGAGATGATCCGAGGTGAGCTGTTGATAATATTCCTGCGAGAAGAAAGAATAGGTATTTTTATGGAAAACAGCTTTTTTCTGTTTCGCAAGCGACTGCAGGAGGCGCTCGCTCGACCTGTTCAGTTCGAGATGAAAGGCACCAACCTCTTCCTGTAGCTGCAACAAATTGTCGGAAGTCTTCTTCAGCGATCCCTCAGCCTGATCCAGACCCTTCATGACCTGTGTTATCGTCTGTACCGGAACATTGACATCCTGTGTCTTCAGCTGATCTGCCCAGGCAGACCAGAATTCTCTGCTCTCGGTTAATTTTCCTCGAATTTCTTCAGCATCCTGCTGTCGCAAAGACAGCCTTTTCTGCAACCCATCCAGATCCTGACGAATCTGTGAAAATCTGTTCAAGTAGTAGGTCAGTCGATCAAGATACCAGGCTTCAGGGACACCAAGTGGCTGAATTTCCTTGAGGACCTTGTTGAATCGTCCCGTAATTTCGGAAAATATGCCCTTCGGCCGGGACAAGTCAGATAATTGCTGCAGTTGCTCTTCCGCTTTTGAGAGATAATCCGCCAGAACCGTAGAGCGCTGACTCAGTTCACTCAGAGCGGGCAAGGCAGGAACTTCGGCTGCTGTGTCAGCGGAAACGGATTCAGAGACGGCGGCATGGAGAGCCGAAACCTGAAAGGTACAGACGAGAGCAACACAGAACAGAAGAGAAGACAGAGATTTTAAAACCATTTCTTCCTCTTAAAAAACCAGAGCATTCC